>CETM01026698.1_pt1 | contig 11896 bp, 5 predicted proteins | sample 361451 | NCBI WGS metagenome assembly CETM01 (sample SAMEA2622690, study PRJEB7988) | marine metagenome | isolation source: saline water (ENVO:00002010), including
CCGGGCAAGAAAGGTAGCTGAAGCAATCAATGCAATGGATAATTTCAGCGTGGACCTAGACGCAGTCCAGTCCAATCTAGTGTATGTTAATTGTAATATTCCTGCAGCCGATGTAGTGGCATCTCTTGCTAATCATGGCGTGGATATGTTTGATTTACCCAACAACAGAGTTAGGGTAGCAATCCATCTTCACATAACAGATGAGGATGTGGAAAAAATCATTGCTGCTTTCGCTGCACAGTGATTGCTGCCAACATTGAGATTGCGACTACCGCGATTAAGCCAACACTTGGCAAACCTTCATCTTCATTATTTTCTCTTTCAGATTCAGGATTTTCAGGGGTTTCATCTACCGGTTCTGGCAGCACTACTTCGTGAATCAAGTGAACTTGCAGGTCATCCCCATCATAAGCAGTTGGGAGTGAAACTTCTACCGAACCAGCCGTAGCGTCACCTAATTCTACAATTGCTCTTACACTCTTGTGATAATATTCTTCTTGATTACCTCCGTCTGGGAAGTATGCTAGGACTTCAACAACCCATAGTGAAGATTTGATTTCACTGCCGTTAGGGAAATTTGACATATCGACAGCCAAATTCCAAGTGGCTATTGGGTTGGAATTATTTTCAACAATCAATGCAAGTGAAGATGAACCAGTACCTAAGTTGAGAGGGGTTTGTAGATTCAAATTGTAATCGTCTTGCAGACTATTTCCTTCGGTTGGAACACTTCCGATTTGCATTATCGTTCCATTGAAAATTACAGTTGGAGGCAGCCTCTGTTCATACCTTTCAATCCATCTATCATCTCCTTCTTGGGAGCCCAGCGGGTCTTCACTTTCTCCAATAAATCTGTGGAAATGGTACTGCTGCATATGGTTCTGGTCTTCGATATCATCCAATGCGTGTTCAACATCTACACAATTTGTGCACCACGTTGCAGTGTAATCTTCAACTATTGCTGGAAGATCTGAAAGACTACTTGTTACATTTCCAGATACATTTGCATCCAAATATACTCCGCCAAATACGGAACCAACATCATCCAATTCTTCAGGCGAACCAGCATTAGTAGACGGAATTATTGAAACCAATAAAACCAAAATTACACATGTTGCTCTTACTCGCATACAATTCCTAATGGCGCACATATTTTCAATGATTGCCTCTCAAGTTCAAGGCGTAGGTTCAATAACCCCTACAGCCGAGTATATCCGTCCCGTGGTGAGAATTAATGATGTCCGATATTGAATCCGAACAACCTATTTTGTCAATGGAGGCAATAGAGGCAGGTGTTGGCGCTCCTGGGTGGTTGTTAGAGGCGATAGTTTCGGGTCAACGGGTGATGGTAATCCATCCAACGGAGGCATCGAGGAAACAAACGATTTCCGATTTGCATAAAATGATGGATGGAGGTATTGTTGATTCATCCCACCATCTCACAATTCAGAGATTCATTTCGATGTTACATATCGATTTACGATTACCCGCTGTTATGGAAGACGATGGTGTCACATTCGAACTAACACATCAGGCTCTATTATCTCATGCCGCAGATTTCGGATTTCCTCTGATTCAGCCAAATCCTGAAAGTACGTGGTCGCGTTCAAGATCACATAGGGTATTATCATTGCACAGAAAAATAATTTCTCTTCTTAACCCTCAAAACTGGGAGGAAGACCCTGGTGCAATGTCATGTGACAAAGCGTTGAAGAAGCTGGAAAATAAAACTGGGATGACTCATCCTTCGCGAAAAGCAAGAGTAGTTCTAGACGCAATAAATAAAACTGACAAAATACCTTTCAGTCTTAGGGATTTGCTTGGGATAATCATGCTTGACCATGCTAGCAGTTTGAGCGAAGTTGAGATTGCTATAATGAGTAGGGTCAGTCAACTAGTAAATCTCCATCAGCTTGTAAATCCCGGTTCTCATCGTCTTGGGTATCATGGGGAATACATTGAAGATATACATCCGGTAAGAAAACAATCTGACCTCCCAGATTGGATTCCTGAGCATAAGGTATGGGTGCCTAAACCACAACAGGGTTGGAAATCACCCAGTTCTAGTAGCAACATATACCACCTTATGGTAGAGTCAGAAAACCAGAGTATTTCGGCCATTGGAGATTTGCTTTCTCGGGTCGAAGGGGACGTAATGATAGTCGACGGAGACTCTAGTAACCTCCGGAAAAAACTTTCATCCCACCTTGAGAATCTGGGTTTTCGTTTGCGGGGAGAAAATTCAGTAATATCATCAAGTCCAGCGGTCTCAAGAATACTTTCTATTATTGGAATCTCTCGAGGCGAAGAGGCATGGTCGTTGACTCGGCTCACCGATTTAGTTGAACAAATAGGCCTTCCAATGACTTGGGATGTAATGAACCTTGAACACCCGGTTGATTCTACTTGGCAACCGAAATTGCATCCTGAAACTCTGGTAGAGATTGCTAGAGGATTTCACATATTGGGGGGCAGAGGTTCTCTTCGCAGATGGCTTTCAACCCTTTCTCAAGCCACTCCTCGTTTTACTGGAGATGAAGACCAATCTCGGGCACTAGAAGAAAGCCAATGGTGGCTTGCTGCAATGTCGCGATGGATGATTCCGATTCTTTCCAAACAGGACAGAGAGGTTGCGATGCAGAAATGTATTGGATGTATTTCAGGAGAGGAACTACCTCTACCTCAGGTACTAGAAAACCCGATCATATGGTTCAACTCTTTGCTAGAACAAATTGACTGGCGATTATTATCTGGCAGAGATTCTGTAGAATCTAATTCAATCCCTGGACTTCAATATTTCATTGAATCTATAACTAGATTAACTCAAGAAATTGGACTAGATTTCGAAGGAGACGATTTCGGTGAAATGCTTCAATATTTGGCAAGTAACACTCAGTTGCCTTCGCGAAGAGGAACAGATATGGGAATTCGGATACTTGACCCAAATCAAGCATTAGGTACGACTAGCAATATTCTCATTCTTAGCGGTCTAAACTCAAACAAATGGTCTATGAAGTCACAATCAGTTCCTTGGTTAGACGAAATGTCAAGAATGCGCCTTGGGATAAATCGACCAGATGATGGCTTGCGAAAAGGCCGTCACCATCTTCGCCACTTACTCAATAGTTCCAAAACTGTTGTTATCCTCGATTCAAGCCTTCAAGATGGGATTGAACCAGCGGGTCCTTTGGAAGAATGGTTTAGCATAATTTCCACAGATGACTGCGGATTGAATTTAGAAAACCCACCTCCATTCATCGACCCCAATGATTGGAAACCAGATACTCCAGACCGTTCTTGGGTTTGGCAAACGATTCCAGACATAGGTCTACGTTTAGTTCACAAAGTAAGTTCTATGGAAATGTTATCGGGTGGAGTCAGGACCCATCGTAGCGGTAAACTGCCAAGAGATGAGCTCCAAAGAGCGGGCCTTGCATCTATTGAAGGGCGAGAAATAACTAGCCAACCTTTGAATCAGGATTCTATTCTTGAGGCAGTCAAGAAGGATATATTGCCCGACCAGTACAATCGTCGAAGAGAAATTTCATCATTCGGTGTAGGGGAGATTTTCCCATTCGAGGACTCTGGAAAAATGATTAGAACCAAGGAATACAGATTGACTCCCAATCGAGATAATATTCCAAATGCGAGAAACTCTTCACAATGGCCTCACCTTGGCGAAGTAACAGAAAAGAAAACAATCCTTGGAATTGATCCTCGGCCGATATTACCCTCCTCGACAGGTGTCAAAACTCTAGATGCGCGTACTGGAATTACTGGAGTTTCATTGAGGCCACCAAAGATATGGTCTCAAAGCCGATTACAGGCATGGTTATTCTGTCCAAGAAAGGCTTGGATAGATCGCCATTTGAAACTAGGAAAGGAGGAAAATATACCCGAAGATCTCGCTGCAAATGCTCGAGGAAATATTGTTCACTTTGTTGAAGAGGCTGTTTTACGAGCACATGGCGTGGAAGATGAACAGATTCCTGAACCGGCAATCAAACTTGCAGAAGGGCCTCTAAAAGATATCAATGATGCATGGCAAGTTGTGCAAAAAACGTTGATCGAAAGAGCACCTTGGATGAAGCGAGCCGATGGAGTCGCCGCTCATCGCTGTAGAGATTTAGTCGGTGTATCTCCGTCTCAATGGGTCTCTTGGTTAGAGGGAGAAGAAACCATTCCTATAGGTGGGCGCCTTGGTAGAATGATTCAAGCAGACTTCGAGTTGAGAGATTGTGCTCCTTTAGCTAGCGAATGGGAAGTCCGTGAAAATAGCAATAGAAATGTTACAATTGTTCTTCCATCCTCTCCTGAACAGGAAACCGAAGAAAAAAGTTTCAAGATAACAGGTTTCATCGACAAGGTAGACGAAGTTTTGGTTGATTACGAATTGGAAAAAGAAGCCGAAACGATTCCTTTGGATCTGAATTTGAAACAACATGTGCCAGTTACCAAATTGGTAATAATCAGAGATATCAAATCCATGGATGGGCCTAAAGATGATGGAAGAGATGCTCGACATTTGAAAGGATTGTTTGATGAAGTCCAACTCGCCCTCTATGCAAGGGCTTGGGAAATTGGTAATCCTGGACATAGGGTGATTGGAATTGGCGTAACTCAGGTTGGAATCGACACCCGCCATTGGGTGGAGTTGGATCCTGATTTTGTGGATTTATTGAGCGAATCACAGGTTGGTATTGTAACTCAAAGTTTGGTAAACCAATATCGTCGCCCCGGCGAGTCAATACCTGCCGAATCAAACCCATTTAGGGCTTGGATGAGAGAGAGGATAACAACAGCGCTTCGTGTTATTGAGAGTGCGGAGGCAGGAAAAATACCCTGTAATTGCTCGACAATTGATTCCTGCCTAGGATCTAAGAGAGGTGGTTGGTGATGAAATTAAATCACTCCCAAAAGTTGGGCCTTGATATTGATAGACACATTGCTTTAGATGCTGGTGCAGGAACAGGTAAAACTACAGTAATGGCACATCGCTATGTCCAGCACATATTATCGCACAATCAAAGAGCAACCCGTGTCCTTCCACCTGCTGCTCGTATCCCTCTCAAAGGCATGGGCGCAATCCGTTGCCCGGCAATTGAAAGAACTTCTTTGAAAGATTGGAGAGGGCTTTTACCAACCGAAACAGTTGCCATTACATTTACTCGAAAAGCAGCAGCTGAATTGAAAGGAAAGATTCGAAGATTGATATCTTCTCTCAGAGCAGCACCTCCGGCAGAAGGAGACTTCAATGGAGTCCATGACACTAGGATTTCAGATCAAGGAGATGTAGAAATGCTTCTTTCATTGATGGAAGATGCCCCTATTTCAACTATCGATGCCTTCTTGTCATCAATAGTTTCACCATGGATCGGATTAGTTTGTGACAATCCTGGAGGCGAACAAGTTGACGAAGAAGGTAGTATTTTACTTCGTGAAGAAGCGATTCGTACAGCTTGGAGACTTCAGAAAGGAATAGATGCAATTGAGGTAGGAATGAGCGGAGATATCGAGGAATTCCTAGAAGCAAGGGACCGTCTTTCCATTAGATTAGGAGGCCAGAGCGCATCATCTACAGTAATTAGGGGATTGATGAAACGTTCGTTATTCGTTGAGGAAGCAGCAAGATCGATGGGTGAAAAAGGGAGGAATATTTTGGTAGAAGACCTCGACCATTTGTTCTTGGAACCAACTGTTGACATTCTAGATGAATGGTATCTAGATTTTCGGACTTTGATAGAAGAATGGGTCGACAATTGGTTAGATGGCGGCGCCCACTTCATTACAGGTGCAGACTGTTCAGATGGAATGACTCGTTTCAGGTATGTTCAATACTTATGTACACTTAATTCCGATGACCAAATCTGGAGATTGCAGTGGATATGGCTTGTATCTCATGCTATTGCGTCAGCTGCAAAAATTAACAAAATAAATTGCAAACCCTTGTCCAGAGCATCCCCCCCTACCTCTCAAGGCTGGCCATCTGGCATCCTTTCAAAGACTGCTAACAAAGCAATGAATCCAGATGTAAAGAATTTGATAACAAGTAATGCAGAGGCACTTTCTATTCCAATTCGTTCAATGATGTGCACTGCAAATGGCTTACTTTTGAGGAGTATAGGGCGTGCATCATTCTTACTCAATCCTTGCATAGCCGAACCCGAGCCCGTTGAAGGGCAATATGCTCATCCCCCGAGAATCGGCGTGGATCTACCTCAATTGCCAGTGGATAGAGCAATGAGGTTAACTACTGATTTAGAGATTGAAGTAATTCAAGATTTATTCACTGTAAATAATGGAATTCAAGAGATTCTGGCTCGTTTGAAATCACAGGAAGGGGTGACTGATCATGATGATATGCATCGCTTTGCAGAGGACTTGCTGTTAACAAGATGTCCCGCGGTATGTCGTACTTGGTATCCTACAAATGTTATTGATGCATTAGATTCGATAGGAGATAAGCCATGGTTAGATGATCATCTTTCAAGAGCAATAATTGCTTGTAATGGCAAATCCGAAGTTCATGAAGATTTGATGAGAAGAATCACAATTTTACGAGAATTGAGGCGTGGTTATCGAGCCTTCATTATAGATGAATACCAGGATACGAATCCACAACATTTCCGTCTTTTGGCTCGTTTGTGGGGTAGACGACACTTAGAGAGCGATGAGCTAAGGCCGCCTGCTGGTGAATGGGACCCAACAGTCTGTATTGTGGGCGATATGAAACAATCTATCTATCGATTCCGTCAGGCAGAACTTACAGTAATGCGCAGGGCTGTAGAAATAATTCGTAACATAAATATCGATGAGGCCACTATGGAGAATCGCCTTAGTGATCTAAAGAAGTCAGGAAGTTCTAGAGACCCTCGTCCAATTCCTGGAAAAGGAGGAGATGGAACTGGATTTATCCGTTCTAGTGAAATGATTTCTGAGGACTCGAAAAGAGAGGAATGGGTATCTTTTGCCAATGATGATGGTGCTTCTAAGGTTGATTCTGCAGTTATTACTAAACGCTCTCAAGGTCATATTGAAATGCGTACTAATCATCGAACATTACCTAGTTTGCTGAATACAATGAATCATATTTTCCAAGATACTTTTTCAAGAAGACATCAGGCATTACCTGGGCCTTGGCATGCTGAGGCGCAAGACCTTCTACCGGGTCGTAAGTCCGATATCGAGCCGTCGTTCGAATGGATTTTACCTGCAAGAACTGAAGTTTCGGAAATTCCTGAAGACCTTTCTGTCCCAATAGATCCCTTTGAAAACATAGATTCTACCAATAGAGATCTATCAAACCAGTTGCTTGCAAAGCGGCTAGTGTCTCTACTGAGTGGGCAGAAAGCTCAGGTTAAAGATTGTAAAAATGATTCATGGAAGGAAGTAGAGGAGGCAGCACATCAAATCTTGCCGGAAGACATCATGATTTTGGTCTCTTCGAGGAGTAGAATTCCCGATATCCTAAGTGTCTTGGAAGACCATGGAATACCCGCTATTGCCGATAAGCAAGGCATATTACTCCAACGCCCCGTTATACAGCCTTTGACGTCTTTACTATGGCTTGCATGTTCGCCTAATGATAGAGCCGCAGCTTTAGCGGTTGGACAGTCATGTTTAGTCGGTTTAGACGATGCAACACTCAATGACCACTTGTTAGAATCAACTGGTAACCAGATAGTAGGGTTGGCAAAAATCGCTCCAACTGTGGAGTTGAAAAATCTCTTGGACAAATTCGCCCATTTAGTGGCTCATAATGACATCTTGCGTGCAATAAATACCATGATAGACCACTCAGATTTACTCAGAACATTCCCGCGAGAAGGGGACCGACAGGATGTCGATAATTGGCTTTCATTATTCGAGAGGATTTTGGAGAAAGAAGGTGGAGATGCAGCTTTGGCCCAATTGAGATTAAGGGAATTAGAAGATTTAGGTTCTGACGGGCCGAAGAGTACATCAGATGCAACCGCTGGAGCGGTTAAGGTACTGACTATACACAGTTCAAAAGGATTAGAATCTCCAGTTGTAGTTCTCTACGACATATTCAATATTGGTGCTAGAGATTCCAGTCTTTCCTCTAGCGACAACGTTCTTGTTACGCCTGAAATGATTGCGGGCCGAATTCATCCATGGAGAGGAGTTGACAAGCCCGAAAGTGGCTTATGGACTCTTGCATCAATGATGGAGGAGGGCCAAAGAATGGCTGAGAGGCGCCGCCAATTCTATGTTGCTCTAACTAGAGCAAGAGACCGTGTTATCGTGGTTGGGGCTCCAGGAGGAGGAGCCAACATTTCCTCTGATGGGTATTTGGAAATGAGCAGAGGGCAAGCACGAGAGAATATGGGATATATGCTCCTAGATGGCCTAGCCTTTTCGTCGATTAAGGCTGGAAATGAAGGTAGCACTTGGTCGGAAGGAGGTCTAGAACAAACTGGAAACGTCTTACGATTAGACCCAGGCGCTCTGATTGAAAATGGATTATTACCAGAAGATAGCGTAGACGGAATTGCAATTTTCCATCACCCATCTTGTTTCGATTCAATACCGATAAAATCACCATTACAAAAATGGCAGGAGAGGATTAGCGCAATAGCTAATGCAACTGAGGCAAAACCTTCACATCGTTCAAGAAAAGCAATCCATGAAATTGGACTGCCTTCATATTCCTTAGATGCAGCATGGAATTGTCGTAGAAGACACTGGCTCGCGGTACGGATGAATTGGCGTGCAGAACCGCTGAATTCTATCCCGCTCAAAATAAACGAGGATTTCTGGCCCTCAGCACAAGAGTTTGGGTCACTTTTCCATAGACTATTGGAAATCGGTTTAGCAAACCCTGCAACTAAACATGAGGATCTTGATGTAACATGGACGAATTCTCAACCGAATCGACTCTTGGATGAAGATACTTTTGATGAAGTATTAGCTCAATCATCTTTCAGTGATTCCCTAATGACCAAAAGAGTCCGTTCTAGAATGCATCATCTTGCTAAATTAGTCGACGATGGAGTATTAGGGAAGTTAACTCAAGGCGAGAATATTCATGGAATGAAAGTAGAGGGGCTGCGAACTGAATTGCCATTTAATTTCGTCAGAAAGTCAAAACACGAAATCGAAAGAAAAGGCTGGTCCCCCAGAGGGAAAATTCCACTAGTAAAAATCGAGGAAATTCATACAATCTTTGATGGAAGGGCAGACCTTGTATTGGCTTTGAGAGATAATGCTGGACAAGGTTGGCTACAAGTGGTGGATGCCAAGACCAAGGGCTGCTTAACTGGATATAACCGAGAATCACCCGAAGACGGGCATCCATTACAGGTTGTATCAGGCTCCGACTCCCCATATGCTGAAAGTGAATCCGAAAAAGAAATATTAGATGCACATCGCTTCCAGCTGACTCTTTACTGCTTGGCATTAGAAGAGAATGAAAGTAAGAAACCGGTTTTGCAACAACGCAAGATTCTGCCCCCTGCAATCTTAGTTGCAGCATCTGGTCGAATGATTCGAATGCGAGATGAAGACTACAAAAAAACCCAATCTGAACTAAAAGAATTGATTGATTGGATGGGCTATATTTCGGCGGTTGATGATGACCATCAGCCACCTCAATGCTCAAATCCAGGAGTGTGTAAAGCGTGCATATTCTTTTCAGGTAATATTACTTTAGACGATCCTAATGATTAGCTCGACCAAGCATGACTAAGGTTCCAGGAAAACCTTCTTTAGAAGCAACTTGATGAATTTCTATTTCTCTAAATCCTGCTACTTTCATGGCATCTTCCCATTCTGATATCTGCATGGTTTTCATGTGTACACCCACATGCTCAGGCCATGCTAGAGATTCTTCATGCTCTAAATAGTGATCAACCCCTGCTATCAAAATACCTTCATCAGCTAACCATTGATCATGGATAATCGAAATCATTTCACTAGGATCTTGAAGGTAGTACAGAAATTCCATTGAGTGAACTAAATCGTATCTCATTTCAGGTTTCCACCCGGGAAGTAAACCATGAGAATAGTTGTGAATAGAATCCACACTTCTTGCTTTGTTTATCATTTCTAGAGCCCCATCTACGCCTTCAACATGAGAAGCCCCCATTTCTGATAACAGACGGACAACCCATCCATTTCCACAACCCAAATCAATCGCAGTGAAACTCTCTTTTATTTTGGGTAAAGCAAGTTCTAGCATCGCCTTGACTGAAGCAGCGTGCCCTCTTTCCATCCCCTCATCTTTACCGATTAATGCCCATTGAGAGAATACATCGGTCGCTGCCTTTTTCTGCATGTCTCCTCGCAAAACAAAGACCTCGATAAAGCGTATGCATCTATCGAAAGGAACATGTTCTAGGTTTCTTTGCCCGATTCATGCAAATATCTTCCCAAAGCATAGACGATGTGCTCTATCCCAAAATAGAAGCTCATACTACTGGCTTTCTTCAGGTCACACAATTGCATACTATTGCTTGGGAGAGAAGCGGCAACCCAAATGGAATCCCTGTGATTGTAATCCATGGCGGCCCGGGGGGCGGTAGCCAGCCATCTTATCGACAATATTTCAATCCAGAAAAGTTCGACATCATCCAATTCGACCAGCGTGGATGTGGGCAATCAACTCCTTATGCTGAACTTGAAGACAATAACACCCAAGCATCGGTATCGGATTTGGAAAAGCTTCGTGAACATTTGGAGATTGACAAATGGCATGTATTTGGCGGTTCATGGGGTTCAACCTTGTCTTTGATTTATGCACAAAATCATCCTTCAAGGGTGCAAAGTTTAGTCCTTAGAGGGATTTTCATGTGTAGAAAAAGTGAACTTCATTGGTTTTACCAAGATGGAGCAAGCCATATTTTCCCTGATGCATTTGACTCGTATCGAGACCACATACCCAAAAATGAGCAAGGCGATTTAATCAAGGCATATTATTCTCGTTTAATCAGCGAAGATGTGGAGGTTAGGAGGGCGGCTGCAAGAGAGTGGACGCGCTGGGAAATGGCAACAAGCCGGTTGTTCCCTGACCCTGAATATTTGGATAAAGCCGAAGATTTAGACTTCGCAGTCGCTTTTGCAAGAATTGAATGCCATTATTTCATCAATGCAATTTTCGTTGAAGAAGCATATATCCTCAATCGTACTTCCATAATCGAAGGTATTCCAACCACAATCGTTCAGGGACGGTATGACATGGTTTGCCCTGCACGCAGTGCATGGCAACTGCATAAAGCCCTACCAAATAGCAAATTGGTGATAGTTCCTGATGCTGGCCATTCGATGGGGGAGACAAGCATTGCAAGAGAATTGGTAGCAGCAACCGATGCAATTCAATAATCAACAGATACGATATTTCGTGCTTCGACTATGCGTCGGCTTGATATGTAGGACCAATGTGGGTATAGAGGAAGGCGTAGCCTTAGGTGAGAGAAATGTCCGATGCCGGAACCATCACTCCAGAAACTCAAATTAAAGAACTCACAGAGAAACTTGAGGAGGAAACAGAACGTTTGCTCAAGTTATATGCAGCGTATGAGCAGCAAGAAGCAGAGTTGAGAGATACCAAAGCTGAAGTCGAAGTTCTTGAGAAAGAAATCGTCGAGCGTGAAATCGAAAAAGAGAGCCTTGAGGCCCTATTGACAGAGAAAGACGCCCGAATTCGAGACTTAGAGATGAAAGCAAGCAAATCTAGCAAGCAAGTTGAACACCTTGAACCTGAATTACAAAAGATGGAAGAGAAATTCACTCGTGAGAAAGATCGACTTGGAAAGGTATTCTCGATTGCTGAAGAATTGGATAACGATTTGCGCTTAGCGGTTGTCGAATTACAGACAAGAGATGAATGGTACATGGAACACATGTCGCTATTCGAAGATCTCAACAAAGCAATCAA
>CETM01142059.1_pt1 | contig 11890 bp, 8 predicted proteins | sample 361451 | NCBI WGS metagenome assembly CETM01 (sample SAMEA2622690, study PRJEB7988) | marine metagenome | isolation source: saline water (ENVO:00002010), including
GCCCTGGTCGAAGGGGAGTATCGCACCAAGGCGGATTTCTTCGCCTATAACCGCTCGCTGATCGAGGAAGTCGAAGATCTCGAGGATCGCGCCCGCAAGCGCGACATCCTGGTCGACGAAGAGACGCTGTTCGACTTCTACGACCAGCGACTGCCTGCCGACATCATCAACGGCAAGGGCTTCGAGGCCTGGCGCAAGAAGGCCGAGGCCAAGGACCCCAACATCCTCAAGTTCGACCGCGAGGCGCTGATGGCCCGCGGTGCCGAGGATGTCACCGAGGAACAATATCCGGATGAACTCCTGCTCGGCGGAGTGCGCTATCCGCTGCGCTACCACTTCAAGCCCGGCGCCAGCGACGATGGCGTGACCCTGACGGTGCCGGCGGCGATGCTCTCCCAACTGCCCGTCGAGCGGCTCGAATGGCTGGTGCCGGGGCTCTTGCGCGAGAAGTGCATCGCGCTGATGAAATCGCTGCCCAAGTCCGTGCGTCGACAGGTGGTGCCGATTCCCGACTGGGTGGATGCGGCCCTGGCGACCCTGACGCCCGATGATGTCTCCTTGACTGCCGCCCTCGGTGACTTCCTGCGCGTCAAGACCGGCCTGCGCCTGGGGCCCGATGACTGGCAGGTCGATCAGCTCGAGCCCCACCTGCGCATGAACCTGAGCGTGGTCGATCACGACGGCAAGGTGTTAGGCGAGGGGCGTGATCCGGTCGAGCTGGAGCGTCGCTTCGCCAAGGCGGCAAGCGAAGGTGCTCAGGCACTGGCGGAGCAGGCAACGGGCCAGCAGCAGGTGCTCGAGGATCTTCCCGAGGCGGCCCTGCCCGAATCGCGGGTGACTACCCAGGCCGGCATTCGCGTCGAGGCCTTCCCGGCATTGGTCGAGGCTACCGAGGGGCTCTCCGTCGAGCTCTTTGAGCATCCCGCCAAGGCCCGCGAGGCGCATCGTCATGGCATCAAGCGGCTGGCCATGCAGCGTGCCCCCGAGGCGGTGCGTGAGCTCAAGCGGGTGAAAGGGCTCGACAAGTGCGCCCTGCTGTTCGCCAAGGTGGGCAGCAAGCGTCAGCTCATCGACGATCTCGTCGAGGCCGTGTTCCTGCAGGTGGTGGCGGTGGACCCGCTGCCGCGCTCGCGTGAAGCGCTCGAGACACGCCTGGCCGAGACCCGTGAGCAGTTGCTGCCCCACGGCGAGCATCTGGTGAAGGTGCTGGAGCGCGCCCTGAACGGCCATCTGGCAGTGACCAAGGCGTTGAAGGGCAATCTCAGCTTCGCCTTGGCGCTGGTGTACAGTGATTTAAAGGCACAGATGCAGCGGTTGGTGCATCCTGGCTTCGTGGTTGAAGCAGGTGCCTGGCTCGAACAGTATCCGCGCTATATGGAAGCCGCACAGATCCGCCTCGAAAAGGCCCCCAGAGAGCGCAATCGTGACCAGATGCTGATGCAGGACATTCAGGACTTCGAGACGCGTCTTGCCAAACGCCGCGAGGCCGGGCGTCGCCAAGGCCCCGAGGACCCTGAGCTCACTGAGTTCGGCTGGTGGATAGAGGAACTGCGGGTGTCGCTTTTCGCCCAGCAGCTCGGCACCCTAGAGCCCGTTTCCTCCAAGCGGCTAGAAAAACGCTGGGCAGAAATCACAGGAAGGACCCCATGACGACCGCAGTGATCACCGGCAGCGGGCTTTATACGCCGCCCCATGCCATCGACAATGATGCCCTGGTGGCGGCCTTCAATGCCTGGGTGGACAGCGACAATGCCGAGCATGAAGAGGCCATCGCCGCCGGCGAGAGAGAGGCGCTAGCGCATTCCAGCAGTGCGTTCATCGAGAAGGCCTCGGGTATCAAGAGCCGCTATGTGCTGGACGCCGAGGGTATCCTGGACCCACAGCGTATGCGGCCGAGGCTGTCTCAGCGTGGCAATGACGAGCTCTCGCAACAGGCCGAGATGGGCCTTGCCGCGGCTCGCCAGGCGCTGGATGCCGCCCAGGTGCAGGCCGAGGAGGTCGACCTGGTGATCGTTGCCTGCTCCAACCTGGAACGGGCCTATCCGGCGGTGGCGGTCGAGCTCCAGGCGGCGCTGGGGGCCGGCGGTTATGCCTATGACATGAACGTGGCCTGCAGCTCGGCGACCTTTGCCCTCGATGCCGCGCGCAATGCAATCCTTGCCGGTAGCGCCCAACGCGTACTGGTGGTTAGCCCCGAGATCTGCTCGGCGCATCTCAATTTTCGCGACCGCGACAGCCATTTTATCTTCGGCGATGCCTGCACCGCCTTGGTGATCGAAGACGATGCCGTGGCGCGCGGTAGCGAGCGCTTCGAAATTCTCGGCACCCGGCTGGTCACCCAGTTTTCCAATGCTATCCGCAACAATGCGGGGTTTCTCAACCGCGTCACCGATGCCGATCCCCAGGCGCTGGACAAGCTTTTCGTCCAGGAAGGTCGGCGGGTCTTCAAGGAGGTCTGCCCCCTGGTAGCCTCGCTGATTCAGCAGCATCTGGACGACTTGGGGCAAAAGGCCGCTGACCTGTCACGACTCTGGTTGCATCAGGCGAATCAGCATATGAACGACCTGATCGCGCGCCGGGTGCTGGGACAGCCGCCCCGTGATGATCAGGCGCCGATCATTCTCGATCGCTATGCCAATACCAGTTCGGCGGGCTCGATCATTGCCTTCCATCTACATCGCGGCGATCTGCACTCCGGCGCGCTGGGGGTGGTGTGTTCCTTCGGAGCCGGCTACAGTGCCGGCTGCGTCGTGGTGCGCCGTACATGACGGCCGTAAGATGATTTGCAGGAAGAACTGCCAAGGAACGTCGATGAAAGAGAGCACGCGTAGGCCCGAAGGCCAAAGGATTCAGGGAGTGATGGCGAAGGCCATCCTGCTAAGCGCCGTGATGGGAATGGCCGGCTGTGCCAGCACCCAGACCGCCGAGCGTAACCCGCAAGATCCCTGGGAAGGCTTCAACCGCAAGGTCTATGCCTTCAACGACACCGTCGATCGCTATGCTCTGAAGCCGATTGCTCAGGGGTACGACTATGTGACGCCGTCACCGGTGCAGACGGGGGTCGGCAACTTTTTTTCCAACCTCGGTGAGGTGGGCACGGCCTTCAATAGCGTGCTGCAGTGGAAATGGAACAACGCCGGCATCGCCTCAGGACGTTTCGTGATCAACTCGACCCTCGGCCTGGCCGGGCTGTTGGATATTGCCACTGATATGGGGATCACCGGGCGCGAGGAAGATTTCGGCCAAACCCTCGCTGTCTGGGGGGTAGGCGAGGGCCCTTATCTGGTCCTGCCGCTGCTTGGCCCAAGCACGGTGCGCGATACCTCCGGCCTACCGGTGGATATGTACACCGACCCAGTGACCCATGTGGAAGAAGATAAGGTCGCCTATGGCCTGACCTTCTTGCGTCTGGTCGACAAGCGGGCCGCGCTGCTCGATCAGGAGCGTCTGATCCAGGGCGATCGCTACAGCTTCATTCGCGATACCTGGTTGCAGCAGCGACGCTTCGAGGTCAACGACGGCGAGGTGGGCGATGACCCCTTTGCCAGTGACAGCTTCGAGTTTGACGACAGCGATTTTGCGGTTGACGACGAAGTCGGTGCGACCCAGTCCGACACTGACAACGAGGCGGCACCGACGCCTTGACGTGCGCCTGACGGCGGCCCGGAAGTGATCCGCGGGAAGGGGCGCCCTCCCGCGGTTATCTGTTTAGGGATAAGGGGACGGAGTGCATGGCCAGCCCAAGAATATTGATCGGCGTGCTCGACCTGCCCGGCAAGGCACGAGATGATCTGGCCGAGGTGGTTGCCAAGGGCGCGTTTGCGGTGATCGCGACCGAACGGCCAGAGGAACTGCCAAGCGAGACCGAGCTGGTCGTCGCCCATGTGCGCGCCGTGCCGACCCGCGACTGGTCGTCCTTGACCGCCCGGTTGCCGACGCTGGCGGTCAGCGACAGTCGTCTCGACAGTGATCTGCTCAAGGCTGTCGATGCGGGGGTGGTCGATTACATCATCGAGCCACTGCGTCATGGCGATATCCTGCGCCGTATGATCGCCAAGGTGATCGAGAATCACCGGCTGGCCGAGGAGAATCGGCGCGATCGTGAACGTCTCGCCGAGCTCAACGAGAGCCTGGAGACGCATCTGGAAATGCTGCGCCTGGATCAGCAGGCCGGGGGCCATATCCAGCGCAAGCTGCTGCCTCCCCGTCCGCTGTCCGTGGATGGCGTGACCTGTGATTACTGGCTGGCGCCATCGCTGTACTTGTCCGGCGATTTTCTCGATTACCAGCGCTTTGATGCGCGTTTCAGCATTTTCTACTTTGCCGATGTCTCCGGCCATGGCGCTTCATCGGCCTTTGTCACCGTGCTGCTGAAGTACCTGTGCAATCGCTGGCTGGGAGAGTGGGACGGTGCCAACCCCGAGAGCCTGGCAGCGGGCTGGTTGGCGAGCCTGAATCGTGAGCTTTTGGATACGGGTATCGGCAAACATATGGCCATGTTCGTGGGAGTCATCGATCACGAGACTCGCCAGCTGCACTATTCGCTGGGGGCTCAGTTGCCGATGCCATTACTGGTCAGTGAGGGCAGCGTTGCTCCGCTTGAGGGAGAAGGCATGCCGGTCGGACTATTCCCGAATGTGAAATATCCAACGTTGAGTTGTGCGCTGCCGCAAAACTTCCGATTATGGTTATGTTCAGATGGAGTACTGGAGTACCTGTCAGGCAGGACGCTTGACGGGCGGCTCAAGGAGCTCGAGCGACTGGTGCTGGCCTGTGACGATCTGGCAGCACTGCGGACCAGCCTGTCACTTGGCAGGCTTCCCGAGGACGACGAGGAAACCATCAGTGGGCACGCGCCGGGGTACGAGGAGCTGCCTGACGATCTGACGATCATGACGTTGAGCGGTTTTTACCATGATGAAGAATGAAGGGCGACTTCAGGCGGCCATCGATTCGGGGGTTTTCATCCTCAAGCTGTCCGGTGACGTGCGCCTGACCTTGAGTGCGACCTTGGACAGCCAGGCACAGCGGCTGGCCGAGATGCCTGGTTTGGAAACCGTGATGGTCGATCTGCGCGAGGCCACCAATGTGGACTCCACGGCGTTGGGCTTTCTGGCCAAGGTGGCGCTTGCCGTGCGCGACCGGCTCGAGCAGCCGCCGACCATTGTCGTCGATAATCCGGATGTACGGCGGATGCTCGATGTGATGGGCTTCGGTGACTATTTCACCCTGGTTGAGACACCCATTCAGGAAACCTCCGAGCTTGCGGACCTGCCGTTGGTCAACGCTGATGAACGGGTGCTTCAGGAGCGTATTCTCGAGGCACATCGCATCCTGATGCATATGAGTGAGCATAATCGCGAAGAGTTTCAGCCGCTGGTGGAACTGCTCGAAGAGCAGCATCGCCAACCGAGCGAGCCATAGTGACCCCACTTGGCTGGTCCTGCACCTGGCTTACGTAGTGACGCTGTCGTCATAAAAGGCCATCCAAGAGCGGTCATTATAAGCCACGGCTGATGTAAAGCAGCCAAGTAAAACGCAGCCGATATAAGCAGCCGATATAAAGAGGGCCGGTCGATAGCGACCGGCCCTCTTTTATTGCGTCTTGCTTGAGACGAGATGGCCACAGCGACAAGACTATCTGGGTGGTGGCGCGGCTACTTACGCAGCTCGGCCAGCAGCGTCTCCAGCTTGCGCTGGTCTTCCATGAACTTGCGGATACCTTCAGCGAGCTTTTCGGTGGCCATGGCATCTTCGTTCATCGCCCAGCGGAAATCTCCCTCGTCCAGCATTTCCGGTCTGGCACTCTCGGCGTCGTCTGCACTTAGGCAGCGGGGCAGAGGGCCGTTGTCCTTGGAAAGCTCTTCGAGTAGCTTTGGCGATATGGTCAGGCGATCACAGCCGGCCAGGGCTTCGATCTCACCGGCGTTGCGAAAGCTCGCACCCATCACCACCGTCTTGTAGCCATGTCCCTTGTAATGCTGATAGATGGCCCGCACCGAGCGCACACCGGGATCCTTGGCGCCACTGAAGTCCGCTTCGGGCTCGCGGGCCTTGTGCCAGTCGAGGATGCGACCGACGAAGGGGGAAATCAGCGTCACGCCGGCATCGGCACAGGCCTGCGCCTGAGCGAAACTGAACAGCAGGGTCAGGTTGGTGCGAATGCCTTCACGTTCGAGCTGTTTGGCGGCGCGAATGCCTTCCCAGGTTGACGCGACCTTGATCAGAATGCGTTCGCGACCGACGCCACGGCGTTCGTAGCGCTCGATCAGCGAATGGGCGCGAGCCAGGGTGGCCTGGGTGTCGAAGGACAAGCGAGCGCTGACCTCGGTGGACACATAGCCTGGCACCAGGGCGCTGATCTCGCTGCCGATGTCGACCGCTACGGCGTCCAAAGCATCGTCGATATCGGTGCTCTGGCGGGCCAGCTCCGCCAGTCGGGTGCGGCGGCCCTCCTGTTGAGCGGCCTGCAGGATCAGCGAAGGATTGGTGGTGGCATCGGTAGGCTGGAAGCGGGCGATGGCGTCCAGATCGCCAGTATCCGCGACCACCGTGGTCATGGCTTTAAGCTGTGTCAACTTGTCCTGTGTCATGGTCATCCTGAATGGTCGAGTGAGTCAGGCCTTCACTGTAGCAAGGCGGTGTCGCGCTGTGTATCTGCTCCTGACGCCTGGGGGGCTTCATCGGCGACGACTCGGGGAACCCAGTCGCGCTGGGTCTCGATATGCGCGGCCTCTGACTCCAGCCCAGCGTGCGAAGATGGCGACTTTCCTTCGGCTTCCGTGCTCGATCTTGTCGTAAAGCGGGCGGCGAAACGGCGCATCTGCTCGGCCTCATCCTCAAGCGACATCGCTCCCTTAGAAGCCTGTTCGACCAGTTGGGCATTGTGTTGGGTGACGGTCTCCATCTGGTTCATGGCCTGGTTAAGCTGTTCGATGCCCCGGTGCTGCTCGTCGGAGGCCTGGGCGATCTGCTCCATGAGACCGTTGACCTGACCGACCGCCGCGATGACGGTCTCCATCTCCTGGCTGGCCTCCGTCGACAGGGCATTGCCACGCTCGAGGCTCTGACGGGAGTCGTCGATCAGGCGACGCACGTCGTTGGCGGCATTGGCACTGCGTGAGGCCAGCGAGCGTACTTCGCTTGCCACGACCGCGAAACCGCGGCCGTGATCGCCGGCCCGAGCGGCCTCCACCGAGGCATTCAGGGCCAGCAGGTTAGTTTGGAAAGCGATGTTGTCGATCAGAGCAATAATGTCGTGAATCTGCGTCGAGCGCTCATTGATCTCGCCCATGGTGTCGACGAAGTTGCTGATCACCTCGCCGCTGGCGCGGGCCTTGCTGCTCGCGTCGTCGGCGAGTTTGGCCGCTTGACGGGAGTTGTCGGCGTTGTGCGCCACGGTGGCAGTCAGTTCGTCGAGGCTTGCCGCGGTCTGCTCGAGGGACGAGGCCTGTTGCTGGGTACGTGAGGACAGCTCCTGGTTACCTTCGCTGGTGCGCTGGGCGCCGTCGAAAATGGTCTTGCTGCTCTCGCGCACCCGGCCGACCGTGTTCGCCAGTGACTGTTGCATGCGGGAAAGCTCGCTATAAAGCTGGCCGATCTCATTGCTGCCCTTGGTCTCGATGGGTTGGGAAAGATCCCCCGCTGCCATGTGGCGGAAGTGCGCGATGAGTCGCCGCAGCGGCCGGATGACGTTAACGGTGACGCCCCATACGGTCACTAGCACGAGCAGCAGCGTGATGGCCACGGCGCCGCCCATGGCGGTGTTCATCCAGGTGCCCATACGGTCGAACTGTGCGGCCAGGCCGTTGCCGCTCTCCTGCGAGGCTGCAAAGAAGGCGTCTGCGCTTTCCATAAAGGCCTTGCTCATATCGCTCACCCGGGACTGTCCGGAGTCATAGGCGCCGACGTCGTTTTCCTTGAGTACCATTAACTGCAGCGATAGGCCGGTATTGAGCAGCGATTGGAAGTGATTCTCGAGGGTGTCGATGGGTTCGGTCTGAGACGGTTGGGGAGGAATTGCCAGAAAATTCTGAAAAGCTTTTTCGGCCGAGCTCATCAAGCCTTCGGCGCGCTCGATGACCGGTCCGGGGCGGTCGAATGAAGGCTTGCGGATCAATTGGGCTGCCCGGTTCAACTCCACTCGGGCGCGCAAAATATCGACATAGGCATGGTTGAGGGCCTGAGCCTGTTCGACGTTGATCTGGTTGAGCGTGCCGAAGGCCTGGCGGCTGTAATGGTTGGCGAAGAGTCCGAGACCCGCGCTGACCAGTAGCATGAGCGTTAAGGCAATCAGTACCAATGAGCCACTGAGTTTGACCGTCATGTTGTCGAAGAGTCGCATGCTGCTGTCTGTCCCCTGCTGTGTAATGAGCCACAAGGCCTCGGCTCCGTGTGCCCGGAACTCAAAGGAATGCTTGATGATAGCTCCCTGATTTATCAGCAAAGTATGACAGCCTGAGGTCATGAACCTGGTACGCATGACACACGTTCGGGGATTGCACCTTGGCAACGGTATTGGCGGGGCAGGGCGGCAGTGTCGCGATGGATCGGTTATCCTTAGCCCGCTATTTTTTGGCTTTCCCTGTTTTTCGCTCACTTTTTCTCAGGAGCATCCTTTGACACTGAGTACCCGAAGAGTGGCCCTGCTGGTGGCTGCCAACACGGCGCTGGCACCCTTTGCCATTGATGCCTACCTGCCGGCTATGCCTGCGTTGGCCGAAGCCGTGGGAGCGAGCATTCATCACACCGAGCTGTCGATCAGCGTTTTTCTGTTCGGCTTCGCCATCGGCCAACTGACCGGCGGCCCCATGTCTGATCGTCTGGGGCGCAAGCCGGTACTGCTGACTGGCCTGTTCGTGTTCTGCCTGGCCAGCCTGGCCATCACTCAGGTGGGTTCGCTCGAAACGCTGTGGGTATGGCGCTTCATACAAGCACTGGGCGGTGGTGCCTGTGTGGTCAACTCGGCGGCTATCGTGCGCGACTGCTTCAGCGGTCGCGAAGCGGCCAAGGTGATGTCGACCATGGCCATGATCATGATGCTGGCGCCGTTGGCCGCCCCGGCCGTGGGCAGTGGCCTGCTGTACCTGGCTGACTGGTGGCTGATCTTCGTGTTCCTGGCGGTCTATGCCGCCTTCCTTGGCTGGCTGCTCGGCACGCGCTTGCCCGAAACGCGCTCGCCGGACCAGCCCACGGCGTCCTTTCGGCAAGTGCTTGGCAACTACGCCAGTGTTTTTCGCCACCGCGAGGCCATGGGATATATCTGTGCGGTGGCGATGGCCTTTGCCGGCATGTTCGCCTTCATCACCGCCTCGCCCTTTCTGTACATGGACTATTACGGCCTGTCGCCTGCCATGTATCCGGTGGTGTTCGGCGCCAATGTGGTGGTCATGGCATCGTCGAATCGGCTCAACATCCTTCTTCTGCGGTACCGCTCGCCTCAGCAGAATTTGCGCCTGGGGCTCGGGGTACAGTTGCTGGCGGCCAGTAGTCTGGTGCTTGTCGTGGCCCTGGGGGAGGATTCGCTCTATACCGTGGTGCCGCTGATCATGCTGTTCATGGGGCAGGTCGGTCTGATTACGCCCAATGCCATGAGTTCGTTGCTGGAAAAGTTCAGCCATATGAGCGCCACTGCGACGGCACTGTTGGGCAGCATTCAATTTTCCTGCGGTGCCCTGGCTGGGGTGTTGGTCGGCGCCTTCGAGGTCGAGAGCCCCTGGCCGATGGTGCTGACCATGCTGGGTGTCTCGACCCTGGGTAACCTGGGCCTCAGGTACTTGGTGGGAAGAAATACCAATACCCGGTGACATGATGTGAAGTGGACATGATGTGAAGTGGTAGGGGCATATCAGCGGCGATTCGGTGAGTGCGAGGGGGTGACGCGAGGTTCGAGAGGTGCTCTGCCAGGCAGGCGACAGGCGCTAGTACGAGGGTTCATGCTGCTGTGCAGCCTGGCGGTAGTGGGTGCGTTGGTCTAGCGTGTCGAAGATGTCTCGCATGTCACGAAGTTGTCATCTACTTGCGTCATCTTATGTGTCGCGAAGGTTGAACACCCTCATCGACAGGAGTTACCTGCATGAACCGTATTCTCAAGACCACCGCTATTGCTGCCGCCGTCATGGGCTTTGCGACTGCCGCTCAGGCTCGCGACCAAGTGCGCATCGTCGGCTCCAGCACCGTGTATCCGTTTGCCAGCTACGTTGCAGAAGAGTTCGGTGCCACTACCGATTACCCGACGCCTGTCATCGAGTCCACCGGTTCCGGCGGTGGTCTGCGTCTGTTCTGCAACGGTGTAGGTGATGATACCCCCGATATCACCAACGCCTCGCGTCGTATCAAGGTTTCCGAGTTCGAGCGCTGTGCAGAAAACGGCGTTACCGATATCACCGAGGCCATGGTCGGCTACGACGGCATTGCTTTTGCCCAGTCCAGCAAAAATGACGCGATGAACGTGACTCGCGAGCAGCTGTTCATGGCGCTGGCCGCCCAGGTGCCGGTCGATGGCGAACTGGTCGACAACCCCTACACCCAGTGGAACGAGATCGACTCGTCTCTGCCGGCTCGTGAAATTGCCGTCTACGGTCCGCCCACTACCTCTGGCACCCGCGATGCCTTCGAAGAGCTGGTGATGGAAGCCGCTTCTGAGGACATGGAAGCCTACGGTGGTGAGGCCTACACCGACATCCGCTCCGATGGCGCCTACATCGACGCCGGTGAAAACGACAACCTGATCGTTCAGCGCCTGTCCGAGAACACTGAGGCCTTCGGTATCTTCGGCTACTCCTTCCTGGAAGAGAACGGCGACACCCTGATTGGCTCCAATATCGACGGTGTGGCACCGACTCCCGAGGCGATCGGCAGCGGCGAATACCCGGTGTCTCGCTCGCTGTTCTTCTACGTGAAGAACCAGCACGCTGACGATGTGCCGGCCATGTACGAGTACGCCGACCTGTTCATGAGCGAGAAGATGATCGGTGACATGGGCTACCTCAAGGGCATCGGCCTGATCCCGGCTCCGAAGGAGATGCGCGCCGAGCTTCGTGAGCAAGTGGCCAACCACAAGACTTTGGAACTGTCTGACATCAAGTGAACGACAACGTCGCCTGATGGTTGAATCGGCCGGCAGCGATGAGCTGCCGGCTTCTGTACGTTCCGGCAAGCTGGTTTTGCCGAGCCCCGTTGACTGAGAGCTTCCCATGCAGACTAACCAACTGATCCTGCTATTCAGCGGCGCCTTGCTGGTGTTGGGGCTGATAGCCTTCTTCATGGGCCGTGCCAAGGCCGCCAAGGTGCGTGCCAGTGGTACCGCGATGTATGCACAGCCCGACCAATATGCTTGGTTCGCGGCCCTTGCCACTGCCGGGCCGGCGGTGGCAGTGGGGGCCATTGGCGCCTTCGCCTTGTTGTTGATGGGGGCAGAGATCCCCACACCCTACCTGCTGGCCGCCAGCCTGGTCGTCGCCGCCGGCGGCATGATGGTGGCAATGATGCAGGTACGCCCTGATTTCCATGCGCGCAAGGCTATCGAGCGAACCATTCGCTTCGTGCTGGCCGGTGCGGCGATGATCTCGATCTTTACGACCTTCGGCATTCTGATCTCGATCATTTCCGAAGCGATTCGTTTTTTCCAGATGCAGAGTTTCTGGGATTTCATCACCGGTACCACATGGAACCCCGGTGCGAGCTTCCTGGCCGCTGCGGGTCGCGCCGAAGAGGGCGCCAGTGCCGCTGAGTTCGGCTCGGTGCCCCTGTTTGCCGGTACCTTCATGATCACCCTGATCGCCATGCTGGTGGCTATCCCGATTGGTCTCATGTCGGCGATCTACATGTCCGAGTATGCACCTGCCAAGGTGCGCACCATTGCCAAGCCGGTGCTGGAAGTGCTGGCGGG
>CETM01457060.1_pt1 | contig 11884 bp, 19 predicted proteins | sample 361451 | NCBI WGS metagenome assembly CETM01 (sample SAMEA2622690, study PRJEB7988) | marine metagenome | isolation source: saline water (ENVO:00002010), including
CATCTCAAAGTGGCAAGGCGAGAAAGGCGATGAATATCGACTGGTGAGAACCAAAGCCAATGCGCGAAATTTCAATCACGTCAAGGTCACCATCAGCGAAGAAGATGCATTAACCATCATCGACGCCCTTAATATGTACGAAATCACAAGCCGCATGTTTAACCGCGGCTCAACATTCCACGCGCCGCAGGACTCAGATTTTTAGATATTGACTTTGCACACAGCATGTGAGACACTAGCACTGTCAACACATCAGAAAAAAACAATGCCAAAAACAACCAAAGAGCAACTTGCCGCCATCAAATCGGACTACGAGTACGTTAAACGCACGTATGGTGACGTCATTGATTTTACAGGCTCTGGCATGGAATCGACCCAGCTTGACAACATGCTAAAATCGCCCTGCAATGAAACGGCATTCGATTGTTTCAGAGTTCGCCTTATCGCCCTTGATGACAAGTGCGTCCATGTCAGTGAAAACGCTATTGCGTGGCACAATATCACCTATGCCAAACGTTAATCTTTACGCGCAAAATTAATTGCGAGAACTGGCGTCACAATGCTTTCTTTTGTGATACCATCTTTTTCATCAACGATGATAAGGGCTGGCAGGAAGCAACGTCCACGAAAACCTGCCGCAAAGCAAACGACTATGCGAGGGCATTATGACGGACAAAACAGCAACACTACTTTCACTCTTTCCTGGCGACATTAGCCGCACTCACGAGCAATATCAAACGATTAAAACGGGGCGCGCGCCATCACTTACGCAAGATGTATTTATTGCAAACATCCTTCGCGGCGTACAGCAGCATTCGCACGCACATCTTGGCAAAGCGGCCCTTTTATTGTCAGCAGATAAGGCCATTCCTCAAAAAGAAGGCATGACGTTTCTGGATGCCGCTATTACAACAACAACAGCAGCCATCTTCAGTTACGTTGTTGGTGTGCTCCACAGCGATGATGTGCCAGAGCGCATTGATGACATCACAGCGACCACATGGAAATACATGGATAAAGAGCCGTCTAATAACATTGATACGAAAGCACTAGCGACACTTGAAGCACTCGAAGAAGACACCAACGAACGCATCTTTACAGAGTCTGAAATTCAAGCAGAGCTTCGTGCGATGGCGGATGGCTGCGGGGGCGCTTGCACCATATAGCGCGGCCAATTTGCACACTAATAAAACAAAGTTTTCTTGACAACACACACTGTTTTTGAGATACTAATTCTGCCAACACAACAGATAACAAAGGAAACATTTATGGCCACTAAGGGCGTAAACAAAGTCATCCTTGTAGGTAATCTTGGGAACGATCCTGAGGTTCGCTACATGCCTAACGGCAATGCCGTTGCCAACTTAAGTCTAGCAACAAGCGAAAGCTGGAAAGATCAGCAGGGTCAAGTTCAGGAACGCACTGAATGGCACCGACTCACTATGTATCGTCGATTGGCTGAGATTGCCGGTGAGTACCTGAGAAAAGGCTCTCAAATTTACGTTGAAGGTAAACTTCAAACGCGCAAATGGCAAGATCAGCAGGGCCAAGACAGGTACACCACTGAAATCATTGTCGATCAGATGCAAATGCTCGGCGGTCGCAATAACAATGGTGGCGGCAACCAAGGCAATAACCAAAATCAAGGCGGTTATAACCAAGGCAACAACCAAAATCAAGGCGGCGGTAATCAAGGTGGTTACAATCAGAACCAAGGCGGCAACCAAGGCAATAACAATGGTGGCGGCAACCAAGGTGGCGGTAATCAAAATCAAGGCGGTCAGAACGCTGGTAAGAACCCACCTATGGCAGAACCAGATTTTGACTTTGATGACGATATCCCTTTTTAGCGAAGGCTAAGTTATTGATTTTAAAGGTTTTTTTGAGGGGCGGGTTCCCACCCACTACCTGCCCCTCACCCTCCCTGCTACGCCAAACAATAATACCAAAAACACAAAGAGGCACCGCTATGCGACGCGCATTACGTTAATTTTTCCCACTCTCGTTTTCTCTTTTGTTACACTCACCAATATTACACTCGCTTCACCGACTACAGAAGAAATACTTGTCGCCAAATACAACAGCGCAATGTTCCAAATATCAACTTCACTACCTTTTCTTCCTCGTGTCTCCATTTTTAGCGCGAGGCATTGACAACCATCGCAGATTTTGAGATACTAATCCTGTCAACACAACAGGAGAATGACATGCCTAAAATCACCCACATTGATAAGAGCAACGCACGTGATGTTGCTGATATTATCAGAGACAAGCTTAGCGAACTTAAAGACGAGTATGGTCTGACGATTACGTTTGAAGGAAACATGACGCTTCAGGCAGATGGCTCTGGTATGACGTCAAAAATCAACATTAAACCCGACATCAACAAAGAAGACATAGAAGCGCAAGCTAAGGCAGATTGGGCACTTTACGCACCACGCTTCGAACTCCCTGTTGATGGCTACGGCACAGTGCTTATCATTAACAACAAAAAGTACACTGCCGCAGGTATTAAACCTAACCGTCCTAAAAACTCATTGGTCATTAGGGATGCCAAAACAGGCGAAACCCGGATTTGCCCTCCTTCGCTTTTCCACACTTGCAAAGCGGCGTAATCAAACAGCAAGAGGCGCCCTACAGTGGGCCCTCTGCCTTTTTTCAAAATAAACCATTAAGGTGGCACCATGAATATGGAAGACGTTAAAGCATTGACTGAGGGCGAATCGCTAAGCCCCCCTCTAGCACTATCTGTGGCCGACACTGTGTATGCAAAAGGCTGGTGGGTCGCTATACCTGGCGACGGCGCGGAAGATACGCTTGATGACGCAAAAGCGGCTATCAACAAGATTGAATGTGCCGCTATTGATGTGGTTGTTCCGTTTATCCCTAATTATTGTGACAGTGTTCGCGTGAGTGAGTCTGACGACAATAAACTTACTGTTTACGTATTGTGCAATACGGCGACACCGAGCTACACCTGCTCACTGGAAACACTGACGGACACCATTTGGAAAGCCGTTACCGAGTACAATAACCGCTGAGTGTAACACTCACACTATCGGAGATAAGCGATGTCATCAGCAAGATTAAGACAATTGCCCATGCCTGAACTGAAGCGCTTGCTTAAGCAATGCGGCATTCCATCGACTAAAGATGGCATCGAAAAAACGTTCAATGTTGCAATCACCTTTAGCAGCAATAACAAAGGCGAGATGTTTGCTACGGTGGATACACGAACGGCGGATGATCTTTGGTGGATAGAAAATAAACACAACCTTAAACATGCGGCGCGATGGCGTGAGTCATGCCACTCTAGGCATAATTTCACCAACTTTGCAGACACCTATGAGCGCGCTATGTTCATCGCCGCTATTGATGCTATTAAACCTGAGACATGTGCAATGCACCTCACTTAACAGATGAAGCATTGTTCGTCCTCAATGGCGGATAAGTGTATTATTTGTTGACAAAAAACACAGCTTGTGAGAACCTGTTTTAGTCAACACAAATGGAGCGCATCATGGCGTTAACAGAGAAAGACAAAAAAATACTGAACAATAAGCCTAATCGCTACTTCTCTTGCACCGAAGACGGCATGGGTGTGCGCATGATGGTGTGTAACGTAACACAAGCCATGCTTGATGTCTATGAAAGCGAACGCGACAATGTTCGAGGCGAGTTAGTCATTGTTCGTGACCGAAAAGATGAAAGCCTGGCTGCAAGCGCAAGAAACAGTGCCCACAACGCTTTATTGGTCTTCACCTATCAGCCTGACAGCTATTTCACATCGACTTGTTATGAAGTTACGCTATCCGATGCGCTACGCAAGCGTGCGCTAGCTGATTAATTACCACGGGAACACATGATGTCACCAACAGAATTTATGCCGCCTTTATTGTGGTTGTTACCACAAGAAAAATACCGTTTTTATTTTTCACAAACCAGCAACGATGCTTCAGACAGCGAAAAAAACACCTCCCGTCAGAGCGGGATGGAAATCGCCGTCAGTGCAGCCGACATGGTGGCCTACGTCGGCAAGGCTATCCCAGAACATTTACGTCACCTTACTCACGTACAGAACGCGCAAGGGGCATTTATTTGGAGTGCAAAACACGGTTGGGAAAACGAGTGGTTTGTTGAACTTGTTGGACAGTGGGTCGCGCTGATTGATGCGGATATGGAGGTTAATAACCAGAGCATTGAATCCCTTGCCCAGAATAATGTTAGCCTACCTTATTGTCTTGACTGTGTGTTTGACGACACCCCATTTACACCCAAATTTGATATAGGTTTCGACGACGCTACGCAGCGTGTAAAGCTCACCATGAAGCTCAATTGGCCTCTTGATGCTCGGACACCGATTGATAGCGCGACCTTGCTGCTGCCAGCAGAACCGCATACGCTGTTTGATGTTCGCCGTAGCGATGGTAAAACTATCCGTGGACGACTTGAAGACGGCCTATTACCTAGCGCATTACGCGCATAACGTTATCACTGGAATGCACATGAAACTTGTCGACCGAATATTGGCCCATTTGCGAACGCAGCCCAATGGAAGCAATTCCGATTGGGGGATCATGAACGCGCTTTATCCTGACGCGCAACAAGGCTCTCCAGCGAATGGCGCACGCATCGCTAACATCCGGCGTACCGTTCATTCGCACGAAGACTTGTGCTTCTCGCAGAATGACAGTCGAATAGTGTATCTTATTGAAGAATAGCGTTCTTATACCTCTCGAATGTTTCGTTAACAAAAACGCCGTTTAGGCGTTTTTTTGTTGACTTTTAACCCTATTGCTGCCAAAATGAAAATGCTTCACAGTGATGTGCGGCAAACACAGGTGAGAACCTAGCAGCCTTCCGGCGCCATGCGCTTGCAAATATCATTAACGATGAACTTTACGCTATCATTTAGCAATCCACGTTTACATTACGAACTGTAGCGTGTCATCACCCCGGGAAGGCAAGAAAAAGACACGCAATACGGAGAATGATGTATGAATACACCTAAGTTATTTTTCACCACGCTTGTTAATGCTCTGCGCACTAAAGATGATGCAAAGGCATTGCGTCAGCACATGAATGACGTTAACGCCAAGCACTTTGGGAACACCCAAAAACCCGCTAAATTGTTCGCTTATTTTGCTGATATGATGGGCACATCGAACGCGAACAGGCTATCAGCGCTACTTGATGAAAAAGTAAGTGGTAATTTTGATGATCCTGCCTCGTTCATCGACGTTTTACTTACCCCTATAATGTCACGTGCCGCACGTGTTGGCAAAGTGGGCAGAGTCATTTCAGGTAGCGACCCCGTACCTTGCTGGTTTATTAACCTTCCGTTGTTAACCATAAAAACGACAGGTTACGCCGACGACCCTGAAAAAACCACCTGCTATCTTGGCGTTATTATCAACGTTGAGTATTCTAGGGCCCTAGGCAAGCTTATCGTTGATGCAACATTAGCATTGTTTGATGATGCTGATCTCTCTGCCTGTGATATTGGATACGAAGTAGAACTTGAGACGCAAAATGACATCACCGAATACTTTAGTAGCGAGATGGAAATGGGATTTGGTCAAGCGACAAGCATCTCACTTCATGAGGGCGGCAAATTATTCTCCTCGTTAACTGGATTAACAACCTCTACGTTTGATGAAGGTGACGAACCCATTATCCCCTTTCTCGTCAACGGGATTGGCCATGAGCTAATTCGAACATTGTCGCCGGTGTGCGACTTGACGTTAAATTGCGGTGACATCGCATGCCAACAGATGTTTTTAGCATCCGGTAAAATAGAAAAACGTTAATTTGTTCATAAAAAAACGCCACCGGCAACCTGGTGGCGCTTGTGTTCTTTATCGAAAATCGTCGAGAAAACCCCGTGATCAGAGCGAAGCGATGTCGCTGGGTAGTTCACTTTAGAGGTGATTGACTACCTACACTGCCTGTGAGACAATGGCTATTGTCAACACAACGTAGGTAATCATTTATGACATGCTCTCATAGCGCAATGCCAGAGTTGCAAGTAAGCTATCATGACGTCTCTTGCATTATTGACGGTAAAGGAATCTCTTTTGCTGACGATAATCTTATTGTCCACTCAGGGCCTCATGGCTTGGGCATGACATATGTTATCGCCAATAACCTTCAGAAAAACAATCAAGGAAATCACATCTTTCTTAGACGTGCCGATATGGTGCCCGATGGCATCATTGACACCGTAAACACAACGGTCAATGTCAAAGGCAATCGCTTTACGCTTCATCGTCAAGATGTGGCTGACTTCTTTTTTGATGCCACCGGCTTCTTCGTCACTTACTTCGAGCATGGCATTGGAATAACTAAACTTAACAGTGCTGGTGGCCCTTGCGTTAAACAAAATGTCTATGCCACCGTGGTAACACCAAATGGCGAACATTTTACTGGCACAAACCTTTGCCGTAACCCGCAAAAAGTATGCCCTCGTGAGGTGCAAGGCATGAAATCCGGAGAAGGATACGAACTTTGTCAAAGCGTCTGCCAACAAGATGCGCATGCGGAGGTCAACGCCATCGCGCTGGCAGGGAAAAAGGCGAAAGGTAGTATTTTGTACCTCTCCGGCCATCTGTATGCCTGCGTAGGCTGCCAGTCGGTGATAAAAGAAGCAAATATTGCAGAGCTTCGAGTTATGAATAGCCGCGTTCCTTTTTATCGTTCAAAACCATAAATAAAAGTTGCACCCGTAACCACACTTTGTTAATATTTAACTGTCGCCGCTAATAGCGACTGCCTCCTCCACCCTAACGGGCAAGGCCCATATTAGCGATGCTTTTCGACCTGAATCTTATTGAAACTACTGTCGCCAGCGGTTCATCAATAACAGGCGCAAGGGAGGAACGGACTGTTATATTGAACCGAAAATGGAAACAGTATTATGAAATTCACTACATCTTTCATTGACGCAGCGCTCGCACGCTTACGCAACACCCTTAGCCTTCACGTATCGCGTGATCGTGTGTCTTCAGAGTTAAAACGCATGGCCTACAAAGCCGATGCCGACGATAAGGCGAAACTTAACGCGCTACGTCATCAGCTTGATACCCTTGCGCTTGAAGACACGCCAATGGACAGAAAACGCGCACAGGAAGCCCTTGCAACCGTACTTATCGGTCGGAATTATGCGTTACTACAGCGCGATGCGATTTGCACTGACAACCCTACGCCTGCGAACTTTAATGCAGCCAGAGAAATGCTGGGCAATGCATTATCGCTGTTGCATGACATGCAGTATTATGAGCGTTCAGCAAAGCACGCCTACGCACAATTGCTTAAGTTGCTCACTGAGCATGCAGGGGATGCCTTGCCTGTTCATGGCGATGGCATCACACCATGGGAGAGCAGCGCTTCGCTGTTCGCATTTTATCGTGATAAACTCATTGCGCATAAGCCGACATTCACCTACACCGTTGAAGACTCAGCCGCGCCGCTTTTTACTCGTTCTGGATGCGACAAATACAACGTCAAAGTCACATTTGCTTTTGGCGAACACACCATCAAGCTGACTTGGGATGTCGCTAACAATGAGTATGCGGAATTTGATGATGAGAGCATTGACATCGAACTTGACGGTTCCCCTATTGAGGAGGTTACGAACTTAGAGCCTTGTGATAATGGGAAGTATGTATTCGACCTCGTTAGTGATGTCATGTCGGATTACTTGAGAGAAAATGTTAGACTTGCCGACGACGACGTTAAGCCTCCAACAGATCCGTCACGCAACGCCGAACGAGAACTCACAATGAATGCGCTTCTGTTAAGCCAGAATCCACCTCCACCAATAAACAAATAAGGTCGTTTTGTGAACATCATAAAAGAAGTGGCGGCGCTTTCGCCACTTCGCCGCAACCAACAAATCATGTCGTTCTACCTACTGTTTGTCAATGCGTTGCTTGGCGCAGCAATTGTCATGCTGTACGTTGATTTATTTAATGCAGATGGACTAGTGCTTAAAAACTATGCGCTGTCAGTACTTGGCCTTGCTATTTTCATTCCTGCCTTAGGGAAAATGGCTAAAGAGCATCCTATGAAAACCTTTCATATCGCCATTGGTTTTGAGGTGCTCGCTTTTGTTTTCTATATGCTTACAATCTATGACGTTTTTCCTCACGTGATATTGCCGATTGCGACAATTGTTACGTATTCTTCAAATATTATTATGTCGCCCATACTCAACCAAACCACCAGCATTGTTACCGCAGGTTGCGCTGACTATTCGTTGCTTAAATCAAAGCTTGATATGCTCTATACCGCAATAGGTGCGGCGGTAGGCGCCTGTTTTGTGATCTTTGACGTCCACCTTACCGTCGTCATGGTAAGTTACGCGTCAGCATTGATTATGGCGCGCTATTATCGCCACAAAGTGTTAACTGAAATATATAAGGACACGCCAGAAAACATCCTTGATGGCGACGCCTCAAAAGCATAAAAAGATTGCATTTAGCCTCTCTTTTTGAGACAATAAAAACGTCAACACAACAGGAGAAACTTCATGCCAACATCTGTTTATCCGGCAGAGCACCCGGTAGCGATACAAGATAGCTTCGCATTGCCTTTGCGTGTCGTCAGCGAGCAGGTTGTCGCGTTAGATAAGATTGCTACCATACTGGCAACGAATCTGTCGAAAAGCGACTTGCTGAGTGAAACGTGTATCACCGCACACCGCACTGCTATCACTAATATGCTGTCATTCCGCGACGCCCTGATGGCGGCCGAGGATGCCGTGGGTTACCGCGACCAGAGTCGCCTGCTTACTGGCATTAGCGAAGCGCGAATTGTGACCGACCCGAATCCACCAGCATATACGGAAGAAGAGGAGTTTGACCTTCTCATTGAACAAGACATTCGTTTTCGCACCGTGTTTTCTGAGCTTGAGCGATTCAAAGACACTTCACTTGTTGCGCCTGACTATCAAGACGCAATCACTGAGCTTAGCGCGTTCGTTTGCCAACACATTCGCTCAGCGAAGTATATCGTTCAAGCCTATCTTTAATTAATGGAGGGCGGCACATCGGCCGCTCTCAAGAGGACTTCTTATGTCAGATACACTATTTAAGTCGAGCTACTACGAGCAGTACTTTACGGAAGATTGCGTTGAACGTGCGCTTGAGGAATATGAAAGCTTCTGCAAACGTGACAACTTGCCATTTGAGATCGGTGACGATGTGGAACACGCCCTCGAAGCGCTTAAAATGGAACGTGATGCAGGTGAGGACGCGATGCTAAACACCGTGATGTACCACGCCATTGAAATCATGGGCATGGAAAACCCTAATGATGATGACGATGATTAGTTTAATGAGTGATTGCTGGTTCCGACAGCGATAGCCACGACAAATGAACTCAATTCATCGCAAACAAGATAAGGCCCGGGTCGACACCATTGTCATCCCAGCCTATTACATCCCATTGTCGAGTATACGTCGCCTGTATAAGCGATATGCTCACCCACAGCATGACACGGGCTCATTGTGCAACATCATCGAGAACGTGGCATTACTCGCCTCTGAGCTTAAGCAAACACAGGTGGAGATAGAGCACCTTCAAGCGCGCGTCGTTGGCGACATGACACGTATATCGGCGTTACAACAACACTACCACCTTGTACTTAATCTCAAAGCGCACGTTCATCAATTTGGTAGCGCACGGGAAACCACGTTAGCGCTGACGATGCTTGGCTAACCACATTGACATGTTGACATCACTCACAGAATTTGAGACACTGACATTGTCAACACAACAAGGAATACACATGCTTTCACATACCCCTATTTATAAAAACGACGACAAGCAAGCCGTACTTGGTTATGAGCTGTCATTTGCGCTACGCGTTGGTAACGTCAGCCTTAATGTGCTGTATGAAGAAGACGAAGATGGCTCCGCGTCAATTGTCGTCAAAAGCGCCTACAAGCCACTGAACTTGACCGTTGATGTTGTTTTTGAAGATAAGCCAACACCCACCATCCAAAAAAATGACGACGAGCAAACAGCGACCGTTAATTTCCACGATTGCAGTGTTGTAGCAAGTTGGAAAGGGTTGCCTTCATGCACTGACGGCAACGGCTTTATTCAAGTTGAAATTGTTGAGACCGACATTGATGGCTCTAAGGCTGTCCTCGCTGAAGCAGGATTAAGCGGTTTAGGTATTTTGCAACTTGATGGGGTGCGCCTGCTATGAGTCTCTTAGATCGTGTTTTGTCATCAAAAATCACACCGGCACCGCTGCCTGAAATAGCGGCGAAACTTGGGGCGTCTTACGATGATATTGAGGACCTCAACTTGCCTTTCTATGACATCGCCACATCGAGCTATCCAGACAGTTACATCATTGTAAAAACGGCGCTGTATACGCATCAAAATGCTTCATGTATGATGCTGTCTAGCGATTTATATGATGAGAACGGTGATCATGTTGATTCATTGCTTGACGCAGAATCACCGTGCAGCTTCGCTTCTGGTCTCATGGAGACATGGACGCTTGATCTCAGTCTCAGTAAAGCGCGGATTGACGCCATCCGAGACATTGTGAAAGCAACGGTTGCCGCCAACCTTGACGGTGAGCTCGCAGAAGACTTTAAAAATTGGTAATGATATGGCGAGAGCGCGTGCTTTCGCCACATCTCTTAAAAGGAAACTTATCATGTTTAAAGAAGGTGAAAGTGTGCGTTTTGTCAAAGCGCACGGCTCAATGAACGCTCACTTGAAAGCCCTAGAAGGACATGTTGGCACGGTATCATGTGACAGCTACTCGTATGGAAAAACGATGGTTAGATTCAACGATGCACCCATGAAGCCTCAATTTAATATTGCCAATGAACGGCTCGTCGCTGTGACGTGACACTAAAACATTGACAACGCCCACATGTTTTGAGATACTTGATTTGTCAACACAACATGGAGCGGCACTCATGCCAACATTTACTATTTACCAAGAAACCGATGCACTGAACCCACGCGAAGCTGAGAACAAAGGCCGAATGCTGTGCAAACATCGTCGCTATATATTAGGCGATGTTGATGCTTCTGGTGATCTTTCAGATATGATTTCTGGGCATCCTGATTTTGATTCAGTATCTGCCGACTTTGACCGTCAAGATCCTGCATTGTTGTTTCGTCTGGCTCAAAGCTTAGGCATTATTGCGGCTTACTTAGAGCTACATCTTTACGACCACTCTGGCATCACTATGTCAACGACCCCCTTTTCCTGCGCTTTTGATAGCGGACAGGTCGGGGTGATTTACATGACGCACAGCGACATGGACACCTATTATGGCGGCACTGAAGCTCACCACTGCAACCAAGCTAAAGAACACATGAAAGCCGAGGTTAAAGCGTACGACGCCTTTATTTCGGAAGACACTTTCGGCTTTCTTCTGGTCGATGATGACGGCACGATGATTTGCGAACGTTCTGGCTATGAAGGCTGTGACATCGAGTCTAATGGTATGCTCAATGACATTGATGCGCAATATCACGAGCTAGTGCGCGAGTCCGTAAACGCCTAGGCACCATTTTCTTTTTTTGACTAAACCACAGGGCCGCGGTCAGCGGCCTAATAAGGAATTGCTATGACGCAAAAAACAAGCTACATCAAAACCCAGCTGTCACGCCTAGAAAACAAAAACAGCGATGGCCTTAAACCTTCTGTTCAACTGTATGGAGCCGTATCCGGCAAGACGAACCAACTTAGCGTTTCGCCAACGCAACTTGATGCCATCTCAACCGTGTTAATGATGGACGATTCAGGCGATGAAGCAAGCGCCTCAGCGCAAGAAAATGTGGGCAACGCCATTGCACAAATGCTTGGACTAAAGACAGGTGCTGATGGCCGCTATGTTACCAACCG
>CETM01111672.1_pt1 | contig 11874 bp, 9 predicted proteins | sample 361451 | NCBI WGS metagenome assembly CETM01 (sample SAMEA2622690, study PRJEB7988) | marine metagenome | isolation source: saline water (ENVO:00002010), including
TATCTAAAGATTACAATAAAAAAGGGATCAAAAGTGTTTTCATTTCAAGTAATAATATAGAAACTCATCCGCAAGACGGTCCTATAGAAATGAAAAAATATGCAGCTAAAAAAGACTTCTCTATCCCATACCTATATGATGAAAGTCAAGAAACAGCTCTTAAGTTTAAAGCAGCTTGTACTCCAGACTTTTATTTGTTTGATTCAAATCAAAAATTAGTTTATCGTGGCCGTTTTGATGATGCAAGGCCTGGAAATGAAAAACCAATAACAGGAAGTGAATTAAGAAATGCGCTAGAAAATTTACTTAATGATAAACCCCCGCTAGAAAAACAAATGCCAAGTTTAGGATGTAATATTAAGTGGAAGAAAGGAAACGAGCCAAAATATTTGTAAAAAAACGTTGTGTCAGGAATTAAATAATTCAAATTCTTTAACCGCATCCCACTTTTTAGCTTTTTCTCCAATTCTTTGAATCTCAATTGATTCAATTAAATCTCCTTGTGATATTTTATCAACAACATCTTGACCTTGAATTACATGACCAAAAACAGTATGCTTTCCATCTAACCAACTTGTTTTTGTATGAGTAATAAAAAATTGACTGCCATTAGTACCGGGACCAGCATTCGCCATAGAAATAACACCTGGTTTGTCATGCCTTAATTCGGGGTGGATTTCATCTTTAAACTTATAACCGGGTCCTCCTAGTCCAGTTCCTTCTGGACACCCTCCTTGGATCATAAAATCAGGGATAACCCTATGGAAATTTAATCCATCGTAATATGGTTCACCGACAGGTTTTTTTTGATTTTCTATTTTACCTTCACTAAGGCCTACAAAATTTGCAACAGTCCCTGGAGCCTTTTGAAAAGAAAGATTTAATAAAATTAAGCCTTTCGAAGTATTTATTTTAGCGTAGATTCCATCTTCCATATTATTATTTTTTATTTCAAATTTATGATATTTAGTTAAAATTAGTTTGCAATATCACTTATAAATTTTATCCTATAAAGTCTAATTTGTTGTTCTTCATAAAATTCTTCAAACTCATTAATTGCATCATCAATATTGTCATTTTCAACTTCCATAAAATATTCATTGAGCTCCTCAATTTGATCTTCATCTAGTATTTCATTAATCCAATAATCAATATTTATTTTTGTGCCTGAAAAAACTATAGTCTCCATTTCTGAAATTAATCTGTCCATGTCCATTCCCTTTGCAGAAGCAATATCTTCAAGCGATAGTTTTCTGTCTATACTTTGAATTAAATATAATTTTATAGAAGATTTAACTCCTTTTGATTTAACAATCAAATCATCTGGACGAATAATATTGTTTTCATCAACATACTTTTTTATTAGCTCTGAAAAAAGTTTACCATATCTAAAAACTTTTCCCTCACCTACTCCATTAATTCCTGATATCTCATCTTTTGATATAGGGTATTTTAAACACATGTCTTGGAGAGATGATTCCTGAAAAACAGTGTAGGGTGGGATCTTGTTTTTATTAGCAATTTTCTTTCTGAGATAAATTAATTGCTCCATGAGTTTTTTATCGAATTCACCTACTCTTTCTTTTGAGGTAAATACTTCACTCTGCTCATATTCATGATCTGAACTCATCATAAATGAAGTTGGTGAATTTAAAAAATCTCTTCCTTTTTGGGTTATCTTTAAAACGCCATAAGATTCAACCTCTTTCATAAAATAATTAGCAACTAAGGACTGTCTTAATAATGCCATCCAATGTTTTGATCCTTTTTGTTTTCCCTTTCCAAAAATATCAGATAAATGTGTCTTATGAGAAATAATAATGGCGTTTGTTTCACCAATAATAGTTTTTATAAGTTCCTTTGGCTTATACTTTTCTTTAGTAGCTAATAGAGTTTGTAATAAAATTATCAAATCTTCTTTTGCCTCTATTTTTTCCTTTGGAAACCTTACATTATCATCCATATTTCCTCCTGGATCTTTTTCTGTATCAAAATCCTCTCCAAAATAGTGTAATAGAAATTTTCTTCTAGAAATAGAAGTTTCAGCGTAAGCAACCATTTCATTTAATAATGCATATCCAATATCTTGCTCAGCAATTGGTTTACCAGACATAAATTTTTCTAATTTTTCTATATCCTTATAAGAATAAAAAGCTAGGCAGTGTCCCTCTCCTCCATCTCTACCTGCTCGACCTGTTTCTTGATAATAACTCTCTATACTCTTTGGAATATCATGATGAATAACAAACCTTACATCAGGTTTGTCTATGCCCATTCCAAAAGCAATAGTTGCAACAATTACATTGCATTGGTCCTTTAGAAACATATCCTGATTGTTAACTCTTACCTTTGAATCCAAACCTGCATGATATGGTAAAGCATTAATTCCATTTATTTGAAAAACTTCTGCAATCTCTTCAACTTTCTTCCTTGACAAACAATAAACAATTCCTGCTTTACCATCATTTTTTTTAATAAACTTAATAATGTCAAATATTACTTGATTTGTTTTATTTCTCACTTCATAAAAAAGATTTGGCCGGTTAAATGAAGATTTATAAACAGATGCGGTATTCATTTTTAAATTCTTAAGAATATCATCTTGTACTTTAGGAGTCGCTGTTGCAGTAAGTGCAATTATTGGAATTTTTTTATCAATTTTTTCGATAATGAATCTTAGATTTCGATATTCAGGACGAAAATCATGTCCCCACTCTGAGATACAATGTGCTTCATCAACAGCAAGGAAAGAAATATTTATTTTTTTAAAAAAATCTATTGTTTCGTTTTTAGCTAGAGATTCTGGTGCTACATAGAGTAGTTTAGTAAAACCATTTAACAAATCCTCTTTAACTTTCTTAGCTTCTGTTTTACTTAGGGATGAATTAAGTACATGAGCAATACGATCATTTTTAGAAACTCCTCTAACAAGATCAACTTGATTTTTCATTAGCGCTATCAAGGGAGAAACTACTAAAGCCGTTCCTTCATTGATTAATGCAGGGAGTTGATAACAAATTGATTTTCCTCCTCCTGTAGGCATTATAACAAATGTATTTTTCTTGCTAAGCAAGCTTTTTATTGCCTCCTCTTGCAAACCTATAAAATCAGGAAACCCAAAAAATTTTTTTAGAGATTCTTTTAAATCTTTCACTCAATTAAACAGAAAGGATTAATGTTAAAATTTATCTAAATTTGTAATTGATATCTTAAGATATAACAAGAAAAATAGATACACAAAAAAATTGAGTGATAATTCATCCATAATAAAAAAAACTGCTCAAAAGACATTAGAGCTCGAAAGTAAAGCAATAAAATTGTTAAATGATTCGATTGACTCTACCTTTATTAGTGTCGTCAATTTAATCAACAATTCCAAAGGTAGAGTTGTTATTACAGGAATTGGTAAAAGTGGCTTAATTGCAATGAAAATAGCTGCTACTTTAAACTCAACTGGAACTTCTGCCATTTTTATGCATGCAGCAGATGCTATACATGGAGACCTAGGAGTTATTAAAAAAAACGATATAATAATATGTCTTTCTAAAAGTGGAGATTCAAAAGAAATTAAAGAATTAATCCCCTCAATAAAAATTAAAAAAAATACTATTGTAGCTATAACTTCAGAGAAAAATTCTTTCTTATCATCAGAATCTAATTTTACGATTATTACACCTATTGAAAGAGAAGCATGCCCTAATAATCTAGCTCCTACAACCAGTACAACTGCTCAACTAGCTATTGGAGATGCATTAGCTATGAGCTTACTTGTTCTCAAAGATTTTAACACGGAGGACTTTGCTATGGTGCATCCTGGAGGAATTCTTGGTAAAAGACTTACCAAAAAAACAAGTGATTTTATAAGCCCTAATCAAAAACCTTATGTAAAAAAATCAACTAAAATAACTGAGGTTATTATTGAAATAACCCAAAAAAGATTAGGAGCTACGGCTGTAATTGAAAATGATCAAATTGTTGGAATAATCACAGATGGTGATATCAGAAGAATGCTTGAAAAAAACGAGAAATTTAATCATCTTCTTGCTGAGAATGTAATGACATTCAATCCAATTATTGTAAGTAGTGAAACTTTAGCTGTAGAAGCTCTTAGGATAATGGAGGAAAAGAAAATTGGTCAATTAATTATAATTAATTTAAATAAGGAATATATTGGAATAATACACATTTTAGACTTAATAAAGGAAGGCATAAGTATATGAAAAACCCAAATGAAATGTCTTTTTTAGATCATCTTGAAGAATTAAGATGGCATTTGATACGATCTTGCATATCTATATTTTTATTTGGAATAATAGCCTTTTTCTTTAAAGATTTTATTTTTGATACTTTAATATTTGGGCCAAAAAAAACTGATTTCGTTACGTATAGATTTTTTTGTGACCTTTCAAAAAATATCTGGAACAGCGATATTTTTTGCATAAGTGAATTGCCATTTAGAATTCAAAGCAGAACTGTCGCCGGGCAATTCTCTGCTCATCTTTGGACATCTATCCTAGCTGGCTTTATAATTGCTTTTCCATATGTAGTATATGAATTCTGGAAATTTGTAAGTCCTGGACTCCACCAAAATGAGAAAAAAAATGCAAAGTGGTTTATTTTTTCATCATCCATTTTATTTTTTGCAGGAATACTTTTTGGATATTATGTAGTTACTCCTCTTTCAGTTAATTTTTTAGGAAGTTATAGTGTTAGTAATGAAATCTTTAATGATTTTGATTTAAGTAGTTATATTGGACTTGTAAGAGCTTCTGTTCTAGCATCTGGAATAATATTTGAACTGCCAATAGTTATATATTTCCTAACAAAAGTAGGAATAGTAACACCTGCTTTTCTTAAAAAGAATAGAAAGTATGCCTTGGTAATAGTATTAAGTATTGCTGCTATCATAACTCCTCCTGATGTGATCAGTCAAATTATAGTAAGTATTCCAATTCTGATACTTTATGAAATTAGTATATTTATTTCAAAAGCAACTTTTAAAAAAGTTAATATATGATTCTAAGCGCAGAAAAAATTGAAAAATCCTACAAGGGTAAAAAAGTTGTTAAAGGGATTTCACTAAGTGTAAAACAGGGAGAAATAGTAGGTCTATTGGGTCCAAATGGAGCTGGAAAAACAACCTCCTTTTATATGATTGTAGGGCTTATTAAATCAGAATCTGGTAATATCTTCCTGAATAAAGAAAATATATCTAAATTCCCTATGTACAAAAGAGCACAATATGGAATTGGTTATTTGGCTCAAGAAGCATCTGTTTTTAGAAAATTAAATGTAGAAGAAAATATTTTAAGTGTTCTTCAACTCACTAATCTTTCAAAAAAAGAACAAAAAGAAAAAACAGATTCTTTAATTGAAGAATTTGGGCTTAGTCATATAAGAAAAAATAGAGGTGACCTTTTATCTGGTGGTGAAAGAAGAAGAACAGAAATTGCTAGAGCATTGGCTACGGACCCAAAATTTGTTTTACTTGATGAGCCATTTGCAGGCGTCGATCCATTAGCTGTTGAAGATATTCAAAGAATAGTAGCCCATTTAAAAAAGAAGAACATAGGTATACTTATAACAGACCATAATGTTCAAGAAACACTTGCTATAACTGACAAAACTTATTTAATGTTTGAGGGTAGCATATTAAAAGCAGGAGCGCCTGAGGATCTAGCAAAAGATGAAATGGTTAGAAAAGTTTATTTAGGAAAAAACTTTGAATTAAGAGAAAAAAAAATTAATCTCTAACTTTTTTATTATCCAAAATATTTTTGATGAAATTCAAAAATATGTAAAAGCAAATTGCCAAGGAAAAACCTGCTAATCCAAAATAAAAAATTAAACCAACACTAATCAAAAAGGTTGTTACCTTAAATGTTTTGTCAAAACTGTTCCCCTTGAGAGTCTTTAAAGAGAAAAAAGCAAAGTTTGAATTCATTAAAAAACTAAAAAAAATTGCTAAAAAAATTAAAGTAATATTTGATAGTAATATTGGTTTTAAAAATAAAAAACTTGGCGATTCAATTAATAATGGCAGAGAACCAAAAAAAATTGCCATGGCTGGAGCAGGAAGTCCCTTGAAGTCTTTCTGATTATTATCATTTGATTCAAGATTAAACTTAGCTAATCTATTAACTGCAGCAAGCGTCAATATAAAACCGCACAATAACAATGGAGTAAATTCTATTTTTTCATCCACAAAAAAACTTAAATCAATTACTGTTGAAGAATTACCATTTGAAATAAATATTTGACTGAGTATAACCCCGGGTAAGAACCCACTAGTTATTACATCTGCCATCGAATCTAATTGAACTCCAAAATCTGTTTCCAAATCTAGAATCCTGGCAAAAAAACCATCTAAAAAATCAAAGAAAACTCCTAATAACAAGAAAATAAATACAATTAAAAACTGAGAAGAAAAAACAAAATAAATTGCGATACAGCCAGAAATTAGATTTAGAAAAGTAAAAAAAGAAGGTATTATTTTTTTTGTCATTTAGATTTTTATCAAATATTTGACAATATACGTATGTAATTCAAACGGTATTAGTTTAACTAGATCTATTTTCATTGAACCCATTTCTATATTCTATTATACTGCTTTTTGTAATAAATTGCATTAGTTAATGACCTTAAAAAAATCGCTAAAACAAAAATCATTAAGCTATTATTAAAAAATTCAGGATAAAAAATCCATATAAAAAGAATTAAAAATGTCATAAAACTGGATAAAATCATATAGTTATTTAAAAATTTTGAATCTATTCTTTTTATAATAAAAAAAGGTACTAAAATATTCAATGGAAATGCCCATAAAATATTGAGGTTATTAGTTGAAATATGATCTGTAAAAAACCACAAAAATAAAATTAGTATGCCAATCATACCTGAAAGGAAGAATAATAAAGAATCAAAATAAATAAACTTATTATGATATTTAATTTGTCTAAAAGAAAAATATAAAGAGATAATTAGAAAAATAGAAAAAACTATTTTTGGAGATATAATTCCTCTTGAAATAATCTGATCCTGATCTAAATTATTAATTCTTGTTTCAAATACAAGTTTTTTGTCTCCTACAGTTGCATTTTCCAATGAAGAAAATAGATGTTCAGGTAAAAACATAGCATCATAATTAGATGCTTTATCATCAATTTTAGTTCCTAAACAAATATCTATCCCTATATCTGCCCATTTATAATTGTCTAAGTACCTATCTATTAGAGATCTATAAGACAAATTAGCGGGTGGATCATTAAACTTTAACTTTTCTCCAATCGTAAGTTCTAAAACATCTCTAATTTTAGTTGAACAGTTATTAAAAATATAGTTATAGGGGTAAAATCTGTTTTCTTTTTTAACATTATTTTCAAGATAATCAAGTAAAAAAATTTTTTCTTTAGAACTTAAATTTAGAACCTGCTCTTTTATATACCTCTTTTGATTAGAATAGTATCTTTCATAAAAACTATATTGATTCTTGCCAACCATGTATGTTAATTTACCTTTTACATAATTTGTGTAAAAATTTGGCTGATTAAAATCAAAAATACCGTAATTGTAAAATACATCCAGTCCTTGCTCAATATTTTGATACCTTACTCCAGAATGGCCAAAGGCACTATATAGCTCATTTTGGTATGGCCCAATTGTTATTATAGAAAACAACTCATTTTTATTCCCATTAGAAAATAAAATAAAAGGATATAAAAAAAATAAGAATGAAAATTTCAAAAATTTAATTTTCATTCTAGAGATACTTTCTTGCATTCCAAAAATTATTTTTAGCTAAAGTTTATAATAAATATAGACATATTTGGTTTGTGATTTTTTTTTAAAATCAAATTATAAAGATTTAAGTTAATTAATAATATCATTGTTTAAGAGACTTTCAACTACTACTTTATTTTTAATCAGAAAATTTTCAATCGATTTTAATATAGTAGATATTAAATACAATAATTAAAAAAAACACTGACAATTCTTGCAATTTTAACTTAAAAATATATTTTTGCAAAAATTAGTTTTATTATGTATTGGACATTAGAACTTGCTTCATATCTCAGTGATGCGCCATGGCCGGCTAGCAAAGATGAACTAATTGACTTTTCAATTCGAACTGGTGCTCCACTTGAAGTTGTTGAAAATTTACAATCTATGGAGGATGAAGACGATGTATATGAGTCTATTGAAGAAATATGGCCTGATTTTCCAACTGAAGAGGATTATCTTTGGAATGAAGATGAATATTAGGTAATAATACATTTAAAAGTCTATTTCAAGGCTTTTTTTTTACTTAAATTTGAACTAAAATTTATTTCCTGTTATGGGGCTCTTGAATTCAATTTTAAAAATTTTTGTTGGGAATAAAGCAAAAAAAGATTTATCTAAAATCTATCCAATAGTTGATCAAATAAATTCTTTTTACAAATCATATAATTCAATGTCTAATGATGATCTTCGAGATAAGACAAATGAATTTAAAGAAAGGATTTTTAATCGAACAAATGATTTGAGTAAAGAAATAAAAGAAGTTGAATTAGAAATTGAAAAAACTGAAGATCTTAATCAAAAAGAAATTCTCTATCAAAAGATTGATGAAATCGAAAATACTTTACAGAAAAAAATATCAAATACTTTAGATGAAATTCTTCCTGAAGCATTTGCTCTGGTAAAGGAGACTTGTAAGCGATTTTTAATGCATTCAAAAATTGAAGTTAAAGCAACTGAATTTGATAGGGTTTTATCCCAAGAAAATGATTTTATAACGCTTAAAGAAAATAAGGCGATTTGGTCTAATTCATGGGATGCTGCTGGAAAGTCTATCGTTTGGGATATGGTTCATTATGATGTTCAACTTATTGGAGGTATATCATTACATCAAGGAAAAATTTCTGAAATGCAAACAGGTGAAGGTAAAACACTAGCAGCAACTCTACCGATTTATCTTAATGCTTTAACAGGTAAAGGTGTGCATTTAGTAACAGTAAATGACTATTTAGCCAAAAGAGACAGTTCATGGATGGGTCCAATTTTTCAATTCCATGGATTAAGTATTGATTGTATTGACTACCACAAACCAAATAGCCAAGAAAGAAGAAATGCATATAAGGCTGATATTACATATGGCACTAATAATGAGTTTGGATTTGATTATTTAAGAGACAACATGGCTCACTCAGCTGATGATCTTGTTCAAAGGAAACATCATTATGCGATAATTGATGAAGTTGACTCAGTTTTAATTGATGATGCTAGAACACCTCTTATTATATCTGGCCCAACTCCGAAAGGAGAGAGACATGAGTTTGATGAATTAAAACCTAAAATAGCAGATTTAGTTTCAAAACAAAGGAAATTATTAACAGGTGTTTTAGCAGAGTGTAAGAAAATTTTGACTACTGGGGACACCAAAGAAGGGGGGCTTTTATTGTTAAGAGTTTTTAGAGGGCTTCCTAAAAATAAAGCTCTTATTAAATTTCTTAGCGAGGAAGGTATTAAACAACTGCTTCAGAAAACAGAAAACTTCTATATGCAAGATAATAACAGAGAAATGCCAAAAGTAGATGCGGAATTATACTTCACTATTGACGAAAAAAATAATCAAATTGAGCTTACAGATAAAGGCATAGAAACACTCTCCAAAAATAATGATGACAAAAACTCTTTTATTCTTCCTGACATTGGAAATGAAGTCGCATTAATAGAGAATCAAAATCTTGACCCAAAAGAAGAAGCAAAGCAAAAAGAAAGTCTTTTTAAAGAATTTGACATAAAAGGAGAACGAATTCACTCAATGAATCAACTTTTAAAAGCTTATACTCTTTTTGAAAAAGATATAGAATATGTAGTGATGGATAATAAGGTTATGATTGTAGATGAGCAAACTGGAAGAATAATGGATGGGAGAAGATATTCTGATGGTTTGCATCAAGCAATTGAAGCAAAAGAAAATGTCAAAATAGAAGCTGCTACTCAAACATTTGCTACTATAACTCTACAAAATTATTTTAGAATGTATGAAAAACTATCAGGTATGACAGGAACTGCAATAACTGAAGCAGGGGAATTCTGGGAAATATACAAATTAGATGTTATTGAAATTCCTACAAATGAACCAATTGCCCGAGATGATAAAAACGACTTGATATACAAAACGAAGAGAGAAAAATATAACGCTGTAATAGATGAAGTTGTGTCTTTATCAAATGAAGGTAGGCCAGTTCTTATTGGAACAACTTCAGTAGAAATTTCTGAATTGCTCAGTAAAATGCTTAACATAAGGAAAGTTTATCATAATGTCTTAAATGCTAAACTCCATAAAAAAGAGGCAGAAATAGTTGCTGAAGCTGGAAAAAAAGGTGTTGTAACAATTGCCACTAACATGGCAGGACGAGGGACTGACATAAAGTTATCTGATGAGGTAAAAAATTCTGGTGGCCTTGCTATTGTTGGTACAGAAAGACATGACTCAAGAAGAGTAGATCGTCAATTAAGAGGCCGTTCTGGAAGACAAGGAGATCCAGGAAGCTCTCAATTTTATGTTTCCCTTGAAGATAATCTCATGAGGCTTTTTGGATCTGAAAGGGTTGCAAAAGTAATGGATCGAATGGGGCTTAAAGAAGGTGAAGTAATTCAACACTCATTAATGACTAAATCTATTGAACGTGCACAGAAAAAAGTTGAAGAAAATAATTTTGGAATTCGAAAAAGACTTCTTGAGTATGATGATGTCATGAATGCACAAAGAGAAGTAATTTATAAAAGAAGAAAACATGCAATTTTAGGAAATCGACTAAAGGTAGATATTGCTAACATGATATATGACACTTGTGAAAAAATTACAGTAGATAATAAGCTATCAAATGATTTCAAAAATTTTGAATTTGAAATAATTAGTAATTTTTCGATTACTTCTCCAATTGACGAATCAGAATTTAATGACTCTGAAGAAAGTGATATCACAAATAAATTATATGATATTTTAAATTCTAATTACCAAAATAAAAACAAGTCTAGTGCAGAAATAGCTTATCCTGTCATTAAAAATGTTTTTGAAAGAGCAAATAACAAATTTGAAAGAATTGTCGTCCCATTCTCTGATGGAGTAAAGACATTAAATGTTGTAACTAATCTTGAAAACGCATACGAATCTAAAGGGAAAAGCTTAATTGACGATTTTGAAAAAAATATAACCCTTGCTATAATTGACGAAGAGTGGAAAACTCACCTAAGAAAAATGGATGAATTGAAACAATCTGTCCAACTGGCTGTTCATGAGCAAAAAGATCCACTTTTGATCTATAAATTTGAATCTTTTGAACTATTTAAATCAATGATCAATAAATTAAATAAAGAAGTTCTTTCTTTTCTATTCAAAGGAAATATTCCAACACAAAATGAATCATCAATAACTGAGGCAAAAAAGAGAAAAGAATCTGAAAGTTACAAAACATCAAAAGATGAAGTTTTAAATAGTGAGGAACTAGCCCAAAGAAATAGAAGAGTTGGTGCAAATGCTGGAAATCAATCAAATCAAGTAACTGAAACCATTATTAGGGAGAAACCAAAAATTGGAAGAAATGAGAAGGTGATCATAAGAAATGTTAGCTCGGGGGAGACTAAAAAAATAAAATATAAACAAGCAGAGCCTTTGATTAATAAAGGCGAATGGGTTCTTAGTGATTAAAAATTCATTAAAAAAGATATTTGGTTAAAGAAACACCAATTCTTAAATTTGTGATTAAATTATTTCAATTTTAATAATGGAAGCATACGCTAATGCCTTACTTTTTGCAATTCCAATCTTCATGCTTTTAGTTTTGGCTGAGATATTTTATGGTCATTTAAAAGGCAAGCAAACTT
>CETM01062808.1_pt1 | contig 11873 bp, 13 predicted proteins | sample 361451 | NCBI WGS metagenome assembly CETM01 (sample SAMEA2622690, study PRJEB7988) | marine metagenome | isolation source: saline water (ENVO:00002010), including
GCTAACCACATTGTGAAAATTTTGGAAAATGAAAATAAAAAAGTTGGCAATAATTTAGCTGCAAAAATTATGGCTGATATAGTGACTTATCATACAACGCCTATTGAGGCCGCTGAAATTGCAAATCAGGCAAATGTGAAGCATTTGGTTTTTTATCATCTTACTCCTGCACCAAGAAATGCCTTGATGGAGAGAATGTTTGTTAGAGGTGTGAATGATATAAGAAAGGAGTGGACATTATCTGATGATGGAACATTGATAATTTTACCGCCTAATTCTGAAAAGATTGAAATCACAAAAATAAATTAAATATGATTTTTTTACTAATTAAAATAATAGTGACTGCCGGTCTTATAGTCCTTATTAGTGAAATCGCCAAAGTTAATGATAAGCTTGGCGGCTTAATAGCAGCAATGCCAATAATTACATTACTTGTTATTTTATGGATGTATTATGATGGAAATTCTGATGAAAAAATTTCATCACATATGTCTTACACATTGCTTTATATTGTTCCAAGTATACCTATGTTTTTAATTTTTCCTTTTGTCATCTCAAAATTTGGTTTTTATATAGCTTTTTTAATAAGTATTTTAGTATTAGTGATTTCTGTAACAATTCTAAATTTTTTGGTAAAAATTTAATTTTATAACGATTTTTGAAAACCTATTATAAATTTCGCTTCATTCTTCATTTGTAAACCACTTTTATCTTGGTTAATCGGCATAATATACTCGATTGCTAGCCTATCAGAGTGTTTTCCGGGAAAAAAATTTGTTATGAAATTAAAACCTATTCCGATATTTAAGATTTTGCCTCCATAATTTCTTGGATTTGCTGTTTGAACGGGGGCCATTATATTTTTATCTTTACCGTCTATTGAATCAGTATCTAAATAATTTAACCTTAGTGAATATGAAATATTGTCATTAAATGAACCTTGAAACCATAAGCTATATTCAAGCTCATCGCCAAAATTCCATTCTTCTTCTTCAATACTTTTTCTATATAAAATTTGATTACCTAAAACAAAATTATTTATTTTAGTAACATTTGTAACTCCAGCTAATAATCTTAAAGATTTGTCACTTGGCTGCATACCATAAGGCAAGGTAATTGAAGTATTTGTTTCCATTGGCGTTAAAACCACTCCTTTTTTTTTATTTTCACCAATATTTTTTTCTAATCCGCCTATTAAATGCCATCTTGAATTCTCTTTTTCATGAAGATTAAATAATGCTGATAATGATATTTTTGATAAATCTGATGATGATGTTTCGAAAGATCCTAAATAATTTCTATTCATCATTCCTCTATATGTATCTAATTCCATTTCCTTATCATTAAACATGGCCATGCCCATTAGAGTTATTTTGTTAGATGGAGCATACATCGTCCCAAGCATAATCATTCTCATAGTCATTTTTCTTGGAATTACACTTAGATTTTTAGGCATTTTCATTGATGGCATTTCCATCATAGACATATCATTTATAGAGTGCATTTTGAAAGAAGGATTAGACTGATTTAAAATCTCAATATCTGAAATGGTTTTACCATCTAAAGTATTCTTTTTCATTTCCATACTCGATACCCTAAGTGATATCATCCATTCACCTTTTTTATGAAAATGATCAGCCATTAAGCCTATTGGGCCATGCCCAATAGCAGTCGACATTGCCGAAATATTGATTGAAAACAGTAGAATTGAAAAAAAGAAAATTACTCTATCCATTGATTTTACCCTATTATGCAAAGAAAAATAAGTATTATTATAGAAACTGCAATGTTTAAATTAAGATAAATTGTCGCGCATTTTTCGAAAACAATTTCTAATTTCATTTATAAAAATTTCAGGTTGTTCAAAGGCTGCAAAATGACCCCCTTTTTCTAATTCACTCCAATAAACAATATTTGAGTATACTTGTTCTGCCCAAGCTTTTGGAGTACGAGAAATTTCTTTTGGAAAAATACTACAACCAATTGGCAATATAAGCTTTTCGTCATGGTTTCCTCCAAATGATCCAAAGCTTTCCCAATAAAGACGCGCTGAGGACGCACCACTTTTTGTTAACCAGTAAAACATAATATTATCTATTAACTCTTCTTTTGTAAGAATGTTTTCTGGATGCCCATCACAATCAGTCCATTCATAGAATTTTTCTATTATCCAAGCTGCTTGACCAATTGGGGAGTCTACAAGGCTATACCCTAAAGTTTGCGGTCTTGTACTTTGTTGTTTGGAATAACCAGATCCCCATTCTTGATAATAATTTAAGCCTTCAAATGCAATTTTATCTCTTTCGCTTGGGTTTTCTATAGCCTCCTTTGTTGGTGGTGCAAACGGCATATTAACATGTAAACCTAGGCAATTGCCCTTATTTTGTTTTCCGATTGCAATTGTTATAGCTGAACCCCAATCTCCCCCTTGAGCAAAGTAATTTTTATAACCAATTTTATTCATTAGCTGATCCCAAATTACAGCAATTTTTTCAACACCTGTTCCATTCTTTGATGGTTTACTAGAAAATCCATATCCTGGAAGAGTAGGACAAACCACATGGAAAGCATCTTCCTTTTTTCCTCCATGATTAAGAGGGTCAACAAGTGGTCTTATAATTTTATGAAATTCAACAATAGAACCAGGCCATCCATGACTCATTATCAATGGTGTTGCATTTTCTAATTCACTCTCAATATGTATAAAATGAATATCTAGTTCATCTATTTTTGTAATATATTGATCAAAAGAATTATAATATTCTTCTCTTTCTTTCCAGTTATAGTCATTAATCCAATAATCGCTTATTTCTTTCATGTAAGATAAAGGCGTTCCCTGGTTCCAGTTTTTTACAGTTTCTTTTTCTGGCCAACGAGTTGACTTAATTCTTGATTTTAAATCATTAATATCATCAATAGAAATATCGATATTAAAAGGATATATATCTGACATAAATTTTATTATTCTCACTAAATATTTAAACTATGACAAAAATTATGCTTAAATAAAATACTTTTTGGAAGGGGAAATATTATGAGTGATCAAGTAGCAGATAGAATTGCATTACAGGATGTCATGCTTAGATACGCAGCGGGTGTTGATGAGCGTGATTTTGATCTTTATGCTTCATGCTTTATCGAAGATGTCGAGGTTTTAGATTTTGTAGAAGAACCTATAAACGGTAGAGATAATTGGGTTAAATATGTAAAGGAAGCTCTTGAAAATTATGGTCCCACACAGCATATGCTTGGACCTCAACTCGCCTCGATTAATGGTGATGATGCTCACTGCAGAACAGATGTTCAAGCTTTGCATTATCTAAAAGAACCTGAGGGTGAAACACTTACTCTTTGGGCAACATATGAAACGGATATGAAAAGAGTTGATGGTGGTTGGAAAATATATCGTCATAGACTAGTTTCGAGAGGAATTCGTCAGCAATAATGTTTCTAAAAACAAAAATACCGCCACCAATAGTTGTTATATTATTTGCTGTTATGATTTTCTATTTTTCAGATAGCTTTGTAAATGTTGACTTGCCTTATAAAATATATATTTCACTTTTTTTTATATTATTAGGCTTTTTTATAACTTTTTCCTCTGCTAGAAATTTTAAAAATAAAGAGACTACTGTAAATCCAATTAAGCCTGAAGATGCGTCAAAATTAGTAACAGATGGTTTTTTTAAGATCACGCGTAATCCTATGTATTTAGGTATGCTATTGTTTTTATTAGGTTTATCAATTTATAATGGATTAATTGTTGGTTTGGTGTTTTTACCTTTATTTGTTGGATATATTACTTTTTTTCAAATTATTCCTGAAGAAAATGCCATGATTGAGCTCTTCGGTGAAGATTATAAAACATATATGAAAAAAGTTAGGCGATGGATTTAAAATATGGCTGAGATAGTTCACTTAAAAGCAGATGCAACTGAGGAAGATATTTTAAGTGTTATTGATCGTGATGCAGCAGTAATCTTAGATGATGTTCTCAATGCTGATTTGTTAAATCAAATAAAAGACGAGTTAGATCCCTATTTAAATAGTTACATCAAAGGCAAGACTGAGTTTACTGGTTTTGAGACTAAAAGAGTTGGAGGTTTATTAGCAAGATCATTAGGATGTCAAGATTTAGCTCTTCATCCGCTTATAAATAGTTTGGCTTGTAATTTCCTTAAGCCTTATGGTGATGGCTATCAACTTCATTTTACTTCTGCAGTTAGTATTGGTCCTGGGGAAACAAAACAAATACTTCATAGAGATAGAGGAATTTGGGGAGGATATATACCAAGAAAAATTGAAACACATTTCAGTACAATTTGGGCTTTAACTGACTTCACGAAAAAAAATGGTGCGACACAGGTAGTTCCAGGTTCACATAAATGGGAAAAAGACAGAATGCCAAATGAAAATGAGATTGCGTATGCTGAAATGTCCATAGGTTCAGTTTTACTTTATACTGGGACTGTTTTACATGGAGGCGGAAAAAACTCTACAGACAATGAAATTAGGACAGGAGTTTTTATGCATTATGCTTTGAATTGGTTAAGACAAGAAGAAAATCAGTATTTATCTCATCCTCCAGAGATTGCTAAAAATTTTTCATCTGAATTAAGGTCTCTTATTGGATATTCAAAAGGTGGGTATGTTCTTGGTTTTTTTACTGATCCTAATGATAAAATGGGAACAATGGACTCAGTTAGCCCTGAAAGAATATTTGGAGAAGAAAGAGATGACTTTTCATCACTTCCTTCTCAAAGTACTTTAGTTAAAGATACTTCCTAGAAAATTAATATAACAATGAAAAAGTTAGATAAAAAAGTAGCAATAATCACTGGCGGAGCTGGAGGGATAGGAAAAGCAACAGCAATAGAATTTTTGAATGAAGGTTCTGATGTTTTACTTTTTGACTTAAATGAAGATGATTTGAGAAATGCATGCCAGGAAATTGGCTCAAATCATATCAGTTATTTTACTGGTGATGTTACCTCTTTAGAAGATAATTTAAAGGCTGTAGCGATTGCTAAAGACAAATTCGGTGGTTTAGATATTTTCGTTGCAAATGCCGGTATTGAAGGTGATGTAAGAAATATAGAAGATTATGATATTGAAAAATTTGATAAAGTTATGGCCATTAATGTTAAAGGTCCTTTTTTAGGTTTGAAAGCTGCTATCCCTGCACTTACTGACAGAGGAGGTGGAAGCTTTATAATTACATCAAGTATTGCAGGTATGACTGGTTCTCCACAAATTAGTGCTTATGTAACAAGCAAGCATGCTGTGGTTGGCTTGATGAAATCTGCTGCCAAAGAATGTGCTGATAAAAATATTAGAGTTAATACAGTTAATCCGTCGCCTGTAGAAACAAGGATGATGAGAAGTTTGGAAGAAGGTTTTATGCCTGGTGAGTCTGATCAAGCTAAAGATATGATGAAAATGAATATACCTTTGGGCAGGTATGGTGAGCCAGAAGATGTTGCAAAATTGATGTTATTTCTTGCTAGCGATGATAGTTCTTTTATTACTGGATCGGTATATGCTGTTGATGGGGGTAGTACAGCTTAAGGTTTAAAGGGACCTTTAGCTATATATTTGTCAATAGTTTGATGCCAATGTCTCAATCTGCTCTCTTGATAATTTGCATAAGTTAGCTTTCCAGATTTATTTGCTCTAATTCCTCTTTCAACTTCAGGTATATTTCCCATGTCTTGATCGAAAATATAACCTATACCTGTCAATTCTTCTGCATCTTCCCAATTTTCATCTTCGCTTAAATAATGTATTGGTATTGGTTCATAAGGTTCCTGTTTTTCAGGGTCTTTATGATTTCTTTGTAGGAACATAGCTTCCATAATCGCAGAGTCTTCTCTATTACCGTTTGGACGAAACCTATAAATAAGGTTTCTTGGAAACCCTCCCCAGGGTGAAAAATTCGGAAATACATTGTAAACTATAGCATCAAGCATTTCAGCATCAGATTTATCTGAGTAATCATGTCCGTCAGCAGCTTCAAAAGCCTCTCGCATTGCTTGTGCGGCAACTTTTCTTGCTTCTTTGCCTTCCGGAACTAAAATTTTATCCTCAGCTTCAACGCGACCAGATCCATAAAAAATTGTATCTAATATTTCTTGTTCTTCAACATTTTTTAAATTTGGACTTGGCTTTCCCGTTAAAGCAATATTTCTATTCATGTGATCGCCATACAAATCATAACGAGCATTTTCATCAGCCTGAAAAGGCAATATTTCTGGATGAATGAGAGTTGCATGAAAAGATTCCATAAAAGCTTCTTGAACAGTTTTCCAATTTCCTGGAACGACTTTTGATACATGAATGACTTTTTTACAATTTCCTAAATTCCATCTTTTGTGATGTTCAGGAAGCGGAGCAAGGAATTCTTCAAGGGATACAGCATTATCATCCATATTTATGAATACAAAACCTTCCCATATTTCAACCCTCACCTGAGGTAAATTAAATTCACGATCTTTCAAGTGTGCAAAGTCCCAAGGTGCAGGAGTATGTTTTAATGAGCCATCTAAATTCCAGCAAAAGCCATGGAAAGGGCAGGTTAAATCTTTACCAAAACCTCGTTCGGTTTTTATTCTTCTTCCACGGTGTAAACAACTATTATAAAATGCCTGGATCTTTTCTTTTTCAGATCTAACGATTAAGAATGACCAATCAAGGATATCGTATACAAGGCTATCTCCAACTTCTGGTATATCTTCAACTCTGCAAGCAAACTGCCACACTCTAGTCCACATACATTCCTTTTCTTTTTCAAAAAATTCTCGTGAAATATATCTTGAAGTATCAATATCTTCTGAACCAAGATAATCATAAGTTTCCTCAACCATAAAGTCTGGAACATTTTTTGAATCTTGAGATAAATACTCAGTGTAGCTTGTATCAGGTGATCTCTCATCACCGGTTTTTACAATTGATAATTTGTAGTTTTCTTTTTTAATTTCACTCATAATTAAAAGTTATATACCATTTCATTGTTTTTATGTTAATTTTTTATTTTCCTAGATTAATTTGAATTTTTATATGAAATTATCATTTTAATCAAAAAAAACTATAAATTCATTATTTTTTAGCCTAAATTGGCTATTATTGGGGATTTTTATTTATAAAATTGGAGAGTTATATGAGTCTTTTTGAAGAAAAGTTAGCTATAAGAGAGCTTTTGGATAGGTATTGTGATGGTGTAAATCAAAGAGATGCTGAAATTTGGGGAAGCACATGGTCAAAAGATGCGGTTTGGGAAATTCCACATTTAGAGATAAAAAATGAAGGTCTGAAAAATATCATAAAAATTTGGAGCGAAGCAATGAAAGATTATCCTTTTGTTCATATGATTGCTCAACCTGGATTCATTAAGATTGATGGTAATAAAGCAACTATGAGAAGTTATACGACTGAAACAGCTGTTTTACCGGACGGCACCGAAATTCGTCCATGTGGACAGTATGATGATGAATGTATTAAAGAAAATAGCGATTGGAAATTTTCTAAAAGATCATTTACTAATCTTTATGGAGAATAAATACATGAATAAATTCATACCTACACCAAGAGAAAAACATCCAGATCCTGCTTTAAGAGGGGATAAGATATCTGGTGACAGATATTATACTCATGAATTTATGGAAAAAGAGTGGAATCATTTATGGACTCAGGTATGGCAAATTGCTGGATGGGCCTCAGATATTCCTGAGCCTAATGACTTTTTTGTATACAAAATTAGGCACGAGGAAATAATTGTTATTAGGCAGGAGGATAATAGTATTAAAGCTTTTTATAATGTATGTCCTCATAGAGGTAATATCCTTGTTCACATTGAAAATGGATCTCTAAATACTTTTAAATGCACTTATCATGGATGGGAATTTAATGGATCAGGTGAATTAAAATATGCGCAAGACCCCGATGATTTTGACGGAGGAAATCCATGTGACAAAGTTAAGCTAAAGGAGGTAAGTTGTGAATCGGCCCTTGGGTTTGTCTGGGTAAATTTAAGTGAAAAACCGAAACCCTTTGAGGAAGCGCTCTCACCTATATTGGATCATTTAAGACCCTATCAAGGAGAAAAATTTATCAGAGTTTTAAACCTTACGGCAGAGGTAGATTGTAATTGGAAAGTAATCCACGATAATTTTAATGAGTCATATCATTTACCAACTCTTCACCCAGAACTTGAGGTTCACATAGAAAACTCTTACAAGCATTCTCAGTTTGATATGTATGAAAATGGGCATAATAGAATGCTTATGCCTGGTCATTTACCAGCTAAAGAAGGTAAGAACCCTGATTTAGTTGATTTTCCTCTTGATGAGGCCCTTAAAGCATGGGATCTTGATCCAAAAGATTTTCAAGGTAAAGCTCAAAGTACAAGAAAAGCTATTCAAGAACAAAAAAAGAAATTAGCACAAGATAGAGGTTTTTGGCATTATGAGCACCTTACTGATGAGCAACTGACTGATTATTATCATTATACATGTTTTCCTAACTTTTCACTTACTATGACACCTGATGGATTTCAACTATTAAGACCCCAGCCTCATCCCACAAATCCAGAAAAATGTCATTTTGAACATTGGTTTATGGTTCCAAAAATGGAACGTCTATCAGCCTCAGCGACTTTTACAGGTTCAGACTCCTCGGATAGAACTGCAGATGTAGGTATGGCCGAGACACCTGTGGGACCAAGGCCGCTAGAGCCCGCAGAGCATGAGTGGGTTACTTACCCAGAGGGATCAATGGGTTTTGTTGCTGATCAAGATGTTAGTATGGCTGTAGGTCAGCAAAGAGGTCTAAAATCTAGAGGTTTTAATGATGCTATTCTTAGTAGACAAGAAAGTAGGGTTAGAAGGTATCATGAGGTTCTTAACGATTATATTGAAGGAAGAAGATAAGGCCTCAATTAATACATTTCTATTATATCCCCTGGCTTTACTGTGTAGAAATTTACGTTAGTCTCTAAAACTATTTTTTTTAACTTTTCTCTAGGTTCCAAAACTGGTTCATCAGTTAATATAAAAGTTCCCCAATGCATACCAATACTTTTCTTAGCGTTAAGATCTCTGGCTATATTTAATGCCTCCTCAGGATTAACATGTGAATAACTCATAAACCATTCAGGGTCATATGCTCCTATAGGAATCATTGCAAAATCGACCTTTCCGAGTCGATTTCTTATTTCTTTAAAGTCTTTGGAATACCCAGTATCTCCAGCATGAAAAATATTTCTATTACCGCTTTTTATAAACCAGCTTCCCCATAAACTTTTATTCCTATCCCTAAGACCTCTAGCAGACCAATGCTGCGCTGGAGTGAATGTGAATTTTGTATTTTTTATGGTCATTTCTTCCCACCATAAAAATTCATAACCATTTTTTTTTAGATTATAATTTTTTAATAATTTTAAATCACCTTTGGGAACTAAAATTTTAACATCGGGAAACTTTTTTTGTATTTTTCTTAAACTATTTATATCCAAATGATCATAATGATTATGACTTATAGTAATAATATCTATTTTAGGAAGATCTTTAATTTTAATTACAGGTTTAATTAATCTTTTAGGCCCAGCAAAACTTAATGGAGAGGCTCTTTCAGAGAAAATAGGGTCTGTGAGAATTGTAAGGTCACCATTATTAATTAAAAATGTTGAATGGCCTATCCATATTGCGAAGTTATCAAGATCATTTAAAGATTTTAAATTTATATTATCATTTACTTTAATAAACTCTTTTTTCGGTTCTTCTCGACTCCAACTCCATTTCAAAACTTCACTTAAGCTTTTTTCATTTTTTAATCCATCAGAATTAGAAAATCTGTCTTGAGCATAAGCCAAAGGCATTGCAAAATAAATTAAACAAAAAACTAATAGTAATCTCATTCAAATTATATAGTCTTAATTGGTTACCTTTTCAAATAAAGATTAGAAGGCAAGAACAATGAGTGTTGAAGAAAATAAAGAATTAATTAAGAAATGGTATATTGCTCTTGAACAAGGAGATTTCGATACAATTTATGATATGCACCATGAGGATGTTGTTTATAATATGCTTGGAAATACACCTGTTTCTGGCCGTATTTATGGTAAAGAGGCTTGTTGCAAAGGAATGATAGGACAAAAACTTTTGGAAAAACTTGAAAGTAATAAAGTTAAATTTTCAAAAAAATGGAAAATAATTGCTGCTGAAAATGATAGAGTTGTTGGAATGATGCAAGGAGGAGGCCCAACTAAAAAAGGTGAAGAATATGAACAAACATATTGTGAAATTTTTAAAATAAAGGATAGTAAAATAATTGAACTTCACGCTTTTTTCGATACTGTCCTGGTCGAAAAGTGTCTTTTTGAAAATGATTTGGTTAGTCCAGAAGTTACGGTTGATGATCCTTTTAGGATAAGTTAAAAATTGGAGGGTAAGATGGAAAAAATATATGATGTTGTTGTATGGGGGGCTAGTGGTTTTACTGGAAGACTAGCTGTTGATTACATATATAAAAATCAAAGTAATAGTAATTTAACATGGGCTGTGGCAGGTCGAAATAAGTCAAAGATCGAAGAGGTTATTGAGGGAAAAAATATCCCAATTCTTATAGCTGATAGTCACGATAAAGAGTCCTTAGTTAACCTTGTTAAGAAAACAAAAGTAATTTTAACAACAGTTGGGCCATATGCAAGATATGGATCAGAGCTAGTAGAAGCGTGTGCCGAAAATGGAACTCATTATTGTGATCTAACAGGTGAAGTACATTGGATGAGGCATATGATTTCTAAGTATCAAAATATTGCAAAAGAGAGTGGAGCAAAAATTGTTCACACATGTGGCTTCGACAGTATTCCCTCCGATATTGGCGTTTACTTCCTGCAAAAAAATATGCGTGAATTGCATGGTGTCAATGCAAAAAAGATAAAATACAGAACAAGAGGATTTTCAGGGGGTGCGAGTGGAGGAACCGTCGATAGTCTTATGTCAATGATGGAACAAGCAAAAAAAGACTCTTCCATTCTTAAAATCATTTCAAATCCATATGCGCTAAATGATAAAAGTAATGGTTTAGATGGTCCTGATAAGATGTCGCCATTTTTTGACGAAGATTTTAATTCTTGGGTAGGACCATTTATTATGGCAGGAATCAATACAAGAGTAGTTAGAAGAACAAATGAATTATTAGATAATATTTATGGTGAAGATTTTGAGTATAATGAGGGTAGTATTACTGGTAAAGGGCCAAAAGGTCTAATTGGGGCGACAGCTTCTGGAATGATGACAGGAGGAATGGCAGGAATGGCATCATTTTCTCCCACAAGAAGCATTTTAAAGAGTTTTTTACCTAAGCCAGGTGAGGGGCCTTCAGAAGAAGTCATGGAAAATGGCTACTTTGAAATTGAATTACTTGGTATTCATCCAACCGATAGATCAAAAGATATGAGGGTATGGATACACGGAGACAAGGACCCTGGATATAAATCGACTGCTAAGATGATTTCTGAAAGTGCTCTTGCACTTGCTCAAGATGATTTAAAAGTTGATGGTGGTTTTTGGACTCCAGCTTCTGCAATGGGTAATAATCTTATTGATCGTCTGCCAAATGCTGGTGTAACTTTTAAAGTAATAGATAATTAGAAGGAGAGTTGCGATGATAAAAGTTATAATGCCTATGAGGAGAAGAGAAGGCATGACAATTGATGAATTTCGTGATTATTACGAGACTAAACACAGAATTATAGGTGAGAAATATCTTACAGGTTATGCCACAAAATATATAAGGCGATTTACAAACCCTCTACCTGATAGATCAGGCAAAATATATGATCCAGATTTCGATGTATTGATGGAAATATGGTATCC
>CETM01177339.1_pt1 | contig 11873 bp, 20 predicted proteins | sample 361451 | NCBI WGS metagenome assembly CETM01 (sample SAMEA2622690, study PRJEB7988) | marine metagenome | isolation source: saline water (ENVO:00002010), including
ATTCTTTAACCAACAAGTTGCTGCAGAAGCAAATTATCAAATGTTTTGTGGAGCGCTTCGACCTCTAATTACCACCGACACAGACGCGCTTAAAAGGCTTGATAGCATCCGCGATGGGTTTAGTACAGTCATGAATCAGAGAATGGAGAACATGTGGACAAAGAAATTAGGCCTAGTCACCTATGACGCACTTCTAGTAAATGAATTGCTTCAACTCATGATTCACACAAAGGTTGACTACACAATCTTTTTCCGAAAACTATCAAATATTCCAAACAAACTTGCGGACTTAAAAGATAGTTTCTATCTACCAATTTCAGAGGTACTTGAGACCAAGTGGAGCAGTTGGCTACAAAGATGGCGGGAGCAAGTAATTAACAAAGGTAATCAAAATGAAATATCGGCAAAAATGAAACTTATTAATCCGAAATATACTTGGAGGGAATGGCTCATCACACCAGCATATGAAAAAGCAGAGAAGGGTGATTATTGCCTAATAAACGAGCTTCAAGCTGTTTTAGACAAACCTTACGAAGAACAATCATTAGAAGTACAGAAAAAGTATGACAGACTCAAGCCCAGGAAATTTTTTGGATCGGGGGGGATTTCCCATTACAGTTGTTCATCATAAATCAATACCAGAATTAAAATAATACGTAATAGGGGCAAACGAATATAAAAAAAGCTTAATTCTCTTTAACAGAGAAAACCAAACATAAAAAGATTCTTTTGTAGTTTTTGTATAGGTAACCGAACAAATTATTCTCTCGATAAGGGAATAATTGACTCATCATTATTAATATCTTTGTTGATTTGATGTCTGAAGAAACAAAATCTAAAATCCGAATTTTTCTACCATTTAGTTGGTTTATACCAGCTCTTATTTCCTTTGGAGTAATTAATTTCCATCAAATATCATCTGGCATCGCACCAATAGCCATATAAATCTATGTCATCACACAGCCATGAATTTTACGAATCCATTGTTGAGGCTTCAAATAGAGGCGAGTTATGGGGACTAGATCAATTTTCTTATACCACCAATCACCTTGAAAATAACTTTGATCCATCTGTTTATAAATAATGCGTCATTTCGACAAATTAAATCCTCTTAACCCATAATACATACAATTACGTTCCAATTTAAAATTCACTTTCTAGCATTGAACACAAATGATCATTGCTGAAGATGAAGTGAGATAATAGGCGACCTCATTAATGAATAGCCATAAATATTAAAAATATAAGAATTATAATTGTTAATGCTAATTTGTTAGACCTGTATTTGATATTTCAATAAATTTGATTGAAAATAATTAACTGAAAATACAGAAAGTTAATAATGACAATCATTTCAACTATTAATTTTTTGCCAAATAATTTCAGCATCTCTGAGAAGGTAGATAGCTTCTTTTCTGCCAACAGCTCTTTCAGCATCATTCATCAACTTAATATACCTTTCTCTTAGAGCCTGCTTTTCCATGACAACTTTGGTAAACATGTGTAGTTTTTCAGATCGGTTTGCAACTTTATTTTTCTGAATATTCTTTATATATTTATGTGGTGTTTTTGCTCTTACGCGAACATTGTGTCTACTCATTACTGAATCTTGGTTACTGATTAATCACAAAATCATTCTGCGAAGGGATCTTATCAACTGCGTGTAGGGTTAACCTCCAATTTTTTGTATTCACTTAGGTAGCTTTGCTAATTTCGATTCCATACTCTTTCGCCAGTTTAATCAATTCTTGCATTGACAAGTCAAGGAGATAACTTCGGATACATTGATAAGCATTAAAGCTCTCAATACTTCTTCTTTCGTTGAACATTGCACGAGAGATTCTCAGAGCTAAGGATTCTTTAGTGAAGAGAGCACACTTGCAAGTATTAAAATATTATTCAAAACTTGGGGATGTTTGTGTATAAATCTTCTTAAACAAAAAGAAAAAAATTTAGTCTCCTAGTAAAGTCACACTATCTAAATTAACCTTTTAATATTTTGATTTATTCAAATAACTATGGGAGATGCTAAGGAAAGCAAGAAAATAGGATTTAAACCAAGCACATCAAAGTCATCACAACAAAATCAAATAGTTAAAGAACAAAAAGGTAGGCTTATATCATGGTCTCCCTGGCCACCTGCAAATTTCAAAACTCGTTACCCAGCTTTCCCTTTAGTTACGACTATTATAGTTTTAATAATTTTACGTTGGCTAACTTTGGCTTATTAAATTAACTAGCCATTAGAGGAAATAAAAAGTTCTTTAAGGAAAGTTTCTATTCAAAAGTAAAAATAGGGTATTTCTCTTGGGGGGATGGGCGCATAGAACAGATTCCAAATTGCATGCACTCCATCACATCATCATCATATTGAGGCTTGTAATTGGAAAACAAATCGGACATTTCTTTCCCTGAGATAGGAATCCCAGAAAAATTTTCAAATAATTGCTTTGAGAATGGCATGGTCAGACATCTAAACAACTTATTTAGTTTCTACTCATATTCCATTAAGAAATCCATGGGGATGAACACTCAAGTATTTATACAGACAAAGAAATTTATTCCTTTTGATTGGGAAATTGTCGAAAAATTAACAACCGCTTTATTTAGAAGGCAATCATTTGAATGATACTAAGTACCAATACTTCTCTACCTTTATATTTGCTTATCTATTTCAATCAAAATAGATAAGAGCTGAAGAAAACATTAGGGGTCACAAAATACTTTTAAGAAATTCTCGTATGAAATTAACTTAATAAAAAAATTATTTTGATTGATCTCTTTGAATAAAGCTATCTGGAGATTGAAGATAAGAAGTTTGGCCTAAATAAGGATCTTCTCCAAAAAGATCGTTCATTTGTTTTTCTGACATTTGTCTAGGAGCTTCAACAATTTCATTAGGTTCTAAATCTTTAAGCAGCGTTGAATCAATTTCACTTGCTTTAAGCGAAATAGGACCAACAATCAGAAAAAAAACTAGAAAGAAAGAGTGAATTAGAAATAGCAAAGATTCATTCATTTTCTTGAAATTACTTGTTGGAAGAATCAGAACTTTCAAATTGCTTAATTGTCTCATCTTGACTTGCTGAGCTTATTTAGAAAAAAGAGAATACCCCTTAAACCCAGACCCCAGGCCAAAACAGAAGAGGAAATAACAGAAAAGATGAATACTATAGACAGAATTTACTCATAGGAGAAATTGGAAGTTTTGTGATGTTAATGCCAATTCGGAAGTCGCCTAAGTGAATTAATTTATATCCATACCTCATTCTATTTCATTCATGGGAACCTCACTCAGTTCAATATCTAATGGTTTTAAACTCATTTCGGGTATTATTTTTTCACTTTCTTCAGAAGAAGATGGTTCAATAACAATCCCAAGAGGGTTATCGCCATTATCTTCAAGAATTGATAATTCATTAACTAGAGAGTTATTTTGTGTGTCATCAAGCGAATCTAATTCTGTTAAAAGATCATTGTCTTCATTAGCTATTCTCTCATTTGTATCTTTTATAAGTAAGTTTGAAAGCTCAATAACTTTTAATATTACTGACTTCTGATTTTCATACATGCTTTGTATCACATTAATTATTTCACCAGATTTTTTAGGCTGAAAAATAAAAGCATAACCAGTCCAGCCTGAGAGGATTATTGAAATTAAGACAACAGAAATAAATGCAGAATAAATTGCTTTTAATATTGTTTTCATCATTAGGGGGTCTGTATGTATTGATGAATCTAGACATATCAATTGAGACTTAAAACAGACTCTTCACACCCTGTAAGGGCGTAAAAATACTTGGGTGTTTACTCTTGCTGATTTTCAAATTATGAATATGAGGCAAGTACGTAAAGGATAGTAACTAAGATGCTAAATTATATTCTTTAATGCATTCAGGTTTTAAACAAAAAAATCCAAGAATTAATTCACCGCAATATATGTATTTAGGATAAAATGAAATGTTAAAAAACTAGACTTATTGCAGTTTGAAATTTGTACTGTAAAAGTAAAGTTAACCTAAATTAGAAAAATTATTTTAGTTTAAAATATATTTTCACTAAGCGACATCAGAACTACTTTCAATAAATTCATGTAATTCATTAAATTTTTGTTCGAAGTAAATAATCTTTTTTGTTTCTGTCATTTCTTCGGAATAAAACTTTATAGGCAAATAAGAAAGTAATTTGTCACCGCTCATAAATTAAGTACTTTTATTTTTAACTAATATGAACCAAAAAAATTAACTGGCCAATTAATAAAAGTATTAAGATCTTATATACCTCTCTTAGCTATTTATTAAGCTTAATTATATAAAATATATATGCCCATCCAAATCAGATCAGTACCGCGTAATTGCCTAAGTGTTTACTCTCTAGGAGCAGTTCCCATAATGGGAGTAGATATAGAAAAATGATCTTCGACTTCCTATGTCCTTCGAAAATCGCCTTGCCCAGTTGACTACAGAGGCTGCTGAACATGCTGCTCAGCTTGTTCTTACTCAACTAACTCAAAGATTAAATCTCTCTAAGCATCAATCAAAAATTGATGAAGAAATGGAGTGTATGCAATTTGGTATCTGTTCTTATCAAGCCAAACCACAAAAATTTACTCTGTAGGATTAATCAAATGAAATTAACTGAACTGATTTAAATAATTTCATCATTATAATTGACTTTTCTTGGTTTCTCTTTTCTTTTTGTTTAACAGCTCAGGGTAAGTTATGAGCTTTACTTTAACCTTAGATCTTTATGGTGAGTTAATGCGTTATTGATTTTCAGAATCTTCTAGAAGATCTGAATATTCTGATGTTTGTGCAATCGGCAACTCAGAGGCGCTATTTGTTGATCTCACTAACAATGCAGTTAATTCTGCTGTCTTTTTATTATTAATAACGTTGGTACCATGAGCTGAAACAGCAGCTCCAGCAACAATGGCTGATATTGGTTTCCACCAAGGCAGTGAGATCAAATCATTCTTTTTAACCTCTGACAAGAAAAAACCAAGCCCAAGCAAAACACCAAATACAGCTCCAGACCATTGGCATATTTCAGCTGAAACAGATTTGGAATTTTCAGCTGCGATAATTTGATCTTCCATTAGTTTTAGTAGTTGAGAGAAAAATGCATGTTATTACATTTATTATAAAAGCACTTATATAAAATGATGCATATGAGCAATTAATCCAAGTGTGGTACAAACATTATTTTGATGTATTTCAGCTGGAATAAAATTTAAGATAAATACATCTAAACCTCAACGAAATATTCAGAAATGGAACCCGTATATATAAACTATAAAGAAATTGGGTGATACAATCAAGAAAAGTATATTTGATTTATAAAAAATCCAAATCTATGAAAGAACAAGCAAGGAAATTAATACGTCATAAACGTGATTAAATGGATATTTGTCACAAATTCATTTTAGTAATGTCGACAAATCATAAAATAATTAAACCTAATCAAAGAAGAACCTATTCTATATGACTGAACAAATTGAGGTATTTGGACAATTTGACGTAAGGAGAGATATTGAGGCCACGGAAACTCAAACAATACTGACTGAACAAATGAAAACTGATAAGGCTCGAATAACAAATACCTTTGGCGGGGATCAATTAAATGCCGCGTTGGACGCAATAAAGAATAAAAAAAAATACACAAGAGGTCATGAGAGTAAGGCTAAAAAGTTTTACATAAGTAGAAAAGATTGTCCAGTAAGAAATTTTTATGAAGACTTGGCGGGTCCCAATAAAAGAACCGATGCAATACAAATGTTTGATGCATTGTTCTGGGGATCCTGGATTGCCTGCAATGAAATGCCAGAACAAGCAAAAATGTGGCTAGATGAGAGAGTAAATGAATATAGAAATGGGACTTATATGGATTTTATTTGTGATTGTCGTAAATTTAGAGGTAATGATGCAGATAAAACACAGGCAAGTGAGATGACTAGGGCTGAATATCCATTTGACTGTCATGGCTATACCCTAAAAAAATATATAGAACAAGAGGTTGAGAACTCAACCAAATAAAGTCCAAAAAAATTTATAGAGAGCAAATTCCTGAATTAGCATTGCATATTCTCTTCTATAATCGAAATCTCTCTAGTATTTCTTTTATTAAGCCCACGCAGATCTAATTGAAATCGAATCACCTCTAAAGCAAGCTTGTTAAAACGAAAGGTGGCTTGAACATAACCATGTGAGAAATTTGATTCAAAATATCCAAAACCTTTCAAGTCTTTTACTAACAAGTAGCTATCAAAGACTTTGCTATACCATCTAAGAATCATATTGTTATCCATAATATCGGCTATGGCTATTCGACAAAGAGTTTTAGTCCTTACAGCAAAGTAATCATTAAAATCTTGATAGATAGGAAATATTAATCGCATCATGAAACAAAATCAATAGAAGGTAATGCTCCAACAGCAAGAGGGGAAGTAAGTAAGTATTTCATAAACTCATAATGACGCTTTTACTTTTGGATTTCTATTGGTGAAAAAACCTAGAATGAATTCTGGAAGAATCTTCATGATTAGTTCTCATTAATTCCATGAGTGATATAAGAAATATAGATTGACGGGTATTTTTAGAAAAAAGAAAGTTATTTTTTAAAAATGCTACCGCTCTCGAATTTTTTATAAAGCACATATCCGATTAGTAACAAGACAATCAAAAAAAAGTTCTGGTTAAAAAGTTCAATTATTAAAAAAGCTACTATGGGAACGAAAAATAATCTTTTTACTGTTAATTTTTCTTCAATTGATAAATCCTTCCATTCAAGATATCTTCTTAACTGAAAAACTCTTTTCATCTCTCTCTCCCTAGGTTTCTGCCTCTTAAAAAACCTGTTAAGGAATACTCTTAAATCGTATAGATTGTTCATAATATTATTATGTCATCTTTTCTTAGTCCTACGATGAATTTGTATTAAGATGTTTAGGAAATAACTAAAAGATATCAATATAATTTAGATGTAATGAACTAAAAAAGTTGACATCTATGTTTTAGATCTTTTGCTTTTAAGATGTTCAATTAGAGTTTTCAACTCTTTGGTACTTATTTCTGCAGCTTTGATCCTTGCTTGCTTGCTTAGTCATGTCTTTATGATGCTAAAGTAATAAATTGAACCTAAACTACTATTGAAGATATAGAGAAAAGGTTATGAAGAGAAGTAGTTGTCAACGCAGTCGACTCAAAAGTGTAGAAGATCATCTTTAATATAAGTTTTGAAATTCAGCATATTTGGAAGGTGAAAGATATAAGTAGTATTAAACGTACAATTGACAGCTAGTAAAAAATTTTATGTTCTAATTTAGTCTTCAGAGGAAGATAACCGTAGGTATTCAATTGAAGGCTCTGAGAATAAGATTGGCTTATTAATTGAAAACATTTCATTCACCTAATTCTTCATAAACTTCAGGTATGGCTTCAGGACCGGTATACGCAGTCCATAAAAGCAGAATAGTCACAGGGCAAAGGGCCACTTGAACCAGTGGAGCAAAGTATTTGAGCGATTTGAGTCTCTTTTCCATATTTATATGACGCTCGCATTGAGCTTGGCATACATATCAGCCGTACTGTCTGAAGTGAATCCTGCATAACATTGATGATGCACCTCAGTGAGATGACCCATAGAATCAAAATATTAATCAGCTGGATAGATTTAAATTATAATACTTTGCATAATGATGTCTAATTGTATCGAAAATCAGCATATAATATATAATTTGGTATAGCGGAGATAGAACATAACATACATTTTTTTAGAATGAACAGTCAAAGTGTGCAATGATCTTAATAAAAAACTATTTAGAGGACAAGACTCAGTTTTAGATAAATTATTCTATATTTTGGAGTTTTATAAGGAGACAGAAAGCTCAACCAAACAAAACCTTATAAAAATAAAGTTAATGTAATATTTACTTTTATTATTTAATTATGTTCAAAAATTTCTCTCATATCATAAATAACAATAACTTTTACTAAGCTAATATTCAAAATTTAATAATTCAAGATAAATTTTGATTGCCTTAAAAATAGAAAATGCAATTAACAACCTTAGCTTTGGCTTTCTCAGAGTGGGGCATAGGAAGATTTCCATTAGATTTGATTATTTTCCTCTCTGTTGCATTAATTTTTGCTTTACCAGCAGGAATTAATAGAAAGAAAATTTTTGTTGAAGGGGACGCTTTTACAACACGGTTAAAGAAACAATAGAAATAAAGATCCTTTTTGGAATTCTAATCTTCTAGGAAAACAAATATTTAGATATCAAGAATTAAACCAACAATTCAATAAATTTATCATTAGATAATGAGGCTTGGAATTTACAATTAAATTCCAAGTAATTATCTATAGAAATAACAATAAAACTCTTGTTCATATTTAAATAATTTAGTTCATTTGACTTTTAAATAGTAATAATTATTAAAAGTATATGGATTCATAGATTAAAGCTTTCGGAAAATCATATTAAATGTAAATATTTCTCAAAAATATTATTTTGATTTATCATAAAATGAGAGGCTATTTAAATACAACTATCAAATTCAAAAGAAGGAATAATTAATACCTGAATTGAAGTTCAATTATTTTACTGACCATGACAAATACATTTTCCACCCTTCCATGCTGAGCATTTCTTCTTTTTACATTTTTTTTTCTTCTTCTTCTTATCACCCATAAAAGATAAACGCTATTTTCATTTTACTAAAAGCTAATACAAATTGTTGTTTTATCAAATTAAATAAATCGAAACTATGCTTTTTAACTCCATCGCTCATGATAGCCCCCTGATAAATTATGAAATTCAAGTAATAACTATTTGTAGTACCTAATCAAGTCAAAAATCAAAAAAATCACAAACACAAAAGCAAGAATTATGGGCAAAATTTGATTTCTCTTAATTTTTTCAAGAAAATTAGCTTTATCGCCCTTGTTTTCTTGTTTTATAACCCTAGGGGGTAAACCCTGTTCTTTTCTTCTTTTAGCTTCTCCCATTTTTCTATAAGTTCAGTCAGCTAAAATCATAATAAAAAGAGCTAGCACAAAAAGTCTAAGATACTTATGCAAAGGTTATTAAACCTTCAAATATCATCCAATCTGAAACTATATTTAAATTTTTGCCAAGCCTTAAAAATTCCTAAAATGATTTTAATCACACAATCATGATGATGAGAAAACAGCTCAGATATGATTTGTAAAGCCTGGCGAAAGGGGCGAAGCATTACTTACGCAAATAGCAAATCAAAAGAAGGCAAATTTATTAAATCTGATATTGAGCTTGCAAAAAATTTGTCTTTTGAAAAGCATTAAGTCTTTTGGGAGTAATTAAGAGACAATGAATAAATTTTTCTTCCGCATAGATTTACTTCAAAAAATAATTGTTGTGCAATCATTAAAAACACTAGCAATGAGAAGTTATTGCTTTTCCAGTCTGGAGGATCTGACTTTTTTAAGAAAATATTTAACTAGTAAGATTCAATACAATTGAAAGCTAGGTTTTCATAAATCCTTTTATCCAAAAATTTTAATAAATATGCTCAAAAAAAAGTAATACAGATATGCATTTACTTTAATAAAAATGAAGAATGCTGTAGAAAGAAATGAATATATGGATTTAGCTAAAGAAGCAAATCTTTTATGGCATCAAATAGTTAGAAAAAAAGCAAAAAAAGCACCTCGAATAAATTGTAGTAGTCAGTAATTTAATAATTTTTCCTAATTAGGCAAAAGCATGTCTTTTATCAAATACAATTTCCTTACTATTGAAAATCAATTGCTCAAATTTATTTTTTAAAAAGGTTCCAAGGCCAAGATCAATAAGGATATGTAATACAAGAGAAATACAAAAAACTATATAAAAAATTAGATGACAAATAAACAAATTTACGAAATCATTAGTATCGTTCTTAGTCGCCACCTTGCTTTCATTTAAGTTAGAGGGAATGAAATCTGTTATGGAGTTAACACTTGCTGACTCAACAAACCCTGATGAAGAAATTTTCAGATCCTTTACCTTTGGCGAGGCTGTAACAGTCATCTCGGAAATCTATATTTATTCCATTTTACTTTCTAATTTATAGATTTTACTTATATCAGTCTCTTTTTGTTTTATATCTTGTTCAAGTAATTCTTTGCTTCAAGTTCCTTCTGTAACATTAAAGGTACCTTTTGAACATCAAACCTATTTTTTATTTTAGAAATCTTTTTTTTAAGGGATGAAATGATGAACATTAGAATTTGTAAGTTTTGATTTTCATTTATTTAATCTAAGCCTCATAAAAATTCAATAAGTACGAATTAAACTGCAATGATACTTAATAACTAGCATTTCATCATTTAATTTTAAGATATAAAATTATAAATAGCGAAATAGTGCTAATCCATATTAAATAAAATTATTCCTTTCTAGTAATCTTTTTATATTTAGACCTTTTAGGATCCAAGGATATAAATATTGCTTATTTCTTTGCAAGTCTGTAAATATTTCTTGTTATAAAAGAAAATTCTATTAAGGTCACAGATATTTAAAGATGTAGTTAATTTAGAAATTCTACTTTTTAAAAAGAGAACTCATTACACCAGCTTGCTCCCATTTCTTAACTTTTGGTCTTAAAAATGACATCGGGAGAGCTGTTAAAACAGCAAATGAAACAACAAGTATTAGGTCAGTAGTGAAGTGATTTACTCCAAAATCGGTACCAGCAAGCCAGAGCCAAGGGAATGCAGAGACAAATAAATTAATTGGCATTGGATATCCTTAGTGCACATAGAGCATAAAGTAATTATGTACTAATTGATTCATCGCTTAGTAAAAATTATTAGTTCCATTTAGAGATGTAACGCTTACAAGCAATGAATCACTTAATTAGTAAGAGCAAGTAGTAAGAATAGTTTGTTTAATCAATTTGTCATCAATTGGATTAGTCCAGTTTTTAACTTGGTTAATATCACCATTAGAAGGTAGTCTACTAAATAATCTTTTTTCACAATCAATTGCCATTAAATAAGAACTAGTATTTATATCATTCTGGTCATTAGAATTAACCTCAGAATATTTAGTCATGACAGACAGTAAGCCTTTATTATTGTATTTTATTGTATTAATATCTATAAATTGAATTTTATTATTTGTATTTGCAACTTCTGTCCAATTAAGTGTCATAGATGAAAGTGAATCAAAACATGTAAAAAATAATAGGGTTATAAACAAACAGAAGGCTAAATTCTCTTTAATAAACTTCGTGAGATGTATCATATTGTTATAATTACATTAATATTAATTTCTACTTAAGCCAAGTTTTGAAAGAAAGTCATCTAGATCTTATCGTAAATATACATAAATTATCTTTTCTTAAATAGTAAAAAAGTTTTATTAGCATTTAGTAGAAACTATTATTGAACTTATAGCAAATAACTTAGATTAATTTAATCAAAATAATACTAGAGATTTAGAAAATAGGGATTTTTACTAGTTTAGGTTTATTTATAAAATTGATCATATGCGAAATGATCCTCCATCTCTCTACCTAAGGAAAAAAGTACTTCATTAACTTTTATAAGCTGACTTTCCAATTCACTCCTCTTAAATTGAAGCTCAACAAATCTTCGATGCATCTCTGATTGAGACCTCTTTCGATAATCATCATTTTGATTACCTTGAATTCTGTAGATTTGGTTTTTCATGGCATCATGACCTTTTGAATTTAGGCAAAATCGCCTATTTAATGCTCCTCTGCTTTGAAAGGCACTTAAAGTTAAAATATCTCCTTAACCGGTCTAGTAGAATCATCAAAGATCTGTAAACCCGTCTTAATGCTGGAGTATTATCACCTCCATTTTCTTATCGAAGCGTTTACTCTT
>CETM01201079.1_pt1 | contig 11859 bp, 8 predicted proteins | sample 361451 | NCBI WGS metagenome assembly CETM01 (sample SAMEA2622690, study PRJEB7988) | marine metagenome | isolation source: saline water (ENVO:00002010), including
GATGACGTATACGGCGACCGTAACCTAGTTTGTTCATGCCCAGCGGTAGAGACATACCGTGACTAAGGTTTGATTTGATCAGAGTTATTATAGTTTGGGAATGATTATTATAGATTGGGAAAGTTATTAAAGATTGGGAATTCTTTTCCCAAACTATGACTCGTAAAAAGGTGAGCAAATTAGCTCACCTTTTTTGTTTGCGTGAACATCCATCTTAGTGTTTGTTCCAATTATTCAATATTATGAGTGTTTAGCTTTATTGGGATGCCGGTGCGGTCATGTTATTAGTTGGTTTTTTCAGGTTAAAACTCAATTTCAAAGTTGATCTTAATGATCCCCTTTTTTATTACATGTCTCATGCCGTTCTATACTAAACAGGTTAACAAATTCACTTAATGAAATTTGATGGCTCACATTTTTATAGCAGAATTTGTTTCTAGGATTTAAATATTCACTTTTGATATAGATATGAGTATGGACCATAGAAGAAGCATATTCTGCTTTTAGTGACGATATATATTTATTGGCCCCCTCTATGTCGCAAACATCAGGTACAACAATCAAAACATCAATATCATTAAAATCAGACGATGTAAGGTAAGAGCCAAATAAATAAAACTCGATATCATTAACTTCCATATATATCTAAGAACTCACCGAACGGCATTACTTCTATCTGCAATGATCTACCATGTGTTATTCCTTCTCTTGTTGCTTTGCACCAAGTAGTTGGGAAAGCCACTATATCCGCACCTTTCTTTGAAGCATTAATTACTACATCCACTGTTATTTCGTATTCATTGGTTGTAGGACAATATACTTTCAAGTTGCTACCTTGGTATTCGAACTCACCGACATTTTTATCTATTACTTTGAATTTAGTCTTACCTATCAATTGTTTCCTAAGCCAGTAAATACTAGTGCTCATTTTCTATTTCTCCTTCTAATCTGATAGATTCATTTTTAATATTTGTCTTCCATTCTGGCTTGTATTTGTACTTTGAATACATTTCATTTGGGGTATCATCATATTCACAAAATGCCGAACAGTGAAAAAACAGCTCTTTTAGGTAGCTTTTGCTTTCGGCTTCTGATTGTATCCAGTGTTTTTGAATTAGTTGCCTAATAAGTATTAAGTTTGGTTTTACAACTTTATCTTTCAGTGAATTCCAAGTGGCCCCCTTTGCGTCAGCAATTTCTGGCGTTCGACCTATAAACGTTTTAGGACCAAATTCATTGTATAGCATTTCATTTTCAGTAAGGATTGATAGAACAGGGCCATAAAACTCTTCACGTAATTTTTTTGTAGAATCCATAGCTTTGATTTTACTCTGATATTTTGCCGAAACCCATGCAGAGAAGAAAGCAACTGCTAATCCAGAGATGATCGATACTATTAGCGCAATAATGGAAATAATATTAGAAGTGTTAAAGCTGTCAGGTTCCAATTCAACCTCCTTTAAAAGTGGATTTCATAGTGTGTTAATAACTCCAATCCTCATAAGCCAGAGGCAAGCTATTTAGTAAGTCTCTGCGTTCACGCCAGTTAGGCATATGTTTGTCCATGAGAGAGCGGAATCTGTCATTGTGGTGGCGCTCTAATAAATGAACTAATTCGTGAGCAAGTATGAACTCCATACACTCTGGTGGCTTCTTAGCAAGTTCAAGGTTAAGCCATATACGCTTAGCTTGAATATTGCAGCTTCCCCATTTGGTTTTCATCTTTTTGATATTGAGATAGTCAGCGTTTACACCTAGTTTTTTTTCCCATTGAGGTAATAACTTCTCAAGTGAGCGCTGCATTTCATCACGATAGAAACGGTTAAGCAGTTTTAGTTTATTGTCGGTTGACGTATTTTCTGCAACCGCTAACACTAAATTGCCATTTCCCTTTGCAGTAACACTATATCTACCTTTTGCCTCAACAAGCTCTAAACGGTATTTCTTCCCCCAAAGGTAATGGCATTCTCCATTTACCATTTCACGAATCGATTGGCGTTCTTGCCCTGCAAAGTCAGCTTGCTGTTTCTTAATCCACGCAAGTTTATTAACGATTGCCAGCCTAATCTTTTGTTCACTTGTATCGTTGGGGATAGACAAGCGTACTTTGCCGCTAGGCGGTAGTACGCTTAAGTGGATGTTTTTAATAGCTCTGCGATTTAGCTCTACATCAATGTCACCAATGCGAACTACTTCAACGCTCTGGGCATTGCTTTTGGTATGGCGCACTAATGGTATTCCCTCTGAGCTTTAATTAGATCCATCACATCAACAATATTGATGTCGTAACCTGCCGCTTCTTCTCGCACCGCGTTAGCTATCTCACGTTCTTTAAATCTATCTCCTAGCCAATCTGCTTTTTTAGTGTAGCGAACAGCAGTATCAATTTTAGTTGTGAGCACTTCATCGTTACCGAAGTTATCGTAAATAGCTTGTTTGGCTGGTGTATCAACAGACGCAGGATAGTTTTGAGTAGTATTTTCTGTTGGATTTACCACTTTCTTTGCTAGTGCTTTAATTTGCTCTAGATAATCTTGATAGCTAATAGCTTGTTCTCTTCGCAGCTTAATGATTTCATCGAGCAATGTTGCCATGCTGTCAAAGTATTTTGGGTTTACTGGATTTTCATCAACGATGGTTTTTCTGACGTTATTTTCAATGGCTTCTGCCATTGCGTCTTCGTTGTCCCGCAAGCCTTCAGGTAAATCCTCTAAACCTTTACCGTTGTTGTTTACCACTAGATCAATTAAGCCCAACTCTTCAAAATCCATCAGTAACTCACTATCATCAGCTCGAATATACATATCTAATAAATGACGCATTGCAGGCTCAAAACGTTTCATTTCGAGCAAATCACCGCTGGCGAGTTTGACTTCATCACGAACCTTTTCGAAGTATGCGACTTCTTTCTTAATATTTTCAGCTTCTTCAAAGGTGTAACCAGCTTGATCCATTTCATTAGCAAGGTTAGTGTATGCACGAATCAGTTTAGCGACTGATTGATATAGAGTTAAACGTAGTGCTTCTTTTTCTGTGCGCTCATTTTCATCTTCAGGTTCAACACCAGACTCACCACAAAAATAATGGATAAAATCTTTAGTATCTCTTGGTGCTTTCACTGGCTCGCATAACGCTCGTACCGCTTCAAGTGCATTATTTAAATCTGCACGTGACTCTTGTAATCGATCTTTTAAAAGCCCTTTAACATCGTCAGCATCGTAGCCATCAAAAGCTTCGGCTGTGTAATCCTTAATGGCTTTATCAAGTGATCGGAACAAGTCTTTATAGTCGATGATGTAACCGTAATCTTTATCCTCACCATCCAGTCGGTTTACCCGGCAGATTGCTTGGAATAGGTTGTGATCAGCCATCTTCTTGTCGATGTAGAGGTAAGTAGCAGAAGGAGCATCGAAGCCAGTGAGCAGCTTATCTACAACTATCAGCAGACGCATTTGCCCCGGCTCTTCAATAAAGCGTTTCTTAACGGCTTTTTCGAACTCTTCAACACGCTTAGCGGCTTCTTCTTCGCTTTGCTCAAAGTACTCAGCTAACATCTTGCGATAGGTGTCATACTTAAAAAGCTTTTCAGTTAACCCCTCACCAGATTCTTCGCCTTTTATAGCGCCTGCGACTGGCTGATAACTGGTTACTACTGCACACTTTCCTGCAAGGTCGGTCTTACTAAACAAATCATAAACAACACATGCTTGATGGACGCTGGCGCATACTAGCATGGCGTTACCTCTACCAGACATCAGCGCAGGTTTGATTTCCATATCCATTAAAATGTCGCTAACGATTTGTTCTAGGCGAGATTTACTGGAGAGCACTTTTTGCATGGTGCCCCATTTTTGTTTGAGATGCATCTTAGCAAGGTTAGAAAGCCCTTTGGTTTTAGCTTCAAACCACTGGTCTACTTTTTTCTCTGAGGTTAAGTGCTGATCAATATCTCTCGCTTCATAACGAAGATCGAGTACCACACCGTCACTTACGGCTTCATCAAATTTGTACGTGTGAATGTATGGACCGAAGACTTCTAAGGACTTCTTCTTGTCCTTTTTCATCAATGGTGTACCCGTAAAACCGATGAACATGGCTTCGGGTAAGATAGCTTTCATCGCCTCGTGTAACTTGCCCGATTGAGTTCGATGACACTCATCAACAAACACAAACAAATTACCTTTTGCAGCAAAGTCACTGGGTAGGTTTTTGGTTAAAGCTTCTAGGTAGTCTTTTGTTGCTTCATCATCGTCTTTGTCAGAGACGGCTTCACCATTTCGACCAAACTTATGCACGAGTGAACAGAATAGCCACGGATTAGGTTGATTAAGCGTGGCAACCAAGTCCCGTCCGCTTTTAGTGCGATAGATCTCTTCATCAACACCAGAGAATACTTTTTCTATTTGCTCGTCTAATTCGGTTCGGTCAGTAACAATAAGCACCCGCGAATCCTTTACATTCTCACGTATCCATTTGGCAAGCCAAACCATCGTTAAGCTTTTACCAGAACCTTGCGTGTGCCAAATAATGCCATCCTCGTGCGTTTTAACGTATTTCTGTGCCGCTTGGATGCCGAAGTATTGGTTGTGTCGGCATGTTTTCTTAATGCCAGCATCGAATACGATAAAGTCATGAATGAGTTGGAGGAAACGCCTTTTATCACATAATTGTGCGATATGGGTATCGAGTAAGTTTTCTGTTGTTTTATCGTCTGCTGGTAGTGGATGTGGGTTTTCTTTACCACTAGATTCTTTCCATTCGAGGTAATATTTTTCAGATGTTTCAATCGTACCGTAGCGGATACCTTGGGTATCATTACCTGCCATTACTAGCTGCATAGTGGTAAAGAAGTTACGAATAAAGGCTTTCTTTTGATTGTCTAGATTTTGGCGAATACCTTCACTGACTGAGACTGAAGAGCGTTTTAATTCAATTACACCAAGCGCGATGCCATTCACATAAATCACGATATCAGGGCGCTTTTTCAGCTCACCTTTTACGGTAACTTCTTCTGCAATGGCAAAATCGTTAGCTTCTGGGTTTTTCCAGTCAATTAGCCAAACTGTTTGGTTTAGTTCACCTGCACCTTCTTTTTCTTTTACGCCATAACGGAGAAGGCGATAAACATCTTTGTTTGCATCGAAGAGTTTTTTACCTTCGCCAAGGGCTGCGGCTGTATCGAGTTGGCGTAATGTACGGTTAATCAGTGCATCAGAAATTCCACGACCTTTAAGCCATTTAGTGAGCAGGTCTTTTTCAATATTGCTATTACCTTCACGGTATTCCCAATTTCCAAGGTAGTCGTAATCAAGCTGTTCTTTAAAAAACTTAACTACGCGGTTTTGGGTTTTACGTTCTAATTGACCGACATTACTCATCGCTTAAATCCTTTAAACTTGAACATATATCTTTAATTGATTGCTTTATTTCACTTAGATCATTTTTTGTTTTGGCTACTTTCCTTAGATAATTTTCATCGAAGCCATTTGCTTCAATAAATTTAATTAACGGACCATTATCATTGGTAGAAGTTATTCCTTTTAACCAAATATGAAAAACATCATCGTAAAAACCAATGCTAAGCCTTAGTGGAACACCTTTGTATGCTACACCAAATATATCGCAACAAGCCCAATCATCACTCGATTTTACGGGAATACTTTGAGCACTTAAGAAAGGAGCTATATCATTACTCGTAAGCTCTAACTCAAGTGCTTTAGTATAAAGATCATAGTGGTAGTGATTCCTTTGTGATTGACAAAGCAGTATTATTTCTTCGTTGGCAATCGATATAAAACCTTGTTCGCTTAATCTAAACATATCAGCATGTTTGATAAGTAAGTTTATCCAAGTATCTAAAGTGGGTGATTCTACTGCTTTAGCGCAAATGGCAGCTAAAGACCCCTTGATATCATCAGGTGCAAACAAAGAGTCATCAATTACTTCTTTTACCAGTTCTTGTCGGGGTTCCATATTAGTGCCACTGCCTCCAGCATGAATCCTTAACAACCTTTTCCAGCTATGATCTCGTTTAATATTATTTTTAGTTAAGCGCGTGCTAAGTAAACTATATCTGTTGCCTGTCCATTCCGTTAAGTAGTCACCTTTGCTTAACACTGCTCTCTCCCACAGGTAGTCAATTGATGCAGAGCTATTTTCTATTTGATCGAATATGCGTTGAATAGCATTTGAATATCGTGTGAAGTTTTCTAAATACTGGCGGTCTTGAACAGCATCCCAATTACAGTGCTTGTTTTCTCTGTAGTAATCTAAGATTTCAGAAAAATTTAAAAGACAGCCAATTTGACCTTTCAGAAATGAATGCTGCTCTGAACTGGTAATTGCTTTTCGCCATTCATTAGACCTTATTATCAAATGAGCCTTAATCTTTTCTTCAACAATCTGAGCGCCCTCAAAGCCAGATATTTCAACATTATTAGTTAGAGCTATTAATATAGGAGTATCTTGCTGGCAAAGATTTTCTAAAGTTATTAAGGCTCTGTGAAATTTATCAGAAGAATCTGTAATTGTATTTTCGGTTAAATTAAAAATTACCCTTAACCATTCCTTCAACTCTTCATCAGTTGGTGATTTCGCTACGTAGTTGTAAAACGCATAAAACCTAAGTTTATCATCGTAGCTAGCATCGTTTTTCAATACGTTCTTGAATGTTTTTTGTTCGTTATAGTAGTAATCAGTGTCTAAATAGCTGTTTATTTTGTTCTCGACTAACCCACCTCTATAAATGAGGTCAAGGAAACTAATTAGCCGGATAATGAATTCTTTATTTAAACAACCTAACTCTTCATATTGGGACAGTGTAAGGGGTTCTAATCTCCCGTTACGAGCAAAGAGTTTGCCACTATTTACATGAAGGTCGATAGAGGAATCTTTATGATCAACAAGGTATTGATAGGCAATCACTAGTCGGATGAAATTCATTAATTCATCATCAAAGGTATCGTCATCAGAACAAACATTTCTATAAGGCCAGAATAAATCAGCCCAATCAGTATCTATCTTATGTATGAAGTAATCATAACCGCTAGCATTGTCTTGAAAAGGCAATGTGTACTCAGGCCAATCGCCCTCAAAAGACTTTATTTTTTGCTCTAACTTGGCTTTAAAGTTTTCAAATATTGTTAGCGGCTTACCACGAGCATTCATTTTGATATAAAGCTCATCTGATAAACCAAAAGAATGAAGATCTAAAAACTGAAAGGTGATGTAAGGTTCGCTTGTATTGATCATTCGCTCGTATAAATTGGCATCGCTTGGCGAAAACAATGCTTGAATTGCATCCAGCATATTCAAACAAGCTTGTACCGTTGGATCTTGTTGCCACGATAAATAAAACCACTGACTATTTTTAATCTGCTTACTTATTGTTGCATTCGATATTTCAATATCTTTGGAGGTTAATGCATCAAAAAACTCGGTTGTGCTTGGTCGTGTCTTATAAGTAAAGCGAGATCGTTGTTTATCAGTTACAAACCTTTCTCTGAATTCTGCAATATGTCCATGTTGTATCGCTAAGTACCAATGCAATAAAAATAAAGTCGTTAGGCGCTGCTGCCCATCAAGAACAGAGAAAGCCTTACTTTGTCCGTCTTCAAAATTTCCGTAAACAAAGTCCAAATCTAAAGGCTGGCGTGACTCATCATTGCTATTTAGCGCTTGGAATAATGAATTTAAAAATAGCGTTCTTACTTCACCTTCTTCTTTTCGACCTTGTGCATAATCACGCTGTAATATTGGAATTTCTATCGCTTCAACAACATCAAATAGACCGTAAAATGTTAAGCTTTTTCCCTTATTCATGTCCTAACTCCTTTTGATGAACGCCCACTCCTTGAAAGAAACCGAGTAACATTTCTACCATAGCTCTTTGATGATCTTCGCTATCTTTCGCTTCCCAATACAGCATCTTATCTACCTGTTTACTGTAATACTTCAGAAATGCATTCTTAGTGCATAGCGGAACAAAGGTTGCCTTCTTATCTAATGCGATGATTCTCGCTCGTTTAATAGGAAATACTGCATTTTGATAGCTTCGGTTAGTTCTGCTATCTAGCAAGGTTAGATTGCCAATTGAATTATCAACATCTTCATTACCATTAGGATCGTAATGCTTTCGTACCTTGTCGTACACAGCTTCAAACTGATCATTATTGAAGTTGGCTGCTTGCAGTAACTTTGTTGCTTCAAGCTTGATAGATAATTCTTCACTGTTTTCATCAACGTCAGACGCTTCAGCTTCTATGGACTCATCACTAGATATATAAGTAACAACATTTTCAAGCCATACTTTTTGCTTGTCTTTACTATTTGGCATATCGGATGCCACTGAGCGGATATGTTCAATATCCCAACCATTTGAAGGATCTTTATATTTATCAAATTGAAATCGTGCATTGGTTGCCGGGTTAGCAAGTAAGCTAGCTACGTTAAATAGCAATAGTATTGGCCTGAGCTTGTGCGCTCCAGATTCATAAGTGAATTCGTTTAGCTTATCGTCTAGCCACTCTTGGGAGAGAGTTTCAATGTCTTTACTACTAAAGGTCTTACTGAATACTAACTTCAGCAATGACTTTCTAAAATCATATTTTGTAAGTGCTTTTTGGTGTAGGTCGAAAATATTGGGTATAGAAATATCTTTCGATTCCAATGAGACTAAATAACCAATCAAGTGAAATAAAGCGCGGTCGTTGTACCACTCTTCGAGCGTCATAAAACACTGCTTTACCTTTAGCCATTCATGAGCAACATCGACAATTTTATCTTTATCACCGCTATTAGAAAGCAATCTATTGAACGTCAGAAATATTTTCAATTTATCGGTGTCTAGAATACCGTCATCATTAAGGTTTCTAGATGCCAAATCCAGTACAAATTCGATACGATTGGTAGTAATAGATTTGTTGCTAATGAAATACCAAAACGCATCATCTTGTAAGCGTTTCTCTATCGCATCCCATTCTTGAGAGATCTTTAACTGCTGTAGGTCTTGAATTGGTTTTCTGCTTTTGGTGTCATCGACATCTTGGGCAAAGTTGCTCGACTTTAAAAATAATGCTTTAACTAACTCTGCATTGACCAGAGGGATCTTACCCATATTTAACCGGGTAAATACCTCAGTGACGTTTTCAGATTCATCAATTTGATACCAGATAACTTTTACATTTTTGCCAGTATCATCATCGTTTAATAGCGTTTGAATAAACTTAATTTGGTAAGTACCATCTTGCGCTTTAAACCATTCTTCTACCGCTTCTTTAGCTTGTACAATGTGAAAGAAGTCAATGTTCTCTTCGCCACGCTCTTCATTAATATCCTGAAGAAACTCAGCACTTTCTTCTCGTGTTTCATAGCTCAATTGATAACGAGATTTACCAAGTAAGGCTAGGATGTCTTTTAAGTAAGTTAGAATGATATATATGGTGGTCAGTCGCTGTTGACCATCAACCAACTCCCAATCGCCATTGTGTTGTTTAACAACAATAGGCTGTAAACAATAAAAAGCACTCTTGTTGCTATTTTCTGCTTGCTGCTGAAACTCTTTTATATCATCGAGCAATTCAGTTACCTGCCTTTTAGACCAACGATAGCCACGTTGATAGGCGGGAATAAAAAACGATAGTTCCAATAAATCGTTAATGGGCTTTAATTCTAATTCGTTACATTCAGACATCCATGTTCCTTATTGTTCTTTATCAAATGGTAATCGAGTGCGGCCTGTGAGTAGCTCTTGCATCATGCCTTGTTTAATTTGGCGGGTTTTCGCTAAACGTTGGTCAAGGGTTTGAATTTCGTTATCCATATCCGAGAGGATGGTGGCGATAGCGGTTTGTTCTTCATTGCTAGGTAGAGGAACTAATAGTTTTCCCATAGCTTCTTGGGTAATGCCAAAAAAAGTAGAGCCAGATTTATGCAGTTCGATATGGTCATCAAGTAATCTTGTTTTCATCAAATAATATAAATATTTCGGAACATAACTTTCGAGTTTGGGGCGAAATAACAATAAGTGGCTATTTAGAGTTGCTTTATGAGGTTTTGGGATATGATCAACAAAAAGAAGTTTCCCTATGGTTCCATCTTTCGTCATTAATATATCGCCAACCTTTAGCTGTATATTTCTATCCATCTCATATCGGTCTTCAGGGATATGATAAACCTCGTTCCATCTGATCTTGCCATCTTTAAAATTCATCCCTGTAATTAAAAATGGCTGCTGGTCGTTAAAAGTGAACTCTTCTTGTTTCAATCCTTGCCAACCAATTCGCCCCCTCATTGAGCTGATGTCTTTTAAAAGATCCACATCCCAATCCTCAGGGATTTCGCCTAGTTCACTGGGTTTTGTGCCTTTGAGCTGGCCTTGGCTCTTACCTTCGACAGCACCTTCGGTGTAAGTGGCGAATTGCGGTAAACGGGTTTTTCCTGTCAGCAGTTGCTGCATGGTGGCAGTTTTAATCGCTTGTTTTTTCGCGATCAGTTTTTCCAACTCCGTTAATAGCGCATCTACATCGGACAAGGCATTGGCAATGGCGGTTTGTTCTTCGACAGAAGGTAAGGCAATTTTGTAGTTTTTTACATCATTGCTGGTGATGTTGGGATCTTTACGACTGCTACTTGCAACGCCTTTCCAATAATCAACATTGTAATTAAGTTCAGACAACAAATAGTACGAGTTAAGCTTTTTGGGTTTTGGCTTAACGGCAACTAATGCTTGGTTAATAGTAGAAGGTTTAGTAATTAAGCCTGTTCTACCTATTTGATTGAAACCACCGTACATAGCAACTAAAACAGTGCCAACTGGATGCTTTTTAAGCCCTGTTTCAGAGAGAGCAACGTCAGTAATTTGCTCTTCTGAAAGTCCAATCAATGAATTATTCAGATCCGTTGTTTTTATCCAATTATTACTGCCACCTACAAAATACCTATCGTGTTGTGATCTTGGGGGAGTTGTGCCACCACCAAAGCCGCAGACTTCAAATAAAGGGGCAACATCCCAGTCTTCAGGAGTAACTCCAACATCCGTCTGTTTAAAGCCTGATGATATTTGTTGATCTAAAACACTCATAATGACCACTCCAAGCCCATTGATTTTAAATGGCCTGCGACTTTATCGCTGAGTTCATCAACCGATTTAGAAAGGTTTGGTAATGGCGTGCTATAGCGTTCTTCCAGTTCTTTAACTCGGTTTGCCATTTGTTGGGTAACACGCTCAATTTCAGCAACGATATTGGTTTGCAATGTGGCTAGCCATTTGTCATCGACAATCAGGCTTTTGATTTCATCAATATCAAGTTTTGGATATTGGTTAAATACGCTCAAATCAAGCGCTTCTTGCGCTTCTTTAAGCGATTTTTTCGCAGCCGCTTCAGCATTAAATAGCTTAGTTGCTTGTTTCAGCGCTTTAACTTCCTCGGCACCGGTTGCTAGCTTAGCTCTGGCGGCAACGCTGACTTTGGTGATTTTGTCTTTGTCGTTGAGTGCTTCAAGCAATAAGCCTTCCTCACCGCCATGTTCTTCCAAATAGCTTTCAAGTGCTTGGGTCGCTTCGTCTTGTTTTGCTTGCAGGGCATCAACTTGCGCTTGTTCGTCAGCAAAGTAACGGGCAACGATTAAACTTGGTGGAATAATCTCGGCTTTATACTTTTTCTTATTGATAACTAAGTCGGGTGTTTCTTTAAGCTTTTCGCCTTTTTTAGCCACTAGTTCACGAAGTGTATTACCTGCTTGCCAATCGTCCTGTACCAATACATACACATCGTCCTGCATGGTATCAGCCCAATAATCCATCAGGATTTGATAAATATCGTATTTGCTTAATAAGTCGCTATTGGCATAGCTATTTAA
>CETM01102293.1_pt1 | contig 11851 bp, 21 predicted proteins | sample 361451 | NCBI WGS metagenome assembly CETM01 (sample SAMEA2622690, study PRJEB7988) | marine metagenome | isolation source: saline water (ENVO:00002010), including
ATGGAACATAATCCATTTGCAAAAGATAAAAAATCTGAAGATAAAGCACTTGATCAAGGAACGGGTTTATAATTTAAATGTTACAACCAAAAAAAACAAAATATAGAAAAGCCCACAAAGGGAGAATTAGAGGTAAGGCCAAAGGTGGGACCACACTAAACTTTGGTTCCTATGGATTGAAAGCAATAACTGCAGAGAGAGTAACCTCTCGTCAAATTGAGGCCGCTAGAAGAGCTATTACAAGGCATATGAAAAGAGCAGGTAAAGTTTGGATTAGAATCTTTCCCGATGTCCCAGTTTCAAAGAAGCCAACTGAGGTAAGAATGGGTAAAGGAAAAGGAACACCTGAATATTGGGCGGCTAAAGTTAAACCAGGTAGAGTAATGTTTGAGATTGATGGTGTTTCCTCTGATATAGCTCATACAGCCCTCAACCTTGGTTCCTCAAAACTGCCTCTTCAAACAAAAATAATTACAAGACCTGGTGAAGGAAATAAATAATGGCAAAAAAGAAAAAAGAAATAAAGGATATGAGCATTGATCAGTTAAAAGATCATGTAGAGGTTTTAAAAAAAGAATTATTTAATTTTAAAATTGAAATCATCTCAGGTCAGAATAATGATACCTCTAACATATCTAAAATTAAAAAAGATATTGCTCGTGCAAAAACCTATATAAATTTACAAGATAAAGAAATGGAGTCATCAAATGCCTAAAAGAATTCTAAAGGGAGTGGTGATAAGTGATAAAGCCGACAAAACACTAACAGTAAAAGTTGAAAGAAGGTTTTCTGATCCATTTTTCAAAAAAACAGTTAGAAGTTCAAAAAAATACAAAACTCATGATGAGAATAATAAATTTAAAGTTGGCGATATAGTTCGAATTCAAGAATGTCGTCCAATATCTAAAACAAAAACTTGGACGGTGTTAGAGGATTAATATTAGGAAATAAGTTATGATTCAAATGCAATCAAAATTAGATGTAGCCGATAACTCTGGAGCTAAACTTGTTCAATGCATCAAAGTACTGGGCGGCTCTAAAAGGCGTACTGCTGGTGTAGGAGATATTATTGTTGTTTCAGTTAAAGAAGCTATTCCTAGAGGAAGAGTAAAAAAAGGAGAGGTTCTTAAAGCTGTTATTGTCAGAACTAAAAAAGAAATAAGAAGACAGGATGGTAGTGCAATTCGCTTCGACTCTAATGCAGCTGTTTTGGTTAATGCTCAGGGTGAGCCAATAGGTACAAGAATATTTGGACCGGTTACACGAGAGCTAAGAGCTAAAAATTTAATGAAGATTGTTTCTTTGGCTCCGGAGGTAATATAATGGCGGCAAAACTTAAAAAAGGAGATAAGGTATTTATTATAGCCGGTAAAGACAAAGGTAAAGAAGGTGAAATTATACAAATTGTTGGCTCTGAAAAGGCAATTGTGCAGGGTATTAATCTTGTAAAGAAACATAAAAAACCATCACAAGAAGATGAAGGAGGTATTGTTGATCAAGAAAAACCTATCCATAAATCTAACTTAATGCTTATAGATCCAAAAAGTAAAAAACCAACCAAAGTTGGTTTCAAACAAAATAAAAATGGCGTAAGTGCAAGATTTGCAAAACAATCAGGAGAATTTATCAATGACTGATATTGAAATTCCAAGATTACAGAGATTATATAATGATAAAGGTAAAGCTGATCTAATTAACGCTTTTGAATATCAAAACCCTTTTGAGGTTCCTAAGATCAATAAAGTAATATTGAATATGGGGATTGGTGAAAATGTTACCGATAGTAAGAAAATTAATTCTGCTGTTGAAGCATTAGAATTAATTTCTGGTCAAAAGCCTGTAAAGACGATTGCAAAAAAAGCTATTGCAGGGTTTAAATTAAGAGAAGGTCTTCCTGTAGGTGTTAAAGTAACTTTAAGAAAAAAAATTATGTACGAATTTATTGATAGATTAATTAATATTGCATTACCAAGAGTAAGAGATTTTAGAGGCCTAAATAATAGAAGTTTTGACGGAAATGGTAACTATGCCTTTGGCATTAAAGAACACATAATTTTTCCTGAGATACATTATGAATCAGTATCTGATGTCTGGGGTATGGATGTGATTATTGCAACTTCTGCAAAAACTGATGAAGAGGCTCTAGCATTATTAAAAGGTTTTAACTTTCCATTTGGAAGCTAAAAGAGAGGTAAAAATGGCAAAAGTAAGTTTAGTTCAAAGAGATTTAAAAAGACGAAAGCTCTGGAATAAGTATAAGGAAAAAAGGGCAAATCTTTTGGCGATAGCAAATAACAAATCAAATTCTGCCGAAGAAAGATTTGAAGCTAGATTAAAGTTATCAAAACTACCAAGAAATTCATCTAAATCTCGTATAAGAAATAGATGTTCATTAACTGGTAGACCAAGGGCTGTATATAGAAAGTTTGGCTTGTCGCGAATAGCTTTAAGAGAATTAGCTTCAGATGGAAAACTGCCCGGTGTAGTAAAGTCAAGTTGGTGAGGTACTGATGAATATAAATGATCCTATAGGCGATATGATTACAAGAATCCGCAATGCCCATGTAAGAGGTAAGGAAACTGTAGAGTCTCCAAGTTCAAATCTAAGAATTAATGTCTTAGAGGTTCTTAAAGATGAAGGTTTTATTAGGGGTTTTTCAACTACAGACTATGACAATGGTAAATCTGAAGTTCAAATTGATCTTAAATATCATGAAGGTGAGCCTGTAATTAGAGAAATCAAAAGAGTTTCTAAACCCGGCAGACGCGTTTATTCATCTGTAAGCGGAATGAGTCTTGTTAGGAATGGTTTAGGTATTTCAATTCTATCTACTCCAAAAGGTGTTATGTCAGATAAATCAGCAAGAACAAATAATGTTGGTGGTGAAGTTTTGTGTACTGTTTTTTAATTAGTGTGTTGTTATGTCAAGAATTGGTCAAAAGATAATAGAAATTCCAGATAATGTTGAAGCTAGTATTGCTCAAGGTGAGTTTAAAGTTATTGGCCCTATGGGCGAGTTAACTGCGCCTATATTTAATGGAGCAAATATTGAAATTACTGATAATAAAATAACCGTTAATAAAGACTCTAAAAATACTGATTTTTCAAAAAATTGGGGCCTTCAAAGAACTTTAATCTCAAACAGTATTATTGGTGTGAGCGAGGGATTTTCAAAAAAACTTGAAATCAATGGTGTTGGTTACAGAGCTCAAATGAAAGGTAGCAATATTCAGCTGTCTCTTGGTTTTAGCCATGATGTTAATTACGAAGCTCCTGATGGTATTAAAATTGAAACTCCATCACAAACAGAAATTATAATTAGCGGAATAGATAAACAAAAAGTTGGACAAGTTGCAGCAGAAATTAGAGCTTTTAGACCCCCTGAGCCCTATAAAGGCAAAGGAGTAAAATACGAAGATGAGTATATCTTCAGGAAAGAGGGTAAGAAGAAATAATATATGATAAAAGTAAATAGAGATAAAAGAAGACAAAATCGTGTTAGAAAAGATTTAAAATCAAAATCTGGTGATAGATGCAGATTAACAGTATTTAGATCATCAAAACATATTTATGCGCAGATTATAGATGATACATCAGGAAAAACACTTGTTTCTGCTTCATCTTTTAGTAAGGATTTTAAAGAAAAGGGAAGCGATATTAATGGTGCTTCCAAGGTAGGTAATTTGATAGGCGAAAAAGGTGTTAAGGCTGGTATTAAGAATGTTTTTTTCGATAGAGGAAAATATAGATATCACGGCAGAGTAAAGGCTTTAGCTGAAAGCGCCAGAGAAGCAGGACTAATTTTTTAGGAGACTATTGTGGCTGTAGAGGATAAAAATTTTCAAGAAAGTGATAGCGAATTTATTGATAAGCTAGTTTTTATCAATAGGGTTGCGACAGTTGTTAAGGGCGGAAGAAGGTTTAGCTTTGCAGCTTTAGTTGTTGCCGGTAATCAAAAGGGCCATGTTGGTTTTGGTCATGGTAAAGCTAGAGAAGTTCCTGAGGCAGTTAAAAAAGCTACTGATTCAGCTAAAAATTCATTAATAAAAGTTCCTTTAAAAGAAGGCAGAACCTTACACCATGATATTGAAGGAAGACATGGAGCGGGAAAAGTAATTTTAAGAACTGCTCCTCCCGGAACAGGTATAATATCTGGAGGTCCTATGAGGGCTGTTTTTGAGGTTTTAGGTGTTCAGGACGTGGTAGCGAAATCTATTGGCTCATCTAATCCGTATAATATGGTTAGAGCAACGATTGATGCTCTATCAAAAATTGATAGCCCCAGACAAGTAGCTGCCAGAAGGAATAAAAAAGTTAGCGAAATAGTATCTAAAATTGATAATCAAGAAGAAGTTTCTAGCGAGGCTTAGATGAAAAAAATTAAAGTAAAACAAATTGCTAGCTCTATAAGAAGACAACCATATCAAAGAAAAAATTTGATTGGATTAGGTCTTAATAAACTTCATAAAACTGTTGAGTTAGATGATACACCGTCAAACAGAGGTATGATAAAAAAAGTTAGCCACTTGGTTGAAGTTATTTCAGAGGATTAGTTATGAGATTAAATGAATTAAATGATAACCCTGGGTCGAGAAAACCAAGAACTAGAGTAGGTAGAGGGATTGGTTCGGGTAAAGGAAAAACAGCTGGCAGAGGACATAAAGGTCAAAAATCAAGATCTGGAGTTGCTATTAAAGGTTTTGAAGGCGGACAAATGCCCATTCACATGAGGCTACCTAAAAGAGGTTTCAATAATTTTACAAAAAAGAAATATACTGAAATTACTACAGGTAGACTTCAATCATATATTGATAATGGTTTGCTGAAATCTGAGAAAGAAATAACAGAAAATGACTTTGTTTCATCTTGCGAAATAAAAAAAAGTACAAATGGCTTTAAATTACTTAACAAAGGTGAACTAAAATCAAAAATTAATTTATCAATTTCAAAGGCAACTAAATCATCCATTGAATTGGTTGAAAAGTTAGGTGGCACTGTAAATATTCTTGAGGCGCCAAAAGAAAAAAGAAACAGAAAAATTGTTAAAAAGTCTAAACAAGATAATACTCCTTTTAATGAGAACAAGGTTGTTAAGAGCGAGTCCAATGAAAATTCTGAAGAAATAGAAACAGAAGAGAATGACAAACCCGAGACTTCGGAAGGAGCATAAATGGCCTCTGTTGCTGAACAACTAGCCTCAAATATAAGTTTTTCTGCTTTTAAAAATGCAACTGAATTAAAGAAAAGAATTTGGTTTACATTGCTAGCCCTACTAGTTTACCGTTTAGGAACATATTTACCTTTACCTGGAATTAATATTGATACTCTTAGGCAAATATTTGAGCAAAATCAATCAGGGATTATAGGTATTTTTAATATGTTTGCTGGTGGCGCTGTCGGTAGAATGGCAATTTTATCTCTTGGCATTATGCCTTATATTACTTCATCAATTATTATACAATTAGTTGTTCCCGTTGTTCCAAAATTAAATTATTTAAAAAAAGAAGGTGGAGAGCAAGGAAGAAGACAAATAAATCAATATACTAGATATGGTACTGTTTTTTTAGCTACCATTCAGGCTTGGGGTATAGCAGTAGGATTAGAAGGTGCATCAGGAGTTGTTATTGATCCAGGTCTTTTCTTCAAGGTTTCAGCAGTCATCACTTTAGTTGGTGGGACAATTTTTTTAATGTGGCTAGGTGAACAAATAACCTCAAGAGGATTAGGAAACGGTATTTCCCTTCTAATATTTGCTGGTATTATAGCTGAATTACCAGCAGCTTTATTTGGCACACTTCAATTAGGAAGACAGGGAGCATTATCCGGTGCATTAATTATAGGTTTAGTATTTTTGGTAATAATTATTCTTACATTTGTCGTTTTTATGGAAAGAGCTCAAAGACGTTTAATTGTTCAATATCCAAAACGACAGGTTGGTAATAAAATGTTTGGGGGTGACAATTCTCACCTACCGCTAAAACTTAACACTGCAGGAGTTATTCCTCCAATATTTGCCTCATCTTTACTTTTAATGCCAATTACCATAGCGAATTTTTCTACCGGTGAGGGGCAAGGATGGTTGAATACAGTTACTGCGATGCTGGGCAGAGGCCAAACTCTGTATATGTTGCTTTACGCAGGTTTAATAGTATTCTTCTGTTATTTTTATACTGCTATAGTTTTCAATCCCTCGGATACTGCAGATAATTTAAAAAAGCAAGGAGGTTTCATTCCTGGAATTAGACCAGGTGAAAAAACAGCAGAGTATATTGATTTTATTCTGAGTAGGCTGACTGTTGTAGGAGCAACATATCTTGTTCTTGTTTGTCTATTACCTGAGTTTTTAATTTCTAGGTATGCAGTTCCTTTTTATTTTGGAGGAACTTCAATTTTAATTATTGTTAATGTTGCCATGGATACAATGACCCAATTTCAAGGATATTTATTTGCTCATCAATATGAGGGGCTTTTAAAAAAATCTAGACTAGCATCAAGAAGAAGATCATGATTGTAATTCTATTAGGCCCTCCAGGATCTGGAAAGGGAACACAAGCAAAATTTATTCAAAGTAAATTATCCATTCCTCATTTATCAACGGGCGACATACTTAGACAATCAGTTAAAAATAATACTGAACTTGGTAACACTGTAAAAAATATCATGGCTAAAGGCGAGCTTGTTTCAGATGATTTAGTCCTACAAATTATAAAAGAGAGAATTTTACAAAATGATTGTGATAAAGGTTTTATTTTAGATGGATATCCCAGGAATATATCACAAGCAGAATCCTTAAAAGAAGTTTTGAAAGATATTAATCGAAATATAGATAAAATTGTTTTTTTAGATGTTAATTTTGAGGTTCTTCAGTCAAGAATCGAAACCAGATCAAAAGAAAATAATGAAGAAATAAGAGCCGATGATACATCAGAAATTCTAATTAAAAGGTTGGAAGAGTATAGAAAGCAAACTGCACCCTTAGCTGAATATTATAGTAGTAATAAAAAATTTAAAAAAATCAATGGTATGAAAACAATAAGTGATGTTTCACTTGATATAAAAAATTTTTTGGATAATAGCATTTAGTTGGTTGACTGTATGGATTTGAGGACTATAATCCGCAAATTCATCTAGTTATAGTAAATATTAATTTTTTGGAGGCTTAATTGGCCCGTATTTCAGGAGTAAATATACCTACAAATAAAAAGGTCTCTATTGGTTTAACCTATATACATGGTATTGGGGATAAATCAGCTTTAGATATCTGCGAAAAAGCCGGTATTGATAAAGACAAAAGAGTTAATGAGCTTCTTGAAACTGAGGTTATTCAGATAAGGGAAATCATTGATAGCTCTTTTAAAGTTGAAGGTGAGCTTAGAAGAGATATATCAACAAATATTAAAAGATTGATGGACCTTGGAAATTACAGAGGCTTAAGACATAGAAGAGGCCTTCCTGTTAGAGGGCAAAGAACACACACCAATGCAAGGACACGAAAAGGTCCAGCAAAAGCTATAGCTGGTAAAAAGAAAACAGCTTAAGGAAAAAATATGGCTGAAGATACTAAAAGAGTTAAAAGAAGAAACAAGAAAAATATCTCATCAGGCATTGCTCATGTTAATTCAACTTTTAATAATACTATGATTACCATTTCAGATGAAAACGGTAATACAATAAGTTGGTCCTCTGCCGGTTTAATGGGGTTCAAAGGGTCTAGAAAATCCACACCCTATGCTGCACAAATGGCAGCTGAAGATGCTGGATCAAAGGCTTTAGAACATGGCCTTAAAACTTTAAGGGTGGAAATACAAGGACCTGGGTCAGGGAGAGAAAGCGCATTAAGAGCGCTTCAATCAACAGGATTTACTATAACTTCTATTAAGGATGTAACATCTATACCTCATAATGGATGTCGGCCTCCTAAAAGAAGACGAGTTTAATTATAAAAAAATATTTTTTTTAAAGGGGATTTGATTTGAGTATTGAAAAAAATTGGAGAGAATTGCTTAAACCTAATGTAGTTAACATGGAGGCTGGCTCTGACCCCTTGAGAAAATCTACATTAGTTGTAGAACCGCTTGAAAGAGGTTACGGAATTACTTTAGGTAATGCTTTAAGAAGGGTGCTTTTATCATCTCTTCAAGGTTCTGCGGTTTATGGATTTAAAATTGATGGAGTATTACATGAGTTTTCATCTATCTCAGGAGTAAGGGAAGATGTGATAGATATAGCTTTAAATATTAAAAAAATTATATTTGGCGCAGATTTTAATGGTAGTAAAATACTTACAATTGAAAAGACAGGTCCCGGTGTAGTCATAGCTGGTGATATTGGTTTAACAGATGATATTGAGGTTATGAATCCAGATTTAGTATTATGTACACTCGATGAAAATATTTCTTTTAGAATGGAGCTTTATATAAAAAATGGAAATGGTTATGTATCTGCTGAAGAAAATAGAAACGAAGATGACCCCATAGGAATGATTCCTGTTGATAGTATTTACAGTCCTGTAATAAATGTTTCATATGAAGTTGATAATGCGAGGGAAGGAGAATTTCTAGATTATGATAGATTGTCTTTATCTATTGAAACCGATGGCTCGGTTAAACCAGAAGATGCTCTAGCATTTTCAGCGAGAATTCTAATTGATCAACTTAATCCATTTATTAATTTTGATGAACCAGAAGAAGAAATAGAAGAAGAAAGTGAAGATGAATTAGAATTTAATGCGTCGCTTCTTAAAAAAGTTGATGAACTTGAGTTATCAGTTAGGTCAGCTAACTGTCTAAAAAATGATAACATTGTTTATATAGGTGATTTAATTCTTAAATCTGAAAATGAAATGTTAAGAACACCAAATTTTGGTAGAAAATCTTTAAATGAAATTAAAGAGGTCTTGAGCGAAATGAATCTCTCTCTAGGTATGGATATACCAAATTGGCCACCTGAAAATATCGAAGAATTATCTAGAAAATATGTTGCAGATAAATTCTAATTAGGTAAGAAAATGCGTCATTTAAAATCAAAAAGAAAACTTAATAAGACTTCAAGTCATAGAAAGGCCATGTTGGGAAATATGGCTGTTGCTTTGATTAAGCATGAACAAATTCAAACAACTCTTCCAAAAGCTAAAGAATTATCGCCATTTGTAGACAAACTCATTACCCTCGGTAAGAAGGGTGATTTAGCATCAAGAAAAAAAGCTTCCTCAATTCTTCCTGAAAAACAATGGACTTCTAAAATTTTTGAAGAACTATCTGAGAGATATAAAGAAAGAGAAGGTGGATATACAAGAGTTTTAAAGGCAGGTTTTCGTTACGGTGATTCTGCACCAATGGCAGTCATTGAATTAGTTGACAGAAATCCAGAAGCTTTGGGTCAAGATTCAGGACCAGATCTTAGCGAAGAAATCGAAGAAGTAAGTTAGTACTTTTTTATTATTTTTTGCGCAACATCAATTTGTCCATTAGAGAATCCAGCTTCACAATAAGAAAAGTAATAGTTAAATAATCTTAAAAGATTTCCATCCATGCCGATCGATAATAACTTGTCTATGGATTCGTTGAAATTAGATTTCCACATATTAAGAGTTTTTGCATAGGACTTTCCGAAAGAATTATTTGATATCTCTATTAAACCATTTTTATTAAAACTCTCTCGTATTTTTTCATGTGATGGAAGCATTCCTCCAGGAAAAATATATTTTTGAATAAAGTCTACAGATTTTCTATAACTATCAAATTGTTTGTTATCAATGAGTATCATTTGAATGCCTGCTAAACCATCTTTTTTTAACACTTCATTTATTTTTGAGAAATATGTATCCCAATATTTTTCACCTACAGCTTCAATCATTTCAATTGAAATAACTCTATCAAAAGAACCCTCTAAGTCTCTATAGTCGCGCAAATAAACTTCCGAATTCTTAAATCTATTCTTTTTTATTCGATCCTCTGTAAAAGTTTTTTGACTCGGGCTAATTGTAATACCTGTATAATTACATCCAAGCTCTTGACCAATATATTCAGCCATACCTCCCCACCCGCAACCAATTTCTAAAACATTATGGTGAGGCTTTATATCTAATTCTTCTACAAGAGTTTTATACTTATTTCTCTGGGCTTGGTACAGATTTTCTTCATCATTCTTAAATAGAGCGCTTGAATAAGTCATACTCTGATCGAGCCAAATTTCATAAAAAGAGTTACCTATATCATAATGATGCTCTATATTTTTTTTTGCTCTTATTTTTGTGTTTTCTCTTAAAAAGTGAATAAAACGATTATATTTTTTATATAATTTACTCTTAGGTTTAAATTCATTAGGTAAGTTTAAAAGCATTAACTCTAAAAGTTTTTCTAGATTAGGGCTATCCCATTCATTTTTTAAATATCCTTCAGCAAATCCAAGGTGACCCCCTAATACAGTTCGAAGTATTGGCTTATAAGATTTCAAAATTAATTCACCATGGATTCCATCTTTTCCTTTAAATAAAAACTCTTCATTGTTAGGAAATGTAACCTTAAGAGAACCTTGTTTTATTTTTGACCCAATTTTATATATATATTTTTTCGTAAACACTGTTTTCAATCACCAAAACTTATATCATCAATTTTATTCTTAGGATGTCTTTCAAATTTTACCTTTTTGATCAATAAAAATAAAGCTTGAAAGTGTATTCCAAAAATGACTTTTAATGTCATAAGAGGATATTTAAAAAAGACTTTAATTAAATTAAGGTCAGTTAATTTTATAGACCTCCCATTGAAAGAAGCTAGTAACAAGGGTTTTTTATCAGTACTTTCTTTTATAACAATGTTTGCAAAATCTTCGTTTATTTCTGTTGAGAAATTATATACAGCATTTAAATCAATAAAAGGAGAAACATGAAAGATTTTCTTTCTTGTATGGTTTAGTTTTTGTTTTTCACTATCAAGCACAAAAACATAAGAGTGATCTTCCCCAAATGTATTTCGAACTTCATAAATTAATATCTTAAGTTTATCTTTTTCGTATAATGACCAAATTGTGATTGGATTAAATACATACCCCAATATCCTTGGATAACATAAGCAATATATTTTTAAGTTATCAGTATTTATATCAAAATCACTTTTTGAAATAATATCAGAAATCCAATTTTTGACCGAGGTACCATCTTTCATTCCATGATCTTTTTCGTAAAAAGAAAAAAAATTAAACTTATTTACAGAAAAAAACCAAAGTTTCTTATCCAAATTTTTCAAATCATCAATATCTATTAACATATTAAAAACATTGTAAAGAAATTGATGTTTCTTTTGGTGGTATCTTTTATGAATTACTTGACCTTCAAAAATTAATGATTTTAAAGCCAAGGGATTACTCCATTTAATCTTTTTGATACCATTAAGCTCGATGATAAGCCTGCCTCATGAAAACCATTACCAGTCCAAGCACCAGAGAACCAGCAATTCTTGTAACCTTGAATATTATCTAATTGCCGTTGACCATGAATAGCCTTCTCATTATAAATCGGATGTTCATAGTCAATAATTTCAAATATTTTTCTTTTATCAGGCATATGAATGGGATTTAATGTAAGAAAAATTGGATAATTGCAATCAATATTCTGTAATTTATTCATCCAGTAAGATAACGAAACTTTATTTATTTCTTTGTCTGAAAAAACATTCCATGATGACCAAACTTTTTCATTTTTCGGCATTAAAGAGGCATCACTATGTAGAACAGCTGTATTTTTACTAGTCTTAAATAATTTTAAAATATTTGTAATTTTTTCATCAAAATTATTTTTAATTTCTAATATTTTTTCTGGGTGAATTGAAAATATTAACTGATCATATTCTT
>CETM01118835.1_pt1 | contig 11846 bp, 12 predicted proteins | sample 361451 | NCBI WGS metagenome assembly CETM01 (sample SAMEA2622690, study PRJEB7988) | marine metagenome | isolation source: saline water (ENVO:00002010), including
GCTAAATCATTTAAGGGATCTGTTGCTATTGATACAGAAGCTACAGGACTTCAAATTCCTGAACGCGATAAATTAAGTTTAATACAAATCTGCGCTGAAAATGGAGATGTCCATATTATTCAACCTGATAGAAAAAGTTATAAATCACCAAATTTAGTTTCTGTTCTGGAAAATGAGAAAATTTTAAAAATTGGTCATTTTTTAAGATTTGACAAAAGTGCGTTAGAATATTTTTTAAAATGTAAAATCAAAAATGTATTTGATACAAAAATTGCATCTAAATGTGTGAGAACTTACACTGATCAACATGGACTTAAAAACTTGGTTTTTGAATTTTGTAATAAAAATTTAGACAAAAGACAAGGTAGTAGCGATTGGAATAAAGATATTAACGAAATGACCGACAAACAATTAGAATATGCCGCTAATGATGTCGTTTATCTTCACAGAATTAAAAATCAATTAGAAAAAATGTTGATCAGAGAAAAAAGAATGGATTTGTATAAAAGATGTATTAATTTTTTAGACACAAGAATAGAGCTTGATCAAAATGGTTTCAAATTCGACGTATTCGAGCATTAAAAATGACTAAAGTAAATTATATAAAAATAGCAAAAAAATCAGCATCAGTTCAAATTTCTGAGTTGAGAAAGATAAACAAAATATTTAATAAAAACTTTATTAAAGCAATCGATCTGATCTCAGGCTCTAAGGGAAAAATTATTGCTGCAGGTATTGGGAAAAGCGGTTTGATTGCTAGAAAAGTTTCTGCAACCCTTTCTTCGGTAGGTTTTCCCTCGTTCTATTTAAACCCAGGAGAGGCTAATCACGGAGATTTAGGACAAATAGATAAAAGAGATGTACTTTTAGTTTTTTCTTATTCAGGTAATACAGTTGAACTCACAAATATGTTAAAGTATGCAAACAGATTTAATATTAAAATTATTGGAGTTTCCTCAAAAAAAGATAGTTTGCTTTTAAAAGCTAGCGATATTCCAATATTACTTCCGAAAGTAAAAGAGTCTGATCCAACCGGTATAGTGCCAACTACATCAACAAGTATAACTTTGCTTTTCGGCGATTGTTTGTGTTCGGCATTAATGCAAAAATTCAAATTCTCTAAGGAACGATTTAAAGTATTTCATCCCGGCGGAAGTATTGGGCAAACTTTGCTTTTGGTAAAAGATGTTATGCTTAAAGGTAATAAACTTCCATTAATAAGTCACAAGAGTAATATTTTAAAAGCAATTCAGGTTATTAGTAAAAAAAACTTGGGTCTTGGAATAGTTATAAAAAATAAATTTGCAATAGGTATTGTGACCGATGGAGATATAAGAAGAGGTGCAAAAAAATTTTCTGTAAAAAATAAAATAACGATGCTAATGACAAAAAAACCACTTTATACAAGTGAGGATACTCCTGCTTCAAAAGCGTTATCTATTATGAGTGAAAAAAAAATTACAAGTTTGTTAGTGTCTTCATACAGAAACTATAAAAAAAATAAAGCTTATTTTAAACCAATAGGAATATTGCATATACACTCACTGTTAAAATATGGCATCAAATAAATATAAATTAAATAAAAAAATTTTTTTTCAAATAACACTTTTGGTATTGGGGATTTTGATAATTTTTTTTACGTATTTTTACACTGACAAGCAAAAAATTGTAAAAAAAACTGAGGTTATTGAAATAGAAAAAACAAATGAACAACTTCAAAATAAGAGCACATTTGAAAATATTGAATATGAAGGAATAGACGCAAATGGAAACAGGTTTATAATAAATTCTGAATATGCTGAATTTGAGAATGATATGCCAAATATAATCGATATGAGAAATATTGTGTGCAAGTTCTTTTTTAAAGACGGAACTGTTTTAAAAATTATCAGTGATTTTGGTGTTTATGACAACATTACTAATGACATGTCATTTGAACAAAATGTTAAAATGTATTATTTAGAAAACAGATTGTTTGCGGAAAAAGCAGATTTTGTTAATTCAAAAAATTATCTATTCGTAGAAGGAAATGTTGTGGCAGAAAGTTCAGATGGAGATTTAATGGCAGATAAGATGAATTTTGACTTAACTGCAAAAAAACTGCGAATTTCTATGTACAATGAAGATAAAGTAAATATAAGAGTTAATTATTAAATGAAAAAAAGTTTTAGAATTATAAAATTTAAAAAAAATAAACCTGCCTTGCAAGTCAAGGGGGTAAGCAAATCTTTTGATGGAAGACCGATATTAAAGAAAATCAATTTAGATTTGTATCCGGGTGAAATTGTCGGGCTTATTGGTCCTAATGGTTCTGGAAAATCTACGCTCTATGGAGTTGTTATTGGTCAGCATAAAGTAGATGCTGGAAGTATTTTTTTAAATCAAAAAGAAATAACTAATAAACCTATCCACCAAAGGGCCAAGCTTGGTATTGCCTATTTAAGTCAGTATAGAAGTGTTTTTAATATGAGTGTCTATGACAACCTTCTTGGAGTCTGTCAGATTTCGATTAAAGAAAATGAAAAACAAAGACTTATGGTAGAAAAACTCTTAACGGAATTTAATCTACAGCACTTAAGAAATATTAATGCAAATTCTTTGTCTGGGGGAGAAGTTAGGAGATTACAAATAGCTAGAACTTTAATAAATAGTCCTAAGGTAATTTTATTGGATGAACCAATGGCTGCCTTGGATCCTATAATTGTTCAGGATATTCAAAATTATATTTTGAAATTACAAACTTATGGGTGTGGAGTTATAATTACAGATCACCAAGTTCAAAACCTATTTGAAATTGTAGATAGAGCCTATGTTATAGGCGAACAAACCATAATTGCATCTGGAAAACCTAAAGAAATATTAAAATCCAACAAAGCTAGAGAGTTGTACTTTGGTTCTTACGAAAACTAAGTAAATATGCCAACGGGAAGTTACTCTGTATTATTCAAAAATAAAATTAAAAAATTCAAAAAAATTACAAGTGTTGATCCAGATAAATCTGTTTCTATAAGATCTTTTTTGATTGGATCTATAGGCCATGGTATTTCAGAAATTAGCAATGTTTTAGAGTCTGAAGATATTTTTTCTACAATTGATTGTCTTAAAAAATTAGGTGTAAAAATAAAGAGACTTGGCAAAAAAAGTTACCGTATTTACGGTAAGGGTTTAGGATCATTATATGCAAAAAAAAATAGTTTATTAAATTGTGGAAATTCAGGGACTTGCGCAAGATTGTTAATTGGAATTTTATCAACCACACCTAACATTCAGGTAAAAATAAAAGGTGATAAATCGCTTAGCAAAAGAAATATGGTTAAATTAATAGAGGCAATGAGTGAATTTGGTGCAGAGTTTTACCCAAAGAAAAAATTCAACCTGCCCTTAAAAATGATCTCCTCTACCATGCCAACAGGTATTTTTTACAAAGCTGGGGTTAGTAGTCAGTTGAAGTCTGCAGTAATATTGGCTTCTATGAATGCTTTTGGAGAAACAACTGTAATAGAAAATAAAAATTTTAAAAGCCGTGATCATACTGAAAATATTTTGTTAAAAAATTCTAATATCTTGAAAATTAGAAAGGAAAAAAATCAAAGTATTATGAAGATTTCTGGTAAAGGCCATGTAGAATGTCTGAAGCTTTCAGTTTTTGGGGATCCATCTTCATCAGCTTTTCCTGCTGCATTAACAATGCTTACTCCAAATAGTTACCTTAAAATAAAAAATGTTGGACTTAATCCGAAACGAACAGGTTTTTACCGACTAATGAAAAAGCATGGAGCTAAAATAGTATACAAAAACTTACGAAAAAATAATATTAATGAACTTGTAGGAGATATCTGCATAAAAAGTAGTAAGCTTAAACCGATTAGAGCAAGTGCTAAAATATACCCTTCAATGCCAGATGAATACCCAATCTTATTTATAATTGCAGCACTTACTCCTGGTGTTCATGTATTTAAAGGAATCTCTGATCTATCAAACAAAGAAAGTTCCAGAGCCTATGAGATAAAAAAAATACTGAACAAAATCGGAATAAAATGTAAATTGACTAGAGATAAAATGAAAATTTTTGGAACAAATAAGATAAAAAAGAAATCAATTAATATTTCAAGTCTAGGTGACCACAGAATCTGTATGAGCTCTGCTGTCCTGTCACTTGTTACATCTTGTCCAATTAAAATTAGGGGTTTTGAAACAGTTAATACTTCATCGCCTTCTTTCTTAAAAGTTATAAAAGCATTAGGTGGAAAATTTGAAATTAAAAAAGCATCATAAGCTTATAATTGCTGCAGATGGTTCAGCAGCAAGTGGGAAAACAACAGGTGCAAAGAAAATTTCTAAAAAATATGGTTTAAAGTTTCTTTCCTCAGGATTATTATACCGATTTGCAAGCCACCAAATTCTTAAATACAGACCGAAAAATAATATAACTTTTTTGAAAAAAAAATTTAAAAAATTAAATTTAAAAAAATTGAATAATATTAATTTAAATTCTACAAAAATTTCCGAACATACATCAATAATTGCTAAACAAAAGAAAATCAGGCTCATATTAAAATCATTTCAAAAGGATTTTTCTAAAAATTCTAACAAAGTGTGTATTGAAGGAAGAGATATTGGAACAGTTATTTTACCAAAGGCAGATATTAAATTCTTTTTTAAATGTGACTTGAATACTGCTGCCAAAAGAAGATTCAAAGAGTTAAAGAAAAAAAATAAAAAAATTGAATTTCAAACTGTTAAAAAACAACTGCAAATACGTAATTTTAGAGATGTCACTAGAAAAAACAGTCCTTTACTAAAAAGCCCTGATGCTGTAATTGTGGACACCGGAAAGTTAAGGAAAATACCTCTGATGATGAGAAAAATGTCAGAGATTGTGGAAAGAAAGATTAAAAGCAAATATGGAAGTTAAAACAGAAGCTGTAAAAAAAGAGAGCAAAAAGGAATTCGAAAATCTTTTAGAAGAAGATTTTAAAAAGAGAGATTTAAAAGAAGGTAGCGTTATCAAAGCTACAGTAAGTGAAATAGGAAAAAAACATGTTTTTGTGGACTTAAAAGCCAAAAGCGAAGGCATAATTCCTATAGAAGAATTTAAAATATCTAAAGAACTTGAAACTTTAAAAATAGGTTCAAAAATAGAGGTCTATCTTGAAAGAATTGAAACTTACAAGGGTGAAATAATTGTTAGCCGTGAGAGAGCAAGAAGAATGGGCTCATGGAAAAAAATGGAAAAAGCCTTTCAGAACCAAGAGGAAGTTGAAGGTATAATCACAAACAGAGTTAAAGGTGGGATGGTTGTAAATATAGACTCTTGTCTTTGTTTTTTACCAGGATCACAAGTTGACACCAAACCTCTTAGAAACTTTGATCACCTAATGAATACTCCTTTGAAATTTTTGTGTGTGAAACTGGACAAAGTAAGAGGGAATATTGTGGTTTCAAGAAGGGCTATTCTAGAAAAAAGTAAAAATGAAGACCTAAAAAAAATATTATCAAAAATTAAAGAGGGCGATATTGTTGAAGCGCAAGTCAAAGCTATTTTGGATTGGGGGGCTTTTTTAGACTTAAATGGAGCTGATGCATTACTACACGTAACTGATTTGTCTTACTCAAGAGTAAAAAAAACTTCTGACCTTTTATCAATAGGTCAAACCATAAAAGTGAAAATAATCAAAATAGATCCGGAAACCAAAAGAATTAGCTGTGGTATTAAACAAATGCACACTGATCCTTACGAAAATTTAGAGAAAAAATTTAAGATCAATAATATCTATAAGGGAGTGGTTACAAAGTGTGTTGACTATGGATGTTTTATAAGACTAAAAAATCCAAAAACTAATGAACCAGAAGAAGGTTTGGAGGGATTGGTACATCAATCAGAACTTTCTTGGGCAAAAAAAACTATACAACCAAGCAAAGTGCTCTCACCTTCTCAAGAAATTAACGTGAAAATAATCGAGATGGATCCTGAGAAAAAAAGAATCTCCTTGAGCTACAAACAAACATTAGAAAATCCATGGAACGCTTTTTTGACAAAACATCCAGTAGGGTCTGTTATAGATACAAAAGTTGTTAATATTGCAGATTTCGGACTATTTGTTTCTCTTGGAAATCCAGATCTGATAGGAATGATACACCACAAAGATCTTTCTTGGAATGAGTCAGAAAGAAATTTAAAAAAATTTAAGAAAAATGACTCTGTAAAAGCAAAAATACTTGAGTTCGACAAAGAAAAAGAGAAGATTAGACTTGGTGTACGACAATTAGAAAAAGATCCTTTTGATTATTTTGTAAACAAAAATAATGGAGATACCATAACAGCAACTGTTAAAGAAGTTTTAAAGAATGGAATAAAGGTTTCAGTTGGTCAAGATGAAAACTCTCTATTTACTATAAAAAAGGCTGAGCTTGCTAAGGAAATTGAAAACTGTAGACCTGAAGTATTTAATAAGGGAAATAAAGTTGACTGTATGATAGTTGGTTTGCAAAAGGATCAAAGAAAAGTATCTTTGTCAATAAAAGCATTGGAAATAGAAAATGAAAAAATTGCCATTAAGAAATATGGTAAAGGTGGCACAAGTTCTGGCCAAATTTTAGGGGATATCCTAGGGAAAGCATTTGGATCAAAAAAAAGTAAGAAGAAGAAAGAGGATAAAAAATAATCTTATATGGTGAGATCTGAGTTAATCTCAAAATTATCCAAAAAAATTCAACCAAAATTAAAGAAATCAGACATTGAAAAAATAGTCTCCATTCTGCTAGAGGCTATTGTTGATGGAATAAAAAAAAACAAGAGCACAGAGTTTAGGAATTTTGGTAGATTTTCAGTAAAAAGATTAAAAAAAAAAATAAGTAGGAATCCACGTACTGGCGAAAAAATACATAAAGCAGAAAAAATATCTATTGCATTTAAAATGGCAAAAGAATTAAAAAAAAAAATTAATGAGGATGAGATAATAAATTGAAAAAGAATATTTTTGTTGCATTAGATTTTTCAAATTTTGATAGAGCTCTAGATGTTGCCAATAGTGTAAAAAATGATGCTGCAGGTCTTAAAATTACCAATGAATTGTTTGCTATTTGTGGAAAAGAAGGTTTAAAAAAATTTTCAGATTTTGGATTAGAAATTTTTCTTGATTTGAAAATTTTAGATATTCCTAATACAGTTAAAAAAACTGTAGCCAGTATCTCATCTTTAAAAACTGTTAAATATTTAACAATTCATACTAGTGGTGATTATGATATGCTTAAAGCGGCTCAAGAGTCTGCTGGTCATTTAGAATTATTGGGTGTTACCGTATTAACATCACAATCTTCTTCGCAAGGTCAGATTGAGCTTTTGGCAAATTTAGCTATCAAATCTGGGCTTAGTGGTGTTATAGCTTCTGCAAAAGAGTATGGATCAATAAGATCTTTATCTGAAGACTTAAAAATCTTTTGTCCAGGAATACGGGGTGCTGAGGATAAAAAACATGATCAAAAAAGGATTATGAGCTATTCAGAATTTTGTAAGATCTCAAAAAATGATAGCAAGGCCTTTGCCGTTATAGGTAGACCGATCTATGAAAATGGGGATGCTGGCCAAAACATCAAAAAAATTATACAGTCTTCTAAATAGCAAAATTAATCAAATTTTAGAATGAAATTAAAAAAAGGAATACCTTTAATTGATCAGCACGATAAAAATGGTTTTTATGGGGGAAAATTTGGTGGCAATTATGTTGCTGAAACACTAAAAAAACCAATAGATGATTTAACAAAATTATTTGAAAAATGCAGGAAAGATAAAAATTTTCTTAAAGAGAGAGATAATTTATACGAAAATTACGTTGGAAGACCTACAAGGTTTATCAAACTACAAAATCTTACAGACCATTTAGGTGGTGCCCAAATTTATGCAAAAATGGTTTCTGATGCAAATGGAGGTGCTCACAAAATCTATAACGCCATTACTCATGCCATGTTGTGCAAAAAAGCCAAAAAAAAATATATTTGCACTGATACTGGTGCTGGTTATAACGGAAAAATGTTTTCTATGGTTGCAAAGAAATTTGGTCTAGGATGTAAAGTTTTTATGGGTACCAGAGATATTGAAAGACAAAAACCAAACTGTGATGCAATTAAAAAAAACGGAGCTGAAATTATTCCAGTAAATTCGGGAAGCAGAACCTTAGTGGATGCTGTTAGTGAGTGTATCAGATATTGGGTGTCTAATTGTGATAAAGTGCATATGGGAATAGGAAGCCTTGTAGGTCCTAATATCTTCGTAAAAATTTGTGGATGGAGCACAGCTCAAATTTCTAGAGAACTTAAGGTTCAATTAGATGATGAGTTTGGAGAAATACCAAATAAATTAAAATTAATTAACTGTGTTGGTGGAGGATCAAGTGCATATGGTTTTTGGAGTGAATTTTTTAATTATAGTAAAAAACATGTAGAGCTAATAGGTGTAGAGGCTGGAGGACCAAAAAAAAGTAAGCTTCATGCTGCGCCTTTGAGCAAAAATTCAAAAATTGCAATTCTGCATGGAGCTGCTGCTTATTGTGTTCAAGACTCGGATGGACAAATATATGAGACGGAAAGTTGTAGTTCGGGTTTGGACTATCCAAGCTGTTCTCCAATTCATTGTTTTTTAAAAGATATTGGCAGAGCAAGGTATACCTTTGCAACTGATGAGGAAGCTTTTTCTTCTTATAAACTTGTAACAGAACTTGAAGAAATTTCTCCTAGTTTAGAGCCAGCACATGCCTTTGCTGAAGCCATAAAGATTGCTCCTAGGCTTGATGACTCAAATATAATAGTAGTTGATAGTTGTGGAGATAGTCTAAAAGATAAGGATATTATAAAAAAATATTTAGGTAGTTATTCAAGATGAAATCTGAAATTGGTCTAGCTTTCAAAAAGTGCAAAAAAGAAAATAGACCTGCTCTTTTAACTTATACTGTGGCTGGTGATAATTCTAAAAAAAAGTCATTGGAAATTTTAAAATCCATATCCCATTATGCTGATATTTTAGAAATTGGCTTTCCTTTTAATGCACCTATAGCTGATGGTGCCCAAATTCAAAATAGTTCGTATAGAGCTCTAAAAAATGGGCTTAAACTTAAAGATGTTTTTCAAATAGTTAAAAATTATAAAAAAATTAAAAATCCAAAACCATGTATTCTTATGGGTTATTACCAGATGGTTTATCGATACGGAGAAAAAAAGTTCATTAAAAAATGTAATCAAGTTGGCGTGAATGGCATAATAATCGTAGACCTACCATGGCCTGATAACAAAAAATTAGCAAAATTATGTAAAAAAAATTCAATTACTTTTGTTCAACTTTTATCACCAACCACATCAAGAGAAAGAATGAAAAAAATAATAAGAGATTCACACGATCTTAATTATTTTATCAGCATGTTATCTACCACGGGAGGGAAATTAAAAGTTTCTCCTAAAATAATTTTAGAAAATTATAATAAAATAAAAAGAATCAATAAATCAAAGAATATGGTAATTGGATTTGGAATCACAAATAAAACCATTAGCTCTTTCAAAAAAGCTGATGGGCTGGTAGTAGGAAGCGCTTTGTGTAAGGGAATTAGCGACTCAATAAAAAATCGCCAAAATCCTGTCACAAAATTAAATAAAATGGTAAAAAGCTTAAGGATGAAAATAGAATGAATTGGATCACAAAATTTATTAAACCTAAAATAAAGTCTTTATTTAAAAAAAGATCATCAGACAATAAAGATACTCTATGGACAACGTGTGAATGTAAAAATCTTTTATACAAAGATGATCTTTTTAACAATTTAAGTGTATGTCCGACTTGTGGGTCTCATCATAAGCTTACCCCTGAGGAAAGATTTAAAATATTTTTTGATAATAAAGATTATCAAGTATTGGGAACACCATTGCCTAAAGATGATCCACTTAAATTCTCTGATACTAAAAAATATACTGAAAGATTGAAGAAGGCTAGGGAGCAGACCGGGCAGACAGATGCAATTGTAATTGCACATGGAAAATTAGAAGGGATTAATATTACTGCTGGAGCACAAAATTTTTCCTTCATTGGAGGGTCTTTGGGTGCAGCCGCAGGAGAAGCATTTATACATGGTGTTCAACACGCAATAGAAAATAAAAATCCATTTATTTTTTTTAGTTGTAGCGGGGGAGCTAGAATGCAAGAAAGTGCTGTTGCATTAATGCAGATGACAAGATCTGTTCTGGGCGTTAATGAACTTAAAAAGGCTAATCTGCCATATATTGTTGTGATGACAAATCCTACAGCCGGTGGGGTAACAGCTTCATTTGCTGGCTTGGGAGATATCTTGATTGGAGAACCTAAAGCTATAATTGCCTTTGCTGGACGTAGAGTTATACAAGATACAGTAAAAGAAGAACTACCAGAAGAATTTCAAACAGCCGAATTCGTTAAAGAGCACGGCGGAATTGATTTAGTAGTTGAAAGAAAATATTTAAGATCAACAATCTCAACGCTTTTATCAATTCTATTGAAGAAAAAAGAAGCCCAGGCTATATCTAAAGCAGATGTCGCAAACTTCCAAGAAACTCTATCAAAAACTCCAAAAGCAGTATAGTAGAAGAATCAACTTAGATCTTGGGAGAATCAAAAATGTCCTAGGAAAATTACGAAATCCTGAAAATGAACTTAATAACGTAATCAATATAATTGGAAGTGATGGAAAAAATAGTGTTTTAACTTCATTAAAATACTTTCTAGAAGCAAACAAAAAAAAAGTAAATACTTTTACGAGTCCACATTTATATGATATTCGCCAAAGGTTTTGGCTAGGAAATAGATTTATTTCTCTTAAAGAAATTAAAAAATATAAAAATGTTATAGAGAAAACGAGACAAAAACTTACTTTGTTTGAATTGCTTACTTGTATTTATATTTTGGCAGCTACTAAAACAGATTATGACTCTTACAACCTTTTGGAAAGTGGCCTGTTATTTAAGAAAGATAGCACAAATCTGTGGTCTTATCCTTTGGCACAAATAGCTACAAACATTAACTACCAACACCAAGAGTGGGTCCATCCAAAAACAATAACTGAAATCTGCAGACAAAAAGTTGGGTCTTTAAGTAAAAAAACTAAAATTTACGTAGGTAAACAAAAACCACAAACATCCAAAATAATAAAAAATATTTTAAAAAAAAACTCAAGTGAGAAAGAATTTTACGGGTCTTGGAAAGTTATAAACAAAAATAAAAAAAAATATTACAAAGATAAGAAAAATTTAATCAATCTAAGTTCTAAAAAAATTCATTCTGAAGGTTTGTGGGAAAACGTAGGATTGGCTATAAAAGTAGCCCTAGATTTAGGAGTTGATATTAAAATAATTAAAAAAACTGTTCCAAAAATAGAATTTGAAGGTCGTGTGCAATTTATCTCAGGTAAACTTACAAAAAACCTCAAAAAAACAAAAATGCTTGTGGATGGCTGTCACAGCTATGAATCTTGTAAAAATTTAGCTCATTTTTTAGGAAAATTTAAAGTACCTGTGTATGCTATTTGGGGAAGCCTTAGAAACAAAAATCCTGATCATCTTATTAAAAATTTTAAAGGAATTTTTAAAAAAGTTATTACTATAAAAATACCCAATGAGCCTAGTTCGATGAGTTCTTTTGATCTTTATAAAATAGCCAAAAAAAATAAATTTTGCTCTGAGGAGTCAAAAAATATAAATGATGCACTTAAGAAAATTCCAAAAAAAGAAAAAAAGATAATTGTTATATTTGGAAGTCTATATCTTGTAGGACATGTTCTGAGTATGAATTAAATATTTTCCTTAATCCAAGAAACAATATTTGATTTTGTAGT
>CETM01081334.1_pt1 | contig 11830 bp, 10 predicted proteins | sample 361451 | NCBI WGS metagenome assembly CETM01 (sample SAMEA2622690, study PRJEB7988) | marine metagenome | isolation source: saline water (ENVO:00002010), including
CCGGCCTGCGTGGTGCTGCCGGAGCACGAGATGGGCTTCCAGATGCGCCGCATCATGGAGGCCGCTGGTCAGCCGATGCCGGAGGTCAAGCCGATCCTTGAACTCAACCCCGATCATGCGCTGGTCGGTCGTCTTGAGAGCGCCGATGGCGAGGCCTTCAGCGACCTGTCGCGTATCCTGCTCGATCAGGCAATCATCGCCGAGGGCGGACATCTCGACGACCCGGCTGCTTATGTCAAGCGTCTCAACACGCTGCTGATGGCATAAGCGTCACGCGCTGATATCGGCTAACCGCGCTTCCCGCGGTGAGTCGCTGCCAACCCCGTCAGGTTCGCCTGGCGGGGTTTTCTGTTTGTGCGATGCAAAATAGCTCGGTGATTCGGTGAATGCCTGATACTCTTGCCCGCCGGTTATCAATGGGCCCTGAGGCACACCTGCCCACGGCCTTTTTTGCGCCTTGATAGTGGATGAGAGGTATCCTCGTTCGACCTTCATTGCAGGATGGCCCTCACCCCCGTTAGCGGAGTCCTGATGATGCGCTGTCTACCCCCCTGGTATTTCCTGTCGTCACCCTCGCGCGCTCGGCGCTTGCCGGCAGCGTTACTGGCAATGAGTCTTGTTGTTGCCCTGGTGGTCATGCCGCCGGTAGCCGTATCCCAGCCCGCTGAAGCTCGTTCCATTTCCGATACGGAACCGGCCGCGGCCGTGACCCTGCCTGATCTGCGCCAACTACCGGCAGGCCCCCGGCGCAAGGATGCATTCCTGCAAGTGCTGGTGCCGATCGTCGAGGCCGAAAACTCGCGGCTCGCTGCCCGTCGTGAGTGGCTGCTGGCGCTCGCCGAGCGAGATACGTCCTGGACTCATGCCGAGCGTGAGCGGGTAACGGCGCTGTGCAAGGAATATGCGCTGGACTGCGCGCCCGGCGAGATCAATGCGCTGCTGCTCAAGCGGGTCGCCCCGTTGCCGCTGGAAATGGTCGCCGTGCAGGCGGTGGAAGAGTCCGGCTGGGGAACGTCGCGACTGGCACGCCAGAACAACAACCTGTTTGGCATGCGCACCAGCAGCGGCCGCTACCGCTCCTTCGATAGTCTTCAGGACGCCGTGCGGGCCTATCTCAAGAACCTGAATACCCATCGCGCCTATGCAGAACTGCGGGCGCGACGCGCCCAGTTGGCGGCTCATGGCGAGGTGCCCCCGGAGGCCTTGATCGCCACGCTCGATGACTACGCCACCCGTGCCGACTATCAGCATGTATTACTGTCGCTTCTGCGCACCAATGCGGAGCGAATTCGTCGCTATGCGGGCGATACACCGGCCTGATTGGACGCTTTGGCCATTGGCCAGATATTGCCGATGCCAGCATGACGAGCACCTCCATGACGCCTCCCCGGCTGATGCCGCGGGAGGCGTTGTCGTTTCAGCACCCAGTGCGGTAGAGCGTTGAGAGTCGCGTGCTTTGGTGCAGGGCAGCACGGCGCGCGAACGCCTATGCTTGCATGATACTTGCCGGGTACGTGCCCTTCGGCACATGTTCATTCGGAGCAGCTAAGCCTGTGGTTATTCGGTTCACGAGCGCTCATTCGTTGTGGGATGAGGTATTCGTTTCAAGTCGGCTGCTTCGGCGCAAGGTGGTTTATGCGCTTCAGGCGTATTTGTTCGGCTCAAGGCAGAGCATGTGGGTCGGGAGCGCTTCTTTCAGGACAGGCGACGGAGGTGGTGATGGTGCGCCAGTCAAGCAATGCACGGTTGCGTCTTTATGATGCCCGGGATGATGCGGCGGCTCTGCTGCTGATCGATCTCCAGAAGGCCGTCGATGATGTCGAGCTCAATGGCACCCATAGCAATCCAGTGCTCGACGACCGAGTGGATGAACTGTTGAGGTGCTGGCGGGGTGGCAACGGCCATATCGTTCATGTCAGGCATTTCTCCCATACGCCCGGGTCTCTGTACCGATCCGGGCATGCCGGGGCCGAATTCAAAACCTCAGCGATGCCTCTTGCCGGGGAGCGTATCGTTACCAAGCATGTCGAAAGTCCCTTCATCGGCACTGACCTGGACATCTGGTTGAGGCGTCATGGCATAGCGCGCCTGGTGGTGGCGGGCGTATCCACCGGCCATGCTGTGTCGACCGCTGCTCGCCATGCCCACTGCCTGGATTTTGGCGTGGTCGTGGTCGCGGATGCCTGCGCGAGCTATGCCATCGACGATCTCGACGGGCAACCCTTGACCGCAGAGGAGGTGCAGCGTTTCAGTTTGGCGTTGCTGGGCAGCCATTACGCGCGGATCAGCTCGACGCAGGAAGTCGTGCAGCAGTTTTGATGCGGCAGCGTATTGCGAGCGCAGGTGGGCGGTGACGAATCGTCGAGCGGTGAGGGGGAATCCAGTAATAACGCTTTCATTATGACACCCATAACGATTATGTCAGGTATGAGGTCACAGGTTTTCTATTATTTATCAATCAGTTGAGTCATTCCGTTAATATAACAAGTACATTATGGATGCCATAACTGTATATTTATAAAGGATTTTTTATTGTAAACCCTTGCCTTTGCGTGATTTTCTCCAAACACTGCTGTATCGCAAAGGGGGGCCATGGGCTGACAAGGTTGGTGTGTTACCCCCGGATATTCATATAGATATCGACTCATTCCCGCCGTTTTGGAACGGCGGCCAGCTTCGCGGCGAGCGTCGCGACAGGGAGGCACAGAGTGAAGATCGGAGCACCAAAGGAGCGAGCCCCGGGCGAGGCGCGAGTGGCGCTGACGCCGGAGAGCGCGCAGCAGATTCAGAAACTTGGCCATGAGTGCCTGATAGAGGCCGGGGCTGGCGTGGCGGCAGGCTTTGCCGATGCGGCCTATCGTGATGTCGGCGTCAGCGTGGTCGACGACGCCGAAACGCTCTGGAAGCAGGCCGATACCGTCATCAAGGTACGCGAGCCCTCCGACGAGGAAGCTGGTCGGTTGCATGATGGCCAGACGCTGATTTCGTTCTTCTGGCCGGCCCAGAATGAAGCCCTGCTGGAGCGTTGCCGTGCTAGTGGCGCCACCGTCGTTGCCATGGATATGGTGCCGCGTATCTCCAGGGCACAGAAGATGGATGCCCTGTCGAGTACTGCCAATATCGCCGGCTACCGCGCGGTGATCGAGGCGGGTAATCAGTTCGGGCGCTTCTTCACCGGCCAGGTCACCGCTGCCGGCAAGGTGCCGCCGGCCAAGGTGCTAGTCGTCGGCGCCGGGGTGGCAGGACTTGCCGCCATCGGCACGGCCACCAGCCTCGGCGCTGTAGTGCGGGCCTTCGACGTGCGGCCCGAAGTGGCCGAGCAAATCGAGTCCATGGGCGCGGAGTTCCTGTTTCTCGATTTTGAGGACAGCCAGGACGGCTCCGAGAGCGGCGGCTATGCGGCTCCCTCCAGTCCGGAGTTTCGCGAAAAGCAGCTGGCCTGTTTCCGCGAGCAGGCGCCGGAGGTGGACATCGTCATCACCACCGCGCTGATTCCTGGCAAGCCGGCCCCCAAGCTATGGCTCGAGGACATGGTTCATGCCATGAAGCCGGGCTCGGTGGTCGTCGACCTGGCCGCCGAGAAGGGCGGCAACTGCGATCTGACCGTGCCGGATGAGCGCATCGTCACCGATAACGGCGTGATCGTGGTCGGCTATACCGACTTCCCGTCGCGCATGGCGACGCAGTCCTCGCTGCTTTATGCCACCAATATTCGCCATATGTTGACCGATCTGACCCCTGAGAAGGATGGCGTGGTCAATCACAACATGGAAGATGATGTCATCCGCGGTTCCACGGTGACTCACGCCGGAGAAATCACCTTCCCGCCGCCGCCGCCCAAGGTCAAAGCGATCGGCGCATCCAAGCCCAAGCCGAAGGAGAAGGAGCCCACCCACGAGGAGAAGAAGGCCGCCGAGCATGCTGCTTTCGTTTCCCAGACCAAGCGCCAGGTAGGCATGCTGGTGGTGGGCGGGGCCTTGATGTGGCTGCTTGGCCAGGTGGCGCCGGCTTCCTTCATGCAGCATTTTATTGTCTTCGCTCTGGCCTGCTTCGTCGGTTTCCAGGTGATCTGGAACGTCAGCCACTCGCTGCACACCCCGCTGATGGCGGTGACCAATGCGATCTCCGGCATCGTCATCCTCGGCGCTGTGTTACAGATCGGCTCGGGCAACTGGCTGGTAGGACTGCTCGCCAGTATTTCGGTGTTGATCGCCTCCATCAATATCGTGGGTGGCTTCCAGGTGACACGCCGGATGCTGGCCATGTTCCAGAAATCCTGAATCGCGGAGATACCAGATGCTGGGTCAAGAAGTCGTTTCTGCCGCGGCGATCGCGGCAAGTGTTTTGTTCATCCTCTCGCTTGGGGGCTTGAGCAACCAGGAAAAGGCCAAGCGAGCGGTGTGGTATGGCATCGTCGGCATGGCGTTGGGGGTCGGCGCTACCATGTTCGGTCCGGGCATCGGTGGCTATGGCTGGATGATTCCGATGATGCTGATCGGTGCCGCTATCGGCACGGTGGTGGCCAGAAAGGTCGACATGACCGAGATGCCGCAGTTGGTGGCAGCGCTGCATTCCTTTGTCGGCTTGGCAGCGGTGTTCGTCGGCTGGAACGCCGATCTTGAGCGGCGTCGCGTGCTGGCGGCACGGCTCGCCGAATCCGGCACCGATGGCTTCTCCGCCTTCGCTGCCACCCTGGCGTCGAAGACGCCGGCCGAGCTGACCTTTCTGCAGGTCGAGGTGGTGCTTGGGGTCTTCATCGGTGCGGTGACCTTTACCGGTTCGGTGATCGCCTTCGGCAAGCTCGCCGGCAAGGTCGACGGCAAGCCCCGTCAGTTTCCGGGGGGGCACTGGTTGAATGCCGGGGCGGCGATCCTGTCGCTGCTGCTGGCCATCGCCTACCTCAACGGGGCCGGTTTCTGGACCCTGCTGGTGCTGGCGCTGCTGGCCTTCTTCATCGGCTGGCACCTGATCATGGGCATCGGTGGCGCCGATATGCCGGTAGTGGTCTCGATGCTCAACAGCTATTCCGGCTGGGCGGCGGCGGCCATCGGCTTCACGCTTTCCAATGATCTGCTGATCGTCACCGGCGCCCTGGTGGGCTCGTCGGGGGCCATTCTGTCCTACATCATGTGCAAGGCGATGAACCGTAACTTCATCAATGTGATTCTGGGCGGTTTCGGGGGCAGCAAGGGTGAGGCGGCCGAGATCGAGGGCGAGCAGGTGGCCATCGATACCGGCGGCGTAGCCAGCGCGCTGAACGATGCCGACAGCGTCATCATCGTTCCGGGTTACGGCATGGCGGTGGCCCAGGCGCAGAACGCGGTCAGCGAACTGACTCGCAAGCTGCGCAGCGCCGGCAAGAATGTACGCTTCGGCATCCATCCGGTGGCGGGGCGACTGCCGGGGCACATGAATGTGTTGCTTGCGGAGGCGCGAGTGCCCTATGACATCGTCATGGAGATGGACGAGATCAATGATGATTTCGCCGAGACCGACGTGGTGATCGTCATCGGCTCCAACGACATCGTCAATCCCGCGGCGCAGGAAGATCCTGCCAGTCCCATCGCCGGCATGCCGGTGCTCAAGGTGTGGGAAGCCAAGCAGGTCTTTGTCTGCAAGCGCGGGCAGGGTACCGGCTACTCCGGCATCGAGAACCCACTGTTCTTCAAGGAAAACACGCGGATGCTGTTTGGCGACGCCCGTTCGAGCATCGACAGCTTGGTGCCGATGATCGACTGAGTTCCTTGATCGACGGGCCTCGTGCCCCGTCTCCGTAGCCCATAGCGGAGAGGCATTTCGGCCTCTCCGCTTTTCGTTACAATGAAGGGGTCTATCACTCGTCAATGGATCGAGAATGTCTGATGATCGCTTGAAGGTCGCGGTGCTGGGTGGCGGCAGTTTCGGTACCGCCCTTGCCAGTATTGCGGCCGACAATGGGGCCCGGGTGCACCAGTGGATGCGCGATGCCACTCTGGCGAATGAAATCAACCGGGACCATCGCAATCGCCATTATCTGCCGGATTACGCCATCAACCCGGCCGTGACGGCCACAACCGATATGCGCGAGGTGCTTGCCGGCGCGGAGTTGGTGCTGGTGGCGATTCCTTCCCAGGCTTTCCGCAGCGTGGTGCGCCAGGCGCGGCCCTGGCTGACCGCCGACCAGATACTGGTCAGCACCACCAAGGGCATTCAGGCAGAAGGCTTCAAGCTGATGAGCGAGATCCTCGAGGAGGAGACTGGCTTTCCTCACATCGGTGTGATCTCCGGCCCCAATCTTGCCTCCGAGGTCGCCGACAAGCAGCTCACGGCCACCGTGATCGCCAGTGACGATCCCTTGACTCGCACCCGCGTACAGAGCCTGCTGGGCTGCGATTATTTCCGGGTCTATGCCAGCAATGATCGCTTCGGCGTTGAGCTTGGCGGTGCACTGAAGAACATTTATGCCATTGCCGCCGGCATGGCGGCGGCCCTCGGCATGGGCGAGAACACCCGCAGCATGCTGATGACCCGGGCGCTGGCGGAGATGAGCCGTTTTGCCGTGCATCTGGGGGCCAACCCCATGACCTTTCTAGGCCTTTCCGGTGTCGGTGACCTGATCGTCACCTGTTCATCGAAGCTCTCGCGCAATTATCGCGTCGGCTATGCCCTTGGCGAAGGGCGCACGCTTGAAGAGGCTGTTGAGGCCTTGGGGCAGGTCGCCGAAGGCGTCAACACCGTGCATCTGGTGCATGACAAGGCGACAGAGGAGGGCGTTTATATGCCCCTCGCCGAGGGGCTCTATCAGGTCCTCTTCAATCAGGTGCCGGCCCGCGACATGGCCAAGCTGCTCATGCAGGGCGAGCAGAGCAGCGATGTGGAATTCACTCTGTCCCGCGAGGACGTCAAGGCCGCCCGGCGCCTGGAGGATTGAACAAGATGCACGAGACTCTTTGGATCATGCGCCACGGCCAGGCCGCTCCCGGCCGCCCGGATGCCGAGCGCTCGCTCACCGATGAAGGTAAATGCGAGGCCAGCGACATGGCCGACTGGCTGGCGCAACGCCTCGCCGATGAGACACTACCCACCCCGCGGGTACTGGCAAGCCCTTATCGTCGTGCCCAGCAGACCGCAGCCCTGATGGCCGAGCGCCTGGACGTGCCGGTCGGGACGCTGCCGATCATCACCCCGGATGACCCGGTAGGTCCGGTCCTCGACTGGTTGATCGACGCCCAGGAACAGTCGCCGGGGCCGCTGTTGCTGGTTAGCCACATGCCCCTGGTGGGCCTGCTGACCGCACAGTTGACCGATGGGCCTCGGGCGCTGGGGCTGGGATTTCCTACTGGCGCCATCGCCCGGCTGGAGAGCGATGTCTTCGCCGCTGGCTGTGCGCGCCTGATCGACCTGGAAGCGCCCGGGTATCGCTGAAGGCCAAGCGCTGGCTTACCCAGCATGACCCATCGTTCGCGGCGCCTCATGGATTGCCGGGATATTTCCCTTACCGTGCTTTAGGAGTCCTCATGACGTATATGGTCAATAATCGCATCCACGTGACTTCGGGTTATGAAGAGGAGTTCGAGGCCCGCTTTCGCGCCCGAGCCGGCGAGATCGACAAGCAGCCGGGGTTCGTCGCCATGCGCGTGCTGCGTCCTCAGGGCAATCAGGCGCCCTATGTCGTGGAGACTGAATGGGACAGCCAGGAGGCCTTTCGCGCCTGGGTCGGCAGCGACGACTTCAAACGCGCCCACGCCAACTCGATGCCGAAGGAGGCCTTCGGCGAGGGCGGTGGCATCGAGCAGTTCGAGGTGGTGATTCGCGCGGATGCGCCCGCGGCAAGTTAAGGGCGCTGGATACGTTTAGCTAGATGAGTCCGGTGACGCGCAGGCCAAATACCCCACCGGTAATGGTCAGGCTGGCCAGCAGGGTACTGATCGCGATGATGTTGGCGGCGAGCTTGGCATTACCGTTCATCGCTTTGACCATCACGAAGCTGGCGGCCGCCGTAGGGCTTGCGAAGAACAGGAATAGCACGCCCAGCTCGCGTCCGCTGAAGCCCACCAGCCAGGCACCGGCTGTGGCCAGCGCCGGCAGGATGGCCATCTTCATCAGGCTGGCGCTGACGGCGGTGGTGCTGTCGTTGCGCAGAGCGCTGACCGAGAGTGTCGCTCCCACGCAGATCAGGGCCAGTGGCAGGGTCAGTGAAGCGAAGTAGTCGCCGGTCGTCAGTAGCCAGCCCGGCAACGTCAGGCCCGAGAGCGCGACTGGCAGGGCGGCCATCACGGCAAGAATCAGAGGGTTCTTGGCGATATGCCCGAGAATGCTGCGCCAGTCCGCTGCTTGACCGTCCTGAAAGGTGCTCAGCGCCACTACTGAAAGGGCGTTATAGCTAATGATCACCACCCCCAGCAGCAACCCGCCCGCCGAGAGGCCGTAGTCGCCGTACATGCTGGCCGCCAGCGCCAGGCCGACGATGCCGCAGTTGCCGCGAAAGGCGCCCTGGATATAGACCCCACGGTCTGCTCGCGCCACGCGCCAGTTGGCCCAGCCCCAGGCAAGTACGAAGCTTGCCAGGGTGGCGAGGGCGAAGAAAACCAGCATGCCTGGATTCAGGCTCGCTTCGAGATCGGCCTGGACGATGCTCAAGAAGACCAGGGTCGGCAATGTGGCCTTGAACACCAGCTTTGATGCGGTGGAAACGAAGGCTGAATCGATCCATCCCCAGCGCTTCAGACCAATGCCGATGAACACCATGGCAAAGACCGGCAGGGTGACGTTGAGGGTGTGCTGGAAGACGGCGAGAAGGTTCATACCTTTACGTACTCCCTAAATCGCCAGCCAGCGACCGACGACGATTGCCGCGACCACGGTGATAAAGAAAAGGGCATTGCGTAGGCGGGTGTCGCGAGGGGGACGCGGCTTTGACACGGTGGTCTCCAGAATGAGGTGGGCGGCGAGCACGCTTGGCTATCCAGTCATGACTAATGGATGGTTTGAAAGTCAAACAGTCGTTTTATACTGGCCCAGTGGCGGCTAAGCGGAGTATGGTAATCCCGTTAGCCTGCTAGTTTCCACTGACTAGGATGATTTCATGCCCCAGCGACATGCTTCCGACTGGGCTGGCAACGCCTCTCCCATCGCTTCAAACGAGCGCGCCCCCAAGCCGCCGCTGGTCTTCGCTCATGCCAACGGCTTCACCGGGCGCAGCTACCAGAGTCTCTTGGCACCGCTGGGCGAGCGGTTCGCCCTTCATCCTCTGGAGCAACTCGGTCATCACCCGCATTTTCCGGTAGGACATAACTGGCTTTCGCTGCGCGATGAGCTGCTGTCACGTCTGCCTGAGGGCGACACCCGGGTGATCGGCGTCGGGCACTCGCTGGGAGGAGTGCTGATGGCGATGGCGGCGGAGAAGGCGCCAGAGCGTTTTCGCTGCGTGGTCGCCATGGATCCCCCGTTGATGCTGGGTCTCGATGCGCTGGCCATCAAGGTCGCCAAGCGTACTGGCCTTGTCGATCGTGTCACGCCGGCGGGGCGCAGCTTGGGGCGTCGGGCACATTGGCCGGACCATCAGGCGATGAGCGAAGACCTGCGGCGCAAGAGCCTTTTCCGAGACTTTACCCCAGAAGCCTTCAGCGACTATCTGGCAGGTGCCGCCCGCCAGCATGACGGTGGCGGCGTCGGGCTGGCCTTTTCCCCGGATACCGAAGTGGCGATCTTTCGCCATCTGCCCGACCACCTGCGGGGGCTTCCCAAGCGACTAAAGGTACCGCTGGCACTGTTGGCGGGCCGCGAGTCGGACCTGCTGACGGCACGCCGCCGACGGCGGCTTGCAACGCGTGGGGTGCCTGTGAAGTTGGTGCCGGGAGGTCACATGTTTCCCATGGAGCACCCCGAGGCCTGCCGTCGGGCCCTATGTGCCACTCTCGATCACCTCTTGGAGTCTTCCTGATGAGCCCGACCGAACTGCACTTGGCTGACGGCCGTCTCGCGGCGTTAGCCTGGGGAGCGCCCGGGGCGCCGACTTGGCTTGCCTTGCATGGCTGGCTCGACAATGCGGCGAGCTTTTCGCGGCTGGCGCCCTTGTTGGTCGAGCAACTCGGTATTCGAATCGTGGCGCTGGATTTCGCCGGCCATGGTTGCTCCCGGCGGCACCCGCCCGGCGTCGACTATGCGATCTGGGATTACTGCCACGACGTGCTGGATGCCATGGCGAGCCTGGAGCTCGAGTCAGCTCCGCTGCTGGCCCATTCGATGGGCGCAGGAGTGGCCTGCCTGCTGGCGGCGGCGCTTCCTGAACGGGTCGAGCGGCTGATGCTGATTGATGGTCTGGGCACGCTCAGTACGCCGGCAGACGACAGCGCACAGCAGCTGAGACGTGGCCTGCTGGGGCATCGGCGGCGCAGCTCACCGTCACCGCGCTATGCTGATGTAGAGAGTGCTGTGGCGGCCAGGGTCGCGGGCGGCGTGACACCTATCGATGCCGACTCGGCCTGGCCGCTGGTCGAGCGTAACCTGGAGCCGTTGGAGGATGGCCATGTCCGGCTGCGAACCGATGGCCGCCTGCTGCGACCTTCGCTGGTGCGCTTCTGTCCTGAGCAGGTGGTGGGCATGCTGGCTGCGATAGAGGCGCCCACGCTATTGATCGAAGGTGAGCGGGGCATCCTGGGTGAGCGGAAGGGCGCCAAGCAGAGTCGGGCAGCGCTGAAGGGGCTCGAGCGACGGGTGTTGAAAGGGGGGCATCATCTACACCTTGAACGCGAAGCGCTGGCCGCGGTGGCCGGCAGCATCGCACAATGGTGGCAGGTGGCTGCGTCCGGTGTGGTCGAGAAGTGAGACGTACCAGACCAACGCCTGGTGAGGAGGGAGAGTGATGAGCGGCAAGATGAAAGAAGGCAAGCGTGTCGCCCTGGTGCTTGGCAGCGGCGGTGCGAGAGGCTATGCGCATATCGGCGTAATCGAGGAACTCGAGGCGCGCGGCTACGAGATTGTCGCCATCTCGGGCTGCTCGATGGGCGCGTTGGTTGGCGGTATCTATGCCGCCGGTCAGCTATCGGCCTATCGTGATTGGGTGTGCCAGCTGGATTATTTCGATGTGCTCAAGCTGGTTGATGTCACCTGGAGCCCGATGGGCGCCATGCGCGCCAACAAGGTGATGAGCAAGCTGTCCAGCCTGATCGGCGATACCCTCATCGAAGACCTGCCGCTGCCGGTGACGACCGTGGCGACCGACCTGGTTCGGCAGCGCGAGGTGTGGTTCCAGAGCGGCTCATTGTTGCAGGCCATCCGCGCGTCGATTGCCGTGCCCGGCATCATCACGCCGGTCCATGTCGGCGATCAGGTGCTGGTCGATGGTGGTTTGATGAACCCCCTGCCGATCATTCCCACCGTCTCTGCCCAGGCCGACCTGGTCGTCGCGGTCAACGCCACCGCGCACAGCCCCCGGCCGGTAACCCTGGAAGAGTTATTGCCGGCCGAGGAGGTGGCTGAAGAGCTGGCTCGTGAAGAGGCCCTGGAGGCTGAGGGGCGTGGCTTTTCAGGTTGGGTGGCCGGGGTTCGCGGACGCGCTCAGCGGCTGTTCAATTCAGGCAGCGGAAACGACAGCGGCAATGGCGCCGACGAGGGTGAAGAGCCCCAGAGCCCTCAGGTGGCAAGCCAGCGGGCCTGGGGCAAGCTCGACATGATGCTGGCTTCCTTCGATATCACTCAGGCGGCATTGGCCAAGTACAAGGTGGCGGGCTATCCGCCGGACGTGCTGATCGAGATACCCAAGACGGTGTGTGGCGCCTATGAATTTCATCGCGCCGAGGCCCTGATCAAGCTGGGCCAGCACCTGGCGTCTCAGGCCATCGATCGGCTC
>CETM01038059.1_pt1 | contig 11828 bp, 8 predicted proteins | sample 361451 | NCBI WGS metagenome assembly CETM01 (sample SAMEA2622690, study PRJEB7988) | marine metagenome | isolation source: saline water (ENVO:00002010), including
GCCATCTCAATCCATTCGTCTAGTGAAAGCGACGGGAATCCGATGTGGGTCTCGTAGATTGGTTTGCAGCGAGCAAGGTCTTCGCTGGTGGTTGGCATTACATGAATCGTCTTACCATCCATCTCGTAGCCAACGCAAATCTTCAGTTCATCGAGACCCCCTAGGACATCCAACTTAGTTACGACTAGGCCAGTATATCCATTGATTCGATTGCTTTCACGGAGAGCGACCATGTCCAGCCAGCCTGTTCTACGAGGCCTTCCTGTGGTTGTACCGTACTCGTTTCCAATTTGCGCCATGTGTTGGCCTGGTCCTTCTTCGAGTGATAGTTCAGTAGGGAATGGTCCGTTTCCTACTCTGGTTGTGTATGCCTTGGTGATTCCAAAGCATTCTTCGACATGCCCGGGATGAATGCCAGCACCATGTGTAGCATTGGCCCTACTAGTGACTGACGAAGTCACGAATGGATAGGTGCCCTGATCTATGTCGAGCATTGCTCCTTGTGCGCCCTCAAGTAGGACATTTTCTCCATTACTTAGTGCAATATCTACCATCACACCAGTTGGCTTGATTGCTGTACCGAAGCGATTCAAAATCCACTGCAGATCTGATTTCAGTGAAGAGGCGTCGATTGCTTCTCCGACGCCCACTGTTGACAGTTGCTTGGTCATCCTCTCAGCTTGCGAAGCTAGGGACTTGTCATCAGCAATTAATCCGGAGATGTCCGCGAATCTGATGCCGACTCTCTCAATTCGGTCGCGATAAGTCGGGCCGATTCCTCGGCCAGTAGTCCCGACCACCTTGTCTGCTCCATCATACAGCCTGTGGAATGGAAGAATTACAGATGCCCTCTCGCTGATGAATAGCCTAACTCCTTCCGGCCTCTCACCTGTGAGGTCGTGCCATCTATCGAGTTCCTCTTCGAGTACCCACGGGTCGATTACCATACCATCTCCTAGAACTAGGTTACAGTGATTGTAGGTAACCCCAGAAGGAATTTGGTGTAGTTTGAGAGTGGTATCTCCGACTACGATTGTATGGCCCGCATTGTTGCCTCCTTGGAAGCGAACAGCCCAGGTAGACTGCTCGGCGAGTTGGTCTATGGCCTTGCCCTTACCTTCATCCCCCCACTGGGCTCCGAGCACAACGCTGGCAGGCACCGTAGCGAAGGGCAGTGCAGAGGGCGAATCAATGCTTTGGCTGAATACGGGACTGATTTCTGATGGTTTTCGGGTGGGAAGCGATTATGAATGGCCGGCAGGTCGGCCGGTCTGCATGGCTCAGAGGCATCCAGAGGCAGAGAGGCGCCTGCTTGACAAGTGGATATGCATGAAGTGCAGCGCTACCCATCGCGGCAGCAAACCGCGTGCTTGCCGAAAGTGTGGATACACAGGATTCCGAAAGAAGGCAGTAGAGCGTAGAAAGACATGAGCATGGCAATCGGCTCTGCGGCAGTCGAAGGATTCGCCCTCAGTATTGGCCTGATTCTAGCATTGGGGCCGCAGAATGTCTTCGTGATGCGGCAGGGATTGATGAAATCGCATGTGTTTGCTGTCTGTCTAGCCTGCTCTATTTTCGATGCTGTCCTGATTACAGCTGGAGTGTTGGGAATGGGGGCCTTTCTTTCTAGTATTGAAGGAGCAGAGAAGACGATTGCAATTGGGGCGACATTGTTTCTCGTTGGATATGGATTTCTCAGAATCAGATCAGCGATGAATCCAGAAGGAATGTCGACTGAGGGAGAGGGCGAGTCTAGCCTCAAGGCCACTATTGGGGCTGCTGCTGCATTCACATTCCTCAATCCGCATGTATATGTGGACACTTTGTTGCTAATAGGGGGCACTTCAAGCAGATACCTAGGTGATGAGAGAATAGCCTTCGGAATTGGTGCCGCTACTGCCTCATTCGTATTCTTCTTCTCGCTTGGATATGGGGCGAAGAGTCTCTCAGAGGTTCTGAACAAGCCTAAGTCCTGGAGATACATCGATTTGTCGATTGCTTGCATTATGTTTTTCATCGCCGCTGCAATAATGCAGCCTCATCTATGAGAGTATTTTCTCGAGAGCATCAAATAGCATTCCTACTTCCTCAGTTGTGTTGTCCATATGAGGAGAGACTCGTAGCAATCCTGCTCTGCTGGTGACCAATATGGAGTACTCGTCCTGTAGTCTGCGGGCGATGACCTCACTGCTCACGCCTTCTGGCATACGGAGACCGATTATGGCGCTTCTTTCATCCTCAGAAATTGGAGATACGATGCTGAGTCCAATGCGTTTGGCTTCATCGATAACCTTGTCCGCGAGTTTTAGATCATGCTCCCAAACCTCTTGTATTCCGAAGTCACAAATCTCATCCACCGCTTTGGCTAGACCCAAGGCGGCTCCGAAGTGTATTGTTGTGTACTCGAAGCGACTGGCATCCCGAGGTAATGTCAACCTCTCAGCGCGTAAATCCCAGATGTCATCATGACTCCTGAATCCCAATAATCCGGGGTACATGTCTGGAAGTACGGATGGTGAGATGTATCCAACAGCAGCCCCGTAGGTCCCGCGCAGCCACTTGTATCCAGATGAGACGATTACATCTGCTCCAGAATTGGGGGCATCGATTGGGACCATGCCCATCGATTGTGTTGCATCGACCACAAGTATTGCACCAACCGAATGCGCAGCATCTGCTAATTTTCTCAAATCGTATCTCTGCCCACTAGAGAACTCAACATGTGAAATCGTAACGACGGAGGTATCCTGATTAATAAGAGAAATAATGTCATTTGGTTCAGTATAGAGGTCTGAGTCATGATCTGCTAGCCTGACTTCAGCACCATTAGCATCGGCAACTCTAGTCCACGGATAGACAGTCGATGGGAAAGAAGCTCTGGTTGAGACGATATTACTGCCCTTAGGAGGAGATTTGGCCCATGCTACTGAGCATAGAAGCTCAGTAGCACTGGATCCTACGCACACATCCTCGACTTTACAGGATAGTAGTCTCGCAGTGGCTCTTCTCAGTGGCATCATGCCATTCTTCTCTGCCTCGCCATCAAATTCTGCAGCTCCTCCCCTGGCCAATGCATCTGACCACTCCATCGAGATTTGATGTGCTGCTGGAGATGTAGTAGCCACATTGGCATAGGACAGATTTATCCAACCAGACAAAGAATCCCCGATGGCCCCTAGGGAGCATTGCACTTCAAGGCTCAGGAGCCTCTGACTTCATTCAGAAGAGTCTCTAGAACGGTCTGAACCTGCAGGCACATCGGCCCGAAGTGGATTGGAAGATTGGAGTCATTGAATATCTCATCCAAGATTGAAGCGGTCATCCCCAGCCTCAAATCCATCTCCTTATTCTTGTTTAGTAACCACTGTTCTACTGCATCCTTGGATGAGGTCCTGATGTTACGTGGAACCTGTGCGTCATCAAACTGTCCAATTACCTGAGCAATCTGCTCAATCCTAGTCTCGATATCAGTCATTGGTACCCCTCGGGCCCGGCGACCTGAGGAGACTCCTTAAGCGCATCCCCGGAATATCAGAAGTGTCAACCCAACCAAGCGGCCCATGGCATATCGGTATTGGAATATCCTATTCCCTCGCCTTCTGAGTCTAGACCAATCAGACCTACCGATACTCCTGAATCAATCAACTCTGAAATACCCCATTTCATAGAGGTCAAAAGTTCTGAAGAAGAGTTTGTGAATCTATCATGAACTCTGTAACTCAGAAGAGCGGTAGTAATTGCCTCGCCCACTCCTGTGGCTGCAACCGAGGCTCTTTCATCGGCCCAGAAACCCGAGCCGGGCAAGGGTACATCTCCGACCCTACCGGCGGGTCTGTGACTGGTGCCACCAGTACTTGTTGCACAGGCCAGAAGTCCGCTGGAGTCACGGGCAATAACTCCGACCGTATCTCCCTCGCCACCGTGAGGAGGTCGGCCCTCTACTGGGGCCTTGGTGTGGCCTCTCTGATCGGCCCAGATTCTCGCCCCGAGTCCAGCAAGGCCATTTATCTCCTCATCGAGGAGATCTTTTGCTACTCGTATCGGATTGGGTGTTTCTTCCATTCCGATTACGAATCCAATCCTGCCATCCGAAGTCTGAATCGATGCATCTAGAGAGACTGATCCATCGTTCCTGAAGACGCCGCCTGTTCCTGCATTGAAAACCGGATCATCTTCCAGTACCGCACAGGCTTCTACGGCTGCGTCGATTGCCGAACCGCCAGATTGGAGAATCTCGGCCGCCACTTTAACCGCCATCTCGACATTTAGCTGCCTATCGGGACCCGGTCCCGCTCCTCCATGTGCCACTACTGCAGGTGTCGTCATCATCTCAACTCCCAGTAACTCCCCGAGTATTGGCCTCACTGAGCCTCAAACGCGTCTGCATTAGGAAGGCTAGGAGGAAAATGATTCCTGCCACTCTAAATGCGGTGTGATAGGCCCAAAGGCCCTCTCCTTGAACTGTCAGCGACCAGATATATGCAGCAGTTAACGGGCCGAAAATCCTAGCTAGTGCACCATATCCTTCCTGCGCACCCATAACCATGCCTAACTCATAACCTCTAATTTTTGTCTCGAAGGTGAGAAGTGAGGATTGAGTAGGTGAAAAGAGACCATTTCCTATGGCCAACCCTGCGGATGATCCGAAGATCAACCAACTGGCTTCGTATGGTACATATGGTATGCTAGCAATTCCAGCACCACATAGTAGGGTTCCGATTAGCATCAATCTAGACATATTGAATCGTTGTGTCAAAGGCCCGATTAATGCACCTTGGACAATAGCGCCCAATAGGCCAATGAAAGCGAATACCCATCCATTATCTAACTCGCTCCAGCCTAGTCCTCCACTATCTGGATCCATCGAAGTAAACAGAATGAATGTTCCATGCATCATACTGAATCCCATTAGGAAGAGGAAGTTGATTGAGACCAACGAGGATACTGTGGGTAGTTTCATGACTCCTGCGATTTTACTGAACATACCTCCGAATTCTTTGAGAATTGAGTCCTCCGAAGATCGGCGGTTATCTTCAGGTAGACTTTCTGGCAACCGAGTAATTGCTAACATGAAACTGATTAGGGAAAGAGCGCTAGAGAATAGGCAAGGGAGCAGGTACGGATGGTCTATCCAAATCTGCCCGTCGAAGGGAGCTCCGAAACTTTCAGAGGGATCGGATAGTAAGCCGCCAATGAATGGTCCAATCATGAATCCTAGTCCGAATGCAGCCCCTATCATGCCCATTCGCTTGGCTACTTGTTCGGGCTCAGAGATATCTCCAATGTAGGCGCGCGCAACTGCGATATTTCCGTTCCCGGCTCCCGCAAGGAAGCGAGCGATTACCGCCATAGTCAAGCTTCCAGATAGTCCGAAGACGGTGAAAAAGATGGTGTTCGAAATCAAACCAATCATCAGTATTGGCCTGCGACCCATTCTGTCGCTCAATGAACCTAGAATTGGAGTGAAAATAAATTGGGCTAGAGAATACACCGAGATGACAATGCCAACCCAGAGGTCTCTGCTTCCTACATCAGTGATACCGTCTGCAGTGGCAAGGTCTTGCACGAAATAGGTTAGAAATGGAATCACAATTGTGAATCCAATCATGTCAACTAGAACAACTAGGAACAGTATTCCCATCGGTGATTTGTCTTCGTCCGACATCCTATCCCGTCTGCTACGAGAGGAAGAGGGCCTTGAGCATTGATGATGCTTCAAGCCGAGGGTTGGGTATCTGTTCCCTTCGAGATTGTGTCGATTACCTTAGCCAGACGCTCGACCAGAGTGACTTTCTCCTCTGCGCCGACGAGAGCATGCTGCAGAACTTCGTCAAGAGAGTCAACGGGGAGGACCTCGACCTTCTCCTCCCACTTCTCATCCATCAATACATCCTGCATGTTGGCGCGAGGTATGACGACTCTTTCGATGCCGGACTTGGCCGCGGCTTCAATCTTAGCGGTGACACCGCCAACTGGGAGAATTTCTCCTCTGACAGAGAGTGAGCCTGTCATTGCTAGATTCTGTTCTATTGGAACGCCTTCAAAGGCGCTGATTATTGCTGTGGCCATAGTGATTGATGCGCTGTCTCCATCGACATTGTGAGTCCCAGGGAACTGGACATGTAAATCGTAATCCTTGATGTCCTTGCCAGTCAACTTCTTGACGACCGCGCTGATGTTAGTTACGCTCTCATTTGCTAGGTCCGATAGCCCGCCAGTGGCGATAACTCTGCCAGACATTCCTTGAGCCGGAGTAACCATTGCCTCAACAGGCAGGACTACTCCTGAATAGTCGGAAAGACCGCTGTCTGCACCTAGTACGGCTAGGCCGTTTACTCTGCCTACTCGGTTTCCACTGTTGACTAGCATAGCATACTCTGCCTGCCTATCCAAGTAGCGATCGGCTACTTGTTGCTCTAGAGGTTTGGCAATCATTCTCGCCCTAGTAACATGTTCTGGGCCTGTGAATTCCGCACTCTCTTCTGCAGCAAGATCACCGGCTATTCTGACTAGTCCACCTAATTCTCTTAGCCTAAGAGAGAGTTTTCCCCTACGGCCGGCTCGCCTTTGGGCCTCCTTCAGAATGAGTGCAATTGAACCCTTGTTGAAGTGCGGTATCGGCTTGCCTGAACTCTTCTTCAGTTCATTCCTTACCTCTTGGGCAATGAATCTGATGAGGCGTCGGCGATTGCGCTCGGTGTCGGGCATGTCCGTGTTTACATAGACCTCGTAGCCGTATCCTCGGATTCGGCTTCTCAGGGCTGGATGCATGTTCTGAATGCTGTCTAGATTTCCTGCAGCGATGAGAATGAAATCAGTCGGAACTGGCTCAGACTTGGTGAGCGCACCTGATGAGCGTTCTGAGCGACCGCTAATGGGAAGTTCCTTCTCCTGCATCGCGACAAGCAGAGCCTGCTGCTCTTCCATTCTGAGCATTCGGATCTCATCAATGTACAGTACTCCCTTATTGGCCCTGTGAACTGCCCCGGGCTCAACTCTCTCGTGAGCAGGGGTTGCGAGATCGGCTCCCGATTGGAATGGGTCGTGCCTTACATCGCCTAGAAGTGCCCCGGCTAGAGTTCCAGTCGCATCGATGAATGGGGGCTCGTCGTCCCTCTCGTGCTTGATGAGCAGTTTCGGGGTATTTGCATCCTCTCCCGCTGTCAGGCGGGTTCTGAGGAAGAAGTATCCGAATACTAGGATGAATGAGCCAAAGATGAATGTTAGAATCTCGCCGCTCGAAATAGTGGCTAGAAGTAATGCGGCGCCAATTACAAGGGCGATGAAAAGAAGGGTTCTGTTTGTCCTCTCCTTCTGTATCCTAATCTGTGCTTTACGCTCAGAGATAATCCTAGAGCCTCTTCCAGCAGGAACTGTCCTGACTCTTGGCTCATTCTCATCTTCTTGGTTTCTGAACACTAGAATATCTTCGAGTTGTTCTCGAGGCAGGAACTCTGTCATTGACCTAGAGAGCATCGACTTGCCAGTCCCTGGCTCGCCGACCATGATGACATGTCGGCGCTGCTCCGCGGCTTTCCTGACTACAATCGAAGCTGCTTCCTGGCCGATTACTTGGTCAACGAGTTTGTCTGGAATAGGGACTTCCTCGGTGGAATTAATCTGAACTCCCTCAATCCATTCTTCGATTGGGTTTTCACAAATTGGATCTTTGTCCTCAGACGCTCCGAAGGCTGGACCGTCTTCCCACGACTCGAGAGCATCCGCTCCCTCATTCACCTCGTCCTGAGACTGCTTGGAATCACTCATCTACGCTCCCCCGGGGTACTCCCTGATGCTCGCACCTTCTTGAAGGTGCGTTAAACAAGGCAAAGGGAAAACTCGCCTATTGGCGGCGGCGAAGGTACTCTTCGCCGTAGTAGTGCCACTGTTCCATGGTCCATCCCGGAGGCAGTCCCTCAGGAGGTAGTGGCGGCACCATTGGAGGAGGAGGAGGTATCTGACCGGGAGCAGAAGTTGGTTCGGGATAGGGGACCGAAGTTTCGTCGGCCATCGAAGTGTAGTCAATTGCTGCATCGGACTCAAAGCGTTGGCGCCTTAGTGAGATTGCCAGTGTCAAAACCAAGGCCATCGAGAGTAAAATGCCAATTACAATAATCCCTGTTGAAATCCACTTAGATGCACCTGAAACTGCATTATTATCCCCTCCTCCTTCTTCTGACTCGGTTTCGGTATCGGAAGGTTCGGTGGCGAATGTCTTCAGTTGAATCTCAGTCATTCTATCGAATCCGTCTTGATCCTCGGCCGATACTGACAAAGTGACATAATCGCCAATTCCAAGCCCATTTCCACTTGATGGATTGACGATGAATGGGCCTAGATTATGAGATACTCCGGACGAGTGGCAGATTCCAGTTATGGAATTGCATACAGACCAAGTAACTCTAATTTCATTGAGCTCTAGAGGTCCGACATTCTCAACCATCACCGTTGGATTAGTGCCGTAATCGGTAGTGTCGAAAGAGGCTGTCAAATCATCATCCCAAAGTAATGGTAGATTATCAATAACAGTGACTGTGATGGCGTATGCGTTTGCATCGCCGTGCCTATCTTCAAGCATTATTGTGACTATCTCAGTACCTGCCTCTGGCCATTCCATGGTCAGAACACCGGTTATCTGGTTGAGTTGAGCAGCACTTGGGACAAATGTACTCACTGAAGGCCAGATTTCTACATCGGGGTCGTCTATATCGGTCATCCTGCCCAATAGTTCCAGAGTTATTCTCTCCCCCATTTCAACAGTAAACTCTTCGATTCCATCCATATCCAAACGAGGTGCATCGTTTACATTTAGCACATGGAAGACGATGGTAGTATCGGAGGTCTTGGAGCCATCACTAGCTCTGATGCCTAACTCGACCATTCCAGTAGAGTCGTCATCAAGTGAGTTAACCGATAATGAGTGTCCGGAAATACTCGCTTCAACTAGGGATTCGTCAGAATTAGAAATCAACTCAAGAGTGAGTCCGGACGCTGGAATCGGGTTACCGGCATCGTCTGTATCGGACAAGAATCCAGTTAGACTAATGCTAGCAGAACCTCCCTCATTGAACGACTGAGGAGGAATTGGGGCCCACCTAGGTGCTCCATTTTCGACGACATTGAACATCAACATCCCAGAGTTGACATCGTCGCCATCGTTGATTGTGACGAATATTCCCTGAGGAATTGGGTTTCCTTCGCTGTCCCTGACAACCTTATCGAAGTTAACAACGACTTCCAAAGTAGAAGAATCCCACTCAATGAATTCGGGAGAATTACTGTCAATCGTCAGCATCGAAAGAGGCGTCTCTGCATCGTGTACTCGGTCAATCAGCGAGACTCTCTCATCGCTCTCGACCTTAACGGTCGGCATACCGGCGTACTGTGAGTAATCTCCGTTAAGGACCACGGGCAGTGCATTTTGCAGTACGAAAGCCTCCTCGGAAATTAGCCAATCTCCGTGCTGCCCGCCCAGGTCAGTCCATCTGATTCTGAGGTCATATACTCCGACATCGGCATTGAATGGGGCGTTTATAGTGTGCAAGAAGCGGGCATTTCCGCCGCTACCCACTAAATCAGAGGATGCGATCCAAGAGTCATCCCAGAAGTCAGTTCCTGAAATTGCGTAATGCATGGTCGGAGTCATGGTCGTCATGTCATCGACCAAGTCGTTGGAAAGAGCAGTGCTTTCAAACTGAATAGTATCTCCTCTATCTATCGAAATTGGGCCTACTGCCGTTGGCTGATTGGCCACGGGAGCCATGTCATGCAGAGCGTTGATGTCTGCATGATTGTTGGATGCTACTCGGTCTCCGGACAATCCTGAGATTCTAGCTCTGAAGGTAGTGGTTCCTGATGCATAGGTGTCAATGCTAGAAGTATCGAACTGGATGTTTAGGGATTGAGAGGTCCCGGTTTGAATAGGCTGAATCGAGGCCCCTCCAATGTAATTCTCATTCAGACCTACTAGCTCGTAGATTGAAATCTCCCCTCCATCAGTGTAAGGGTCAACTCCGTTGTTAGTTACTTCTAGCGAAATATCTAGGATGTCTCCAGATACAAATCCGAGAGCACCATTCTGGTTCTCGACGGAAAGTTCCGAAACTTCGAGATCAATGAGAGGTAGCATGTCGAGATCGGCGGCTGTCAGGAAGTTGTTGTAGGAAGAGTGTGGGCCATCCATCAAGGCGATAACTGGCCAGAAGTTCTCGAACTGGGTGTAACCGCCTGCGGCTCTAACAGTATTGAGGGGCACTGTCCAACTAGTCTCAACGGGATTGTTTGGAGACATAGTGATCTGTTCGAACCCGTTTCCATTGCTGTTCAACAGCCAGTCTCTGAAGTTGTGATGTGGCCTTACTCCGTTGTCGTATGCATCTGCCCCTAACTTCTCAGTAACTGCAGCGTAAAGGTAGGCTGTTACTGATGAAGATGAGCCTAGATAAGTCGATTCTACTGTTACAGTAACTTGGTTAGTTGCACTGTTCAATACTACAGAGAGATCCAGTGAGTATTCGGAAGCGGCTGAACTCATACAGCCTCCTGCCGAGTATTCGGCATCGTAGTAGTTCGATCCTGATGCTCCAACCTTGTAGCACGATCCAGACTGTGTGTCAGCGAATGAGAAGGTAGGGTAGCCTCCCGACGAAGCCATCACATGGCTTCTTCTATTGATTGGAGAATCGGATGGCCAACCACCTGAAGAGGACTCGAAGATGGAGACGAATGTGAAATCCTCCGGATTTGATGACTTCAGATTATCTAGTGAAGGTGAAGCGCTGCTCATGCACGGTCCGCACCAGTGCGCTCCGACATACTCGCCGAATACAGGGTGGCCGGGACTAGTCGCATACAGTGGCATCTCTCTTTGCTCCAATTCCTCTCTATCTGGCATTGATTCATCGACAGATAGTACGGCAGAGAAGGAAAGAACCACTACCAAAGTCGCCAAAGTAGTTGAACGAAGTAAATCGCTGAATCTGACGTAATCCATCAGTTTGCCCCTATGCAGGGGCCGTATAACCGTGTTGGGTTGATGATTGGACAAAATACGGCTCTTTAGAGAGCCGAAGGTATTGATTACCCCCGATTCAAGGAACTTGTATGGAGGACGGGGCGGATGGAGAATGGGTCGCCCTCCGAGAGGATGATGGTAGAGCATATCTGCTTCGTCGAGTACCCGGCGAAGTCAAGGTCAAGGGGTTGGGAAGATTTGATGCCGATCAACTTCTCAGTGGATACAGTTTTGGTGACAGAATAACTGTCGGACAGAAGTCTCTGACAGTGGTCGATCCGGCGCTACCGGAGGCGCGCCGAAATATGGCTCGAAGGGCACAGGTAATCGGTGCCAAGGATGCAGGTTTCCTGATCTCTTGGATGGGTATTGGAGTCGGGTCGCGTGTTCTCGAAGGGGGGCACGGGTCGGCTGGTCTGGCCATGCATATAGCCAATGTTCTGGGTTCCTCTGGAACTCTGATATCGGTTGAATCTCGACCCGAGCATGCCGTGGTGGGCAAAGCGAATATGGAGCGTTTGGGAGAAGTCATTCCCGAGTTTCCCGAATGGCATTTGGTAGATGGAGATCTGGGCGAGGTAGGCAATGCAGTTCGTGAAATCTGCGGCTCACTGGACGCTGCGATAATCGATGTAGCAGAGCCTTGGCGGATTGTCCCTGCAATCGAGCCCCTGTTAAGAGCAGGTGGTAGGGTCGCTTGCTACTGTCCCACTACCATCCAATTAGAGAAGTCATGGGAATCGGTTCAGAGTCAAGGATTGGTCGTCGAGTGGGCCGGTGAGATGATTGAGCGGAAATGGGTCAAAGCTAGCAA
>CETM01090913.1_pt1 | contig 11820 bp, 6 predicted proteins | sample 361451 | NCBI WGS metagenome assembly CETM01 (sample SAMEA2622690, study PRJEB7988) | marine metagenome | isolation source: saline water (ENVO:00002010), including
GGTTTCTTCAGTATGGTGCGATTAATTCGCTCATCGAAGACCGTAGGTGCAAGGAGTTGGTTTCTTGCTTAATAGTTTTAACCTACGCAGATGGTATATGACTAATTTAATTTAGTTATATCCAAAAGAAGGTATCGAGTTTTTGCTTGATACTGGGAGGATAGGAAGATGCCAATGCGCATTGATGACAAGAAAGTTGCTGTAGAAGAACTTCAAGACGTAGCCAATAAAGCTATATCAGCAGTTGCAGCTGACTATCATGGGACTTCAGTTTCTGAATTAACTACCTTAAGAAAGGAAGCTAGAGAATCAGATGTTCATTTGAAGGTCATTCGTAATACTTTAGCTAAAAAAGCGTTAAGTGATACTAAGTTTTCTTGTTTTGAAGATTTACTAGTTGGGCCAACTATGTTGGCTTTCTCAGTAGGAGATGATCCAACTAGTGCAGCTAAACTAGTAAATAACTTCGTCAAGGTTAATAAAAATTTCACTGTCAAAGGTATATCTTTAGGAGATACTTTATTAGAGCTTTCTAAATTATCTGCTTTAGCAAACATGCCAAGTAGAGAACAAGCACTATCGCAATTGGCAGGGTTATTGAATGCGCCTTTGAATCAATTTGTATCTGTTCTTAATCAATTACCTTCAACACTAGTTAGAACGTTACAAGCGATTAAGGAACAGAAAGAACAGGCATAATCTTAAATAATAAATAATGGAGAATAATAATGGCATTAAGTAAAGAAGAGATATTAGACGCTATTTCGGAAATGAGCGTGATTGATATCGTTGATTTAATTTCAGCAATGGAAGAAAAATTTGGAGTTTCGGCAGCTGCACCTGTAGCAGCGGCAGCAGCTCCTGCTGCTGGCGGAGGTGATGCAGCAGCTGAAGAAGCATCGGATGACGCACCAGTTGATATTCATTTAACAGATGTGGGCGACAAGAAAGTAGATGTTATCAAGGCTGTTAGAGCGATAACCGGATTAGGATTAAAAGATGCAAAAGCTTTAGTTGATGAAGCTCCTTCCGTAATAAAAGAAGGCGTGAATAAAGCTGAAGCAGATGAGCATGCTAAAGCTCTTGAAGAAGCTGGCGCTAAAGCTGAACTTAAATAATAAAATCTATTCACGATAAAAAAATAAAGAGGTCTATATGAGTTTTTCATACACTGAGAAGAAAAGAGTAAGAAGAAGTTTTGAAAAAATTTCTAGCGTAATGGAACTTCCAAATCTTTTGGCTACGCAAGTTCTATCATACGAAACTTTTCTTCAAAGGTATGTTGATCCTGAAAAGAGAAAAAAAGAAGGCTTAGAACAAGTATTGAATTCTATTTTTCCAATAGAAAGCCATAATGGATTTGCGAGAATGGAATATTCAGGTTACAGCTTGGGTGAGCCAACTTTTAATGAAAGAGAATGTAAACTTAAAGGAATATCTTATGAAATTCCTTTACATATAAATTGTGACCTTTTTTTCGTAGATAAAGATTCAGGAAAACTTAAAGAAGGAAAATCTCAAAAGGTCTATATGGGAACTGTCCCTTTAATGACTGAACACGGTACTTTTATTATCAACGGAACGGAGAGAGTTGTAGTTTCACAGTTACATAGGTCTCCTGGCTTGTTTTTCGATCATGATAAAGGAAAAAGTCACTCGTCAGGGAAAGTACTTTATGGCGCAAGAGTAATACCTTATAGAGGTTCTTGGTTAGATTTTGAATTCGATGCTAAAGATTTAGTTTATGTTCGAATAGACAGAAGACGAAAGCTTTTGGCAACTATACTTCTGAAGGCTCTCAAATTAACCAACCAAGAAATTCTAGAAAAATTTTATGAAACAGAGATATATAAAATTAAGAAAAATGAAATTTATCAATTACAAGTTATTCCTAGAAGGTTAATGGGAAGAATATCACCGATTGATATACAGGCTAAAGGTGAAGTGGTTGTTAGGAAAGGAGAAAGAATAAGTGCTAGGCATATAAGAAAGATTGAAAGTGCAAGAATTAAAACTTTAGAATTACCTAAAGAGGCCTTATACGGACAAGTATTGGCAAGTGATCTTTTGGATAAGAAAACTGGAGAGATAGTTCTTGAATCGAATACCGTTATTGATGAAGAGAACTTGTCAATTATTGAGGAATTAAATTTATCGGAACTTGAAGCTCTTTATATTAATGATATTGAGTCCGGTCCTTATATTGCTGATACTTTAAGGGCAGATTCTACAACTAACGAAATTGAGGCTTTGGTAGAAATTTATAGAATGATGAGACCAGGAGAGCCGCCGACAAAAGAAGCTGCTACAACACTTTTTGAAAACTTATTTTTTAACCCAGAAAGATACGATCTTTCAGGAGTTGGACGAATGAAGTTCAATAAGAGATTAGGCCTGGAAGATCTAGAAGGTAGTAATATTCTTACCGATGAAGATATCCTTAACACTTTAAAAACTTTGGTTTCTATAAGAAATGGTAAAGGAAATGTAGATGATATAGATCACTTAGGAAATAGAAGAATTAGATCAGTTGGAGAAATGGTTTCAAATCAATATCGAATAGGTTTAGTAAGAGTAGAGAGAGCTGTGAGGGAGAGATTAGCTACAGCTGAAGCTGATGATCTAGGTCCTCAAGATTTAATTAATGCCAAACCTGTTTCTGCAGCAGTAAAAGAATTTTTTGGTTCGAGTCAACTTTCTCAATTTATGGATCAAGTTAATCCTCTATCTGAAATTACTCATAAACGAAGAATTTCAGCTCTTGGCCCTGGAGGTTTGACAAGAGAGAGAGCAGGTTTTGAAGTTCGAGATGTACATCCAACTCATTACGGAAGGGTTTGTCCAATTGAAACGCCAGAGGGACCTAATATTGGATTAATTAATAATTTGGCAGCTTACGCTAGAACAAATCAATATGGGTTTCTTGAGAGCCCTTTTAGGAAAGCTGAAAACGGCAAGGTTACAGATGATTTCTATTATTTATCGGCAATAGAAGAAGGGGACTATGTTATTGCGCAAGCTAGCGCATTGCTAGATTCAAATAATAAATTTAAAGAGGAGCTTGTACCTGTCAGATTTAAAAATGAATTTTCTTTCATGGCTCCTGAGAGAGTTGATTTTATGGATGTTTCTCCTCAACAAGCTTTCTCGGTAGCAGCATCTTTAATCCCGTTCTTAGAGCATGACGACGCTAATAGGGCATTAATGGGGTCTAATATGATGAAACAAGCTGTTCCAACCTTGCAAGCAGACAAGCCATTAGTAGGTACAGGAGTTGAAAGACTGGTAGCTAGAGACTCAGGTTCGTGTGTTATTGCCAGCAGAGGGGGATCAGTTGAAAGTATTGATGCTAGTAGAATAGTAATTAGAGTTAACGAAAAAGAAATAAAGGCCGGTGATTCAGGTGTAGATATTTACAATCTTATTAAGTACACAAGATCAAATCAAAATACATGCATAAATCAAAGACCTGTAGTTTCTATCGGAGACAAAATAAAGAAAAATGATATTTTAGCAGATGGACCATCTATTGATTTAGGAGAGTTATCTTTAGGACAGAATATCCGAATAGCTTTCATGCCTTGGCATGGCTATAACTTTGAAGACTCTATTTTAATCTCTGACAAATTGGTTAGAGACGATAAGTTTACAAGCATCCATATCCAAGAACTAACTTGTGTTGCTAGAGATACAAAATTAGGCCCAGAAGAAATCTCTGCTGATATTCCTAATGTTGGTGATAGTGCTTTATCAAAATTAGATGAGCATGGAATAGTTCATATTGGTGCAGAAGTTAAGTCTGGTGATATTTTAGTTGGTAAGGTTACTCCTAAAGGAGAAACTCAACTTAGCCCAGAAGAAAAACTTCTTAGAGCTATTTTTGGAGAAAAGGCTTCTGATGTAAAAGATAGTTCATTAAGAGTTTCTTCAGGCGCAGATGGAACTGTAATAGACGTTCATGTTTTCACTAGAGACGGTATTGAAAAAGATGGCAGGGCAGTTTCTATAGAAGAATCTCAACTTGCCGAAATCCAAAAAGATATTGATGATGAATTAAAAATCTTAGAAGAAGCTGCATACTCTAGACTTGAGAATCTTTTAGTTGGTAAAAAAGTTGTTTCTGGAAAAGGACTAAAAAAAGGAACAACAATTAAAGCTGTAGAATTAAATGAATTACCTCGGGATAACTGGTTTAAAATTAGGGTAAGTAATGAATCTTCTAATAGCCAAATTGAAGAAATCGCTAAAAGTTTAAAAGAGTATAAAGTCAATCTTGACAAAGTTTTTGAACAAAGAAAATCCAAAGTAGTAGGAGGGGATGATCTAGCTCCTGGTGTATTGAAGATAGTTAAAGTTTATTTAGCTATTAAAAGAAGAATCCAGCCTGGAGATAAATTGGCTGGTAGACATGGAAATAAAGGAGTTATTTCTGTGATTATGCCGGAAGAGGATATGCCTTATGATGAATATGGTCAGCCTGTCGATATTGTTCTTAATCCATTGGGAGTACCGTCCAGGATGAACGTAGGCCAGGTCCTAGAAACGCATTTGGGCTGGGCAGCTAAAGAACTCGGAACTAGGATTGGTGCTATGATTGATAAAGGATCTAAATCTTCTGAAATAAGAGGTTTTTTATCAGAGATTTATGAAAAAAATGGTTCACAAGAATTAAATTCTTTGAAGGATGCTGAAGTACTTGAATTAGCTTCTAATTTAAGAAATGGAGTACCTATGGCAACGCCAGTTTTTGATGGCGCTAAAGAATCTGAAGTCAAATCTATGCTTGAGTTAGCTGGATTGCCTAGCAGTGGACAGACTCAGTTATACGATGGAAGAACAGGTCAGAAATTTGATAGAGAAACAACTGTAGGTTATATGTACATTCTCAAATTAAATCACTTAATTGAGGATAAGATGCATGCTAGGTCAACTGGAAGTTATAGTCTAGTAACCCAACAACCTCTTGGCGGAAAGGCCCAATTTGGAGGTCAGAGATTCGGTGAAATGGAAGTATGGGCTCTAGAGGCATATGGTGCTGCACACACTCTTCAAGAGATGCTAACTGTAAAGTCTGATGATGTGGCTGGAAGAACTAAGGTATATAAAAACTTAGTAGATGGAAATTTTGAGATGGAAACAGGAGTTCCTGAGTCATTTAATGTTCTTACAAAAGAAATTAGGTCTCTTGGAATAGACATTGATTTGGAACAAATAGATTAGGAGTAAATTTTGAAAGATTTAGTAGATTTATTAAAGACGCAAGGTCACGGAGTTGAATACAATTCTATTAGGGCTGGACTTGCTTCTCCTCAGCAGATTAGATCTTGGTCTTATGGTGAAGTAAAAAAACCTGAGACAATTAACTATAGAACCTTTAAACCTGAAAGAGATGGATTGTTTTGCTCTAAGATCTTTGGTCCTATAAAAGACTATGAATGCATATGTGGAAAATATAAACGTATGAAACATAGAGGAGTTGTATGTGAAAAGTGTGGTGTAGAAGTTACTCTATCAAAGGTCAGAAGGGAAAGAATGGGGCATATAGAGTTAGCAGCTCCAGTTGCACATATTTGGTTCTTGAAATCATTACCATCAAGATTAGCTTTGGCTCTTGATCTCAGTTTAAAGGATTTAGAAAGAGTTCTATATTTTGAATCTTATATTGTAATTGATGCTGGATTGACGCATTTAGAATCTCGAGAACTGCTTACTGATGAAGAATATTTTGAAGCTCGAGAAACTTTTGGAGATGAATTTGACGCAGGCATGGGAGCTGAGTCTATACAAAAACTTCTAAAAGAATTAGATTTAGAGTCAGCCATAAAGGACATTCAAGATGAAATGCCTTTAACTAAATCAGAAGCTAAATTAAAGAAGTTTGCTAAAAGATTAAAATTACTTAAATCCTTTAAGGAATCTGGGAATAGACCTGAATGGATGATTCTAGAAGTGTTACCCATTCTACCTCCTGATTTAAGACCTCTTGTCCCGCTTGAAGGCGGGAGGTTTGCAACTTCAGATCTAAATGATCTATATAGAAGAGTAATAAACAGAAATAATAGACTAAAGCGACTCTTGGATTTAAATGCTCCTGACATCATTACGAGGAATGAAAAGAGAATGTTGCAAGAATCTGTAGACGCATTACTAGATAATGGCAGAAGAGGCAGAGCAGTAACTGGTTCAAATAAAAGACCCCTTAAATCACTTGCAGATATGATAAAAGGGAAGCAAGGAAGGTTTAGACAAAACCTTTTAGGAAAGCGTGTAGATTATTCTGGTCGTTCAGTAATTGTAGTAGGCCCAACCTTAAAACTACATCAGTGTGGTTTACCTAAAAAAATGGCTCTTGAACTATTTAAGCCATTTGTGTTTGGTAGATTACAGCAACTTGAACTTGCTAATACAATTAAGCTTGCGAAAAGGATGGTAGATAGGGAAGAGCCTGAAGTTTGGGATATATTGGATGAAGTTATTCGGGAGCACCCAGTTATGCTAAATAGGGCACCTACTTTACATAGGTTAGGAATACAGGCTTTTGAACCAATTTTAGTTGAAGGGAAGGCTATTCAACTTCATCCTCTAGTTTGTAAAGCATACAACGCAGATTTTGATGGAGATCAAATGGCTGTACATGTGCCACTTACTCTAGAAGCACAACTTGAGTGTAGGGCATTGATGATGGCCACTAATAATATTCTTTCTCCCTCTAATGGGAAACCAATAATTGATCCATCTCAAGATGTTGTTCTTGGTCTGTACTATATGACAAGAGAAAAAACTAATGACCTTGGAGAAGGTAGAATTATGTCTTCTCCAGATGAAGTAAATAGAGCTTATTATTCTCAAGATATAGGTCTACAGGCTAAGATTAAAGTTAGATTAAAACCGAATAAACTAGATGACGAACCTACTCAGATTGTAGATACAACTACAGGAAGAACCTTACTTTATGATCTTCTACCAGAAGGGATGTCTTTTGACTTAATTAATACAACATTAGATAGTAAAAAAATATCTTCCCTAATAGATGTTTGTTACAGAAAAGCCGGTTTAAAACGAACTGTAATTTTTGCCGATAGGCTGATGTATATGGGCTATGAATTTTCAACAAAATCTGGATCTTCTATCGGAATTGATGATTTCATTATACCGGAAGATAAAGAAAGGATAGTTTCTGAAGCTGAAAAAGAAGTAAAAGACATTGAATCCCAATTTGCATCTGGTCTAGTAACTAAAGGAGAAAAATACAATAAAGCTATTGATATTTGGACTAGAGCTAATGAGATGATTGCTAAATCAATGATGGATAATATATCTAAGGAAGAAGTTAAAGAAGCCGATGGAACTTTAACTCTTTCAGATTCTTTTAATTCTGTTTTTATGTATGCAGATTCCGGATCAAGAGGCTCTCCTGCACAAATTAGACAGCTAGCGGGAATGAGAGGATTGTTGGCAAAGCCAGACGGTTCAATAATTGAAACACCTGTCACATCAAATTTTAGAGAAGGTTTAACTGCACAGGAGTATTTCATTTCGACACATGGAGCAAGAAAAGGTCTTGCGGATACAGCACTTAAAACAGCAAATTCTGGATACCTAACTAGAAGACTGGTTGATGTTGCTCAAGACATGGTAGTTAGTGAAGAGGATTGTAATACTTCAGCTGGAATTTTAATGAAGCCTATAATAGACGGAGGTCAAGTTTTAGTTCCACTTGGCGATAGGGTCTTAGGAAGAACAGTAGCAGAAGATGTTAAATCAATAGATGGAAATGAAACTCTTCTAAAAGCAGGCACTCTAATTAATGAAGATATTGTAGATACTCTTGATGAAAAGAATATATATGAGATAAAAGTTAGATCAGCTATTCACTGTGAAACTATTCATGGTATTTGTTCTAAATGTTATGGAAGAGATTTAGGAAGAGGCCATAAGGTTGATATTGGAGAGTCGGTAGGAATAGTTGCGGCTCAGTCTATAGGAGAACCAGGAACTCAATTAACAATGAGAACCTTCCATATTGGAGGAGCAGCTTCTGGAACCTCTTCTGAAGATAATATTGAAACTAATTTTTCAGGTAAAGTGATCTACAGTACTAGGACAGTCAAAAAGAAAGATGGGACTTATATATCTTTAGCTCAGTCTTCTGAAGTAACCGTAGTGGATGAAAATGGCAGAGTTGTTGAAAGTTATAAAGTTCCTTACGGAACCGAATTGAATTTTGCTTCAGGAAATAAAGTTAACCCTGGTGATATTCTGGCCCAATGGGATCCGTTAACAAGACCTGTTATTGCTGAAGTTGCTGGTAAAACAAAATTTGTAGATATAGAAGATGGTATTACTGCCAGAATTAAACAAGACGATTTAACTGGACTCAGTAATATTGAAATAATTGATGTTACGGAAAGACCGAAAGGAGATGCTCAAGATAAGAGACCTGCTATTCATATAGTAGATGGTAGAGGTAAAGATAAAAGTTTACCTGATTCTGAAGCTCCTGCTATATATTCGTTACCAGGCAATGCTTTTGTTCAGTTAAGCGACGGTCAGGAAGTAGAAGTTGGTGGTGTAATAGCAAGGATTTCCCAGGAGTCTGCCAAAACGAAAGATATTACTGGTGGTCTGCCTAGAGTTGCAGATTTATTTGAAGCTAGAAAGCCGAAAGAGCCAGCTATTCTTGCACAGGCATCAGGTTTAGTCTCTTGGGGTAAACCAACTAAAGGTAAAGAAAGGCTCATTATTACGGATGAAGAAGGAAATGAGCATGCAACATTAATTCTAAGAACAAGACACATTAATGTTTTTGAAGGAGAAAGAGTCGAAAAAGGTGATGTAGTTTCTGACGGTCCTATGAGTCCGCACGACATATTAGCTTTAAGGGGTATTGAGGAATTAACTGATTATATTGTCAATGGCATTCAAGAGGTTTACAGACTTCAGGGAGTAAGTATCAATGATAAACATATAGAAGTAATTTTAAATCAAATGCTTAGAAAGGTAGTTATAACTGAACCAGGCGATTCAGAATTTATCATAGGAGAGCAAACTGAATTTTCAAGAGTTAAAGAAGTAAATTTAGGTTTACGCGAAGCTAAAAAAGCTGAAATTAAATACGATAGGATTCTACTTGGAATAACTAAGGCTTCTCTCGCAACAGAATCTTTTATTTCGGCTGCATCTTTTCAAGAGACAACTAGGGTTCTTACTGAAGCTGCCACAACAGGAAGAGTCGACCATCTAAGAGGATTGAAAGAGAATGTAGTGGTTGGAAGATTAATACCAGCAGGTTCAGGTTTAGCTAAATTACAAACTGAATTAGATAATGTAGAAGAAGATTTTGAGATAGATCTTGAGAAAGCTTTAAGCGAGGCTTTAAATGAAGAAGACTAATTCGTTGACCTTACTTAAAGGTCTCTTTACAATTCGGCACTTTTATAGCAAATAAACAATGTCAACTGTAAATCAACTAGTAAGGAAGCCTAGAAAAAGAAAGGTTACTAAAACAGATGTGCCTGCTTTAAAAGGATCTCCTCAGAGAAGAGGTGTCTGCACTAGGGTCTATACCACCACACCAAAAAAGCCTAATTCTGCATTAAGAAAGGTATGTAAAGTAAGACTTACTTCTGGTTTTGAAGTTATTTCTTATATTGGCGGCGAGGGTCATAACTTACAAGAACATTCTGTTGTTTTAGTTAGAGGCGGTCGTGTTAAAGATTTACCTGGCGTTAGATATCATACTGTAAGGGGTACACTAGATACTTCAGGGGTTGATGATAGAAAGCAAAGACGTTCAAAATACGGTGCCAAGAAACCTAAGTAAAAATGTCTAGAAGAAAAGCAGCACCGAAAAGAAAAATTTTACCAGATCCTAAATATGGCAATTTAAAAGTTGCCAAATTTATGAATCAGATCATGAAAAATGGCAAAAAATCAGTAGCCGAAAAGATTATATATGGTGCATTTGATGAGATTTCTAAAAAGTCTGATAAAGAGCCGATAGAAGTTTTTGAAAAAGCATTAGAAGAAGTAGGTCCAATGGTTGAAGTTAAAGCAAGACGAGTGGGTGGTGCTACTTATCAGATTCCTATGGAAGTAAGGCCAGCGAGAAGAAGTGCTTTGGCGATGAGGTGGATTGCAACTTACGCTAAGTCTAGATCAGAAAAGAATATGACACTTAGGCTGGCTAATGAATTGCTTGAAGCGTGTGAAGGAAGAGGTGAGTCTGTTAAGAAGAAAGAAGACACTCATAGAATGGCAGAAGCTAATAGGGCCTTCTCTCATTTCAGATTTTAATAATTAAAAACAAAAATATATTATGGCCAGAACTACACCGTTAGAACTGTATAGAAATATTGGCATCTGCGCTCATGTTGATGCTGGAAAAACAACTACTACTGAAAGGGTTCTTTTTTATACTGGAATTTCTCATAAGATTGGTGAAGTTCATGACGGAGCAGCCGTTATGGATTGGATGGAGCAAGAACAAGAAAGAGGAATAACTATTACTTCAGCTGCTACTACGTGTTTTTGGGAAGGAACTGCGAAACAATATAAGCAGCATAGATTTAATATAATAGATACCCCTGGACACGTAGATTTTACTATCGAAGTAGAAAGATCTCTAAGAGTTCTAGATGGTGCAGTTGTTGTTTTTTGTGGAAGTTCTGGAGTTGAGCCTCAATCTGAAACTGTATGGAGGCAGGCTAATAGATATGAGGTACCTAGAATAGCGTTCATAAATAAAATGGACAGAGCTGGAGCAGATTTTCTTAGAGTAGTAGATCAAATGAAGACTAGATTGGGAGCAAACCCTGTTCCTATTCAATTGGCAATTGGCGCAGAAGATAATTTTGAGGGAGTTGTAGATCTTATAAAAATGAAAGCCATATATTGGAATGGAGATGATATGGGTACTACTTTTGAATTAAAAGACATCCCTGAAGACATTAAAGATATAGCTAATGATTGGCGAGAAAAAATGGTTGAGTCAGCTGCTGAATCTAACGAATTAATTATGGATAAATATCTTGAAGAAGGAGATTTATCTGAAGAAGATATTATAAAAGGACTAAGAGAACGAACTTTAAATAACGAAATAGTCCCTTGTCTTTGTGGGTCTGCCTTTAAAAACAAAGGTGTTCAGACAATGTTAGATGCTGTTATAGATTTTCTTCCAGCCCCTAATGAAGTAAAAGCTATAACCGGTATTCTTGAGAATGAAGAAGAAGGTTCAAGAGAATCAGATGATGGAGCACCATTTGCAGGAATTGCGTTTAAGATTGCTACAGACCCTTTCGTAGGTTCTTTAACTTTTGTAAGAGTTTATTCAGGAACTTTAAATACAGGTGATTCTGTTTTCTTACCGATAAAAGGTAAAAAAGAAAGAGTTGGAAGAATGCTACAGATGCATTCAAACAAAAGAGAAGAGATCTCTGAAGCAAGGGCAGGAGACATTTGTGCTGTGATAGGTTTAAAAGACGCTATTACTGGAGAAACTTTATGTGATGAAAAGAACAAGATAACTTTAGAACAAATGAACTTTCCTGAACCGGTTATTTCTGTTGCTGTAGAGCCAAAGACCAAAGAAGACCAAGAAAAAATGGGAATAGCTTTAGGTAGGTTAGCTCAGGAAGACCCCTCTTTTAAGCTAAGAACAGATGAAGAGTCTGGTCAAACTATTATTTCCGGTATGGGCGAACTACATCTAGACGTATTAGTGGATAGAATGAGAAGAGAATTTAATGTCGAAGCCAATATGGGTAAACCCCAGGTAGCTTATAGAGAAACTATTAGAAAACAAGTTGAACAAGAATCTAA
>CETM01047124.1_pt1 | contig 11813 bp, 10 predicted proteins | sample 361451 | NCBI WGS metagenome assembly CETM01 (sample SAMEA2622690, study PRJEB7988) | marine metagenome | isolation source: saline water (ENVO:00002010), including
TATGACCAGTTAAGACTTTATCAACTAATATGGAAGAGAACCATTGCTTCGCAGATGAGCGATGCTAAAATAGAGAAAACTCAAATTAAGATTAAACTAAATAAATCAGATGAATTTTTCATTGCAATTGGAGAGATTCTTCAATATGAAGGGTTTTTAAAGGTCTACATTGATGATTCTGATTCATCAAAATTTGAAGGAATTCTTCCTGATTTGAAAAAAGATGATGAACTTTTCCTTAAAGAAATGATCGTTAATCAAAAATTTAGTAATCCCCCTTATCGATACTCAGAGGCTTCACTTGTTAAAAAGCTAGAAGAACTTGGTATAGGCAGACCTTCAACATATGCCCCAACAATTTCGACAATTCAAAATAGGGGATATGTCAAAAAAGGAATTTCTGAAGGAAAAGCGAGAGAATATATTCAAATTAGATTAGAGAATAATGAAATAAAAGAACAAACTTTAACAGAAAAAACCGGAAGTGAAAAAGGAAAATTGATTCCAACAGACATCGGTATAATTGTTAATGATTTTCTTGTTGCAAATTTTAAAAATATACTAGATTATGGATTTACAGCTGGACTTGAGCAAAGTTTTGATCAAATTTCTGAGGGAAATCAAGATTGGACAAAAATCATAAAAAATTTTTATGAGCATTTTCATAAAAATGTTGATGATGTCAAAGAGAATGCAAAGAGAGAATCGGGGGAAAGAATTTTAGGAAAAGACCCAAAATCTGGAAGAGATGTAAAGGTTAGATTAGCACGTTTTGGACCAGTTGCTCAAATAGGGAATATTGAAGATGACGATAAACCTATTTTTGCAGGTTTTACCCCTGGTCTTCAGCTAGAAAAAATTTCATTAGATCAGGCTTTAGAATTGTTCAAGCTTCCCAAAAATTTAGGGAACTATAATGGAGATGAGGTTATTATTAACAATGGAAAGTTTGGTCCTTATGTTAAGAATAATGGTATGTTTGTTTCTATTCAAAAGACAGATGATCCTATGGGAATTAATCTGGAAAGAGCAATTGAATTAATTGAAGAGAAAAAGAAAGCGGATGAACCTATCACAACATATAAAGACTTTCCTGTAACTAAAGGATCCGGAAGGTTTGGACCATTTATTAAATGGAATGGGAAATTTATAAATGTTAATAGGAAATATGATTTTAATAACTTAACTGAAGAAAATATTGTAGAGTTAATAGAAGAAAAAATTCAAAAAGAAAAAGAAAAATTAATTGCTGAATGGTCTAATGAAGGTATTCGAGTTGAAAAAGGAAGATGGGGAAGAACATTAATAATTAAAGGATCAAAAAAAATTGAGTTAGGAAAAGATGTTGACCCAAAAAAAATTACTTTAGAAAAAGCAATTGAATATTTAGATAGTAAGAAAAAATGAGTTTAGACTCCTTAATACCTGTCTCTGAAGAAGTTTTGTCATCATTATCTTTTTTGCCAAGACAAATAATTGGTAAAAACATAAAAATCCACACTGAAAAGTCTGGTTTGCCAGAAATAGAAGGAACAAAAATTGCAATCATTGGAATAGAAGAAATAAGAAATTCATTTTTCCCAACAGAGAAATACAATTTAGAAAATTTTAGAAAAGCATTTTACAGATTATTTCCAGGGAATTGGGATTTTCAAATTTCTGACTTGGGCAACTTGCCTAATGGTGCAGAGCCAGAGGATACATATTTTGCTATAAAAGAAATATCAATTCACTTAAGACAACTAAATATTGTAACTATAATAATTGGGGGCAGCCACGATATTATTTATCCATTATACGAGTCCTACAAGATAAATAATCAACTAGTTAATATAGTTTCAGTAGATAATCAGTTTGACTTTTCTCAAGAAGAAGAACTTGTTTCAGGGAGATCTTACATGAGTAAAATAATTATGAAGCAACCCAATTATTTAAATAATTACACAAACTTAGGTTACCAAAGCTTCCTAATTGCTCAAGAAGAATTAGATCTAATTGAGAAGCTTCATTTTGATTCTATTAGACTCGGTTTGCTATTAGATAAAGTTTCAATTGCTGAACCATATCTTAGAGATGCAGATATTACTGGGTTTGATATGAAAGTGCTTTCCTGGGAAGCTGCTCAAAATAGTTCGGGTAATCCAAATGGAATTGACAGTAGGACAATATGTTCTCTAGCTAGATACGCAGGATTGAGTGATCGTTTGACATCATTTGGAATTTTTGAATTATTTCCTACAATAATTTTTGACAAATTAATTGCTCAAATTTTATGGTATTTTATTGAAGGATTTAATTGTAGGTTTGATGAATATCCTGTTTTAACGAGCCAAGGATATAGTAGATATACTGTGACTTTATCGGACAGAGAGTTAGTTTTTTATCAAAGTGAAAAAAGTAAAAGATGGTGGATAGAAATAACAAATGAAGATTACTTAAATAATAAAATGGAAAGATCAACGTTATTATCTTGCACCCATCAAGATTATCTAGATGCATGTAATGATAGATTGCCTGATAGGTGGTGGAAAGAAATTAAAAGAGGGTGAAATTTGATGATATTAGATGTAAAAAAATTTTTGGCAATTATAATTGAACCATAAAATATGTTAATAATTATGTTAATATCTTCAAAAATATTTAGTTTTACGGTCAAATAATAAAACCTATTTGTTTTATTTATGAAGAAATTATTGCTTTTTTTCCTTATTACCCTAGCTGTTTTTAGCTGTGGTAAAAAAAACAGAGGTGAACTTATTGGAATCAAACAAAAAAAATGGTTCCCTGAAAAACCTTATGGGATGACCTTGATTGAGGGAGCATCATATATTATGGGAAAATCTGATGATGATGTAGCTAATTTGCAAAATGCTCCAGCAATGACAGTTACAGTCCCTTCTTTTTATATGGATGAGACTGAAATAACAAACAGTGAATACAAACAATTTGTGTATTGGGTCAAGGACTCAGTAGCCCTAGCATTATTAGCTAGAAGAGCTAACGAACTTGAGTTGGGAGAAGAACAAAAAGATGGAATAGGAGAGTTCGCTTTTAAAGATTCTGATACTTCAAAGCTCTCAGAATTTCAAAAATACATGCGAGAAAACTATTTTGATTTGGCAAAACCTCTTAATTGGGATTCAGATCTAACCTGGGAAACAGAAGATTATGTTGATCAAGATTATTCAGAAATTATGGATTCACTTTATCTACACCCTGATTATTGGTATGATGGACAGATGAAAATTGATGTAACCAAGTTAAAATACAAGTTTACCTGGTTTGATGCAGAGGCAGCAGCTGCTGAATCAAAAAGAGTAAGGAATCAATTTATTGACCGTAAACCCTACATTCATCATGAAGATGGTCTAGAAATTTATCCAGATACAACTGTTTGGATTAAGGATTTTATTTATTCTTACAATGAGCCGATGCATAATGAATATTTTTCTCACCCAGCCTTCCAGGATTATCCTGTTGTTGGAATTTCATGGAAAAAAGCTGTTGCGTTTTGTCACTGGAGAACACACTATAAAAATAGCTATCAAAGATCTAAAGGTAAACCCCCTGTAAATAGTTTTAGACTTCCTAGCGAAGCTGAGTGGGAGTATGCTGCTAGAGGAGGAATCCCATCTGGTGTTTATCCTTGGGGAGGCCCTTACCTTTTAAATGACAGAGCATGTTTTCTTGCAAACTTTAAACCTTTAAGAGGAGATTATGCTGCTGATCAAGCAGTATATACAGTTGAGGCAAAGTCATATTTGCCAAATGATTTTAATTTATACAATATGGCCGGTAATGTAGCTGAGTGGACTAGTTCATCCTACGATTCAGGTGCATATGATTACGTTTCAACTTTAAATCCGAATATGGCCGTTAGATCTGAAGGGAGGAAGGTAATTCGGGGAGGATCATGGAAAGACGTTGCATATTACCTGAGAGTGAGTTCAAGAGACTATGAATATTCAGATACATCTAGGAGCTATATTGGATTTAGAACCATACAAGATTATTTGGGAACTTCTAAGGTTAAGATCAAATAATTTTAATATATTTATTTCAAACTTAAAAACAATAAAAAATGGATGAAAAAGCACTAAAAAAACGTTTACAAGGTAAACTTGCGATGCACATGCTATTTGGCTTGGGTGGAGCAGTTGTTATCTTAGGAGCATTATTTAAAATTCTTCACTTAGAAATAGGTCCAATTACTGGAGGACTTGTTCTTGGTTTAGGGTTAGGAACAGAAGCACTAATTTTTACTGTTGCAGCTCTTAATACTGGTGAAATAAAAGAAGAGCATGATGAATTTGTTCAAAAACTAGGAGGAGCTAAGCCATCTGGTGGAGGTGCTCAAGAAAAAGGTCTTTCTGCTAAAATTGACGATATGTTAAGAGAAGCAAAACTTGATGTGACTCTAATGAATAAATTAACATCAAGTATTAAAAGGCTTGAGGCATCAGCTGAGGCTCTTACTCCAGCAACTGAGGCCGTAGGTAAAGCTAATGAGTCCTCTGAAAATTACAGCAAGCAACTTCAACTTGCTGCAACTAAGATTCAAGAGTTGAACCAACTTTATTCATCAACTATAAGATCTGCATCAGGTCAAGATGCATTTAATCAACAAGTATCTGAAAATGCTGAAAAGCTTCGTATCCAAATGGAGGCATTATCTTCAAACCTTTCATCTCTGAATCAGGTTTACACAGGTATGCTAAATGCTATGAATAAGTAAATATTATAAAAAATGGCAGGAGCAAAAGAAACCCCAAGACAAAAACTTATCAGTTTGATGTATCTAGTATTCATCACAATGCTTGCACTAAATGTAAGCAAAGAGGTTCTTGATGGATTTGGGCAGATGTTTACAAAGATCTCAACTGCTAATACTAGGGTTGCTGCAAGTAATGAATCAATCTATGAAAATATTGAGATAAATGCTAAAGAGAAAGAGGGTAAGTGGATAGTTCAGGACAGAGTAGCCAAAGAAATTAAAGTTGAATCTGATAAATTTTTTAATAAAATTCAAGAGATTAAGGACCAGATAACTGAAAAGCAAAAGCTTGATGTAGAAACGGAAGAGTGGGCTAAATTAGATAAAGGCGAGGAGCTTAATATGTTATGGTTCAAAGAAGGTGGTGATGCTGCATCACAAGAGTTTATTCAAATGATTCAAGAATATAAGGGAAGTGTTCTTCGAGTTTTCGCCAGTAGATATCCAGCATATACAGAAATGGTTGAAGAACGTTTTTTTACTGGAGATGAGAACTATCAAATTGAAACCAGAGATGGAACAAAACAAGATTGGCTAAAAGCAAATTTTGAAGGTTTCCCATTAATTTCAAGTTTAGCAAAATTAACTATGATGCAAAATGATGTTCGTCAGACTGAGCATGATGTATTAACAACTTTAATGGGTAAGGAACTTAAAATGTCCTCAGCGGTTAATGAAGAAAACTATATTAGCTTGCTTAAAACTGAAAAAGGCGCTTACTACCAAGGAGAAGCTTTTGACGGTAGTGTTATTTTAGGGCGTAAAGGTGGTGCTCAGAAGCCAAATGCTGTAGAAATTACACTTGATGGGAACCCACTTACTGAGGATCAATATGAATTGATTGACGGAGGTATCAAGCTAAATGTTAATGCTGGAAGACCTGGAGATCATGTTTTAGAGGGAAGTCTTATGTTTCTCAATGAAGGTGTTGAGTCTAGAATATCTGTAAATCAATCTTTTGCAGTGATTGCAAAGCCTAATTCTGCAGTTATTTCAGCAGATAAGATGAACGTGGTGTATAGGGGAGTTGAGAATCCTCTTACAATTTCTATTCCTGGTATTGCAGATAATAAGGTTAAGGCAAGTGCACCGGGACTTAAAAGACTTAGAGGAAGTAAATTTATAATGAACCCAGGGAAAGGTAAAGAAGTTTCGATTAGAGCTAGCGGAACTTTGCCAGATGGACAGAGCGTTAGTAGCTCAACAAAGTTTAGAATTAAAGATTTGCCTGCTCCTTCAGGTAGTGTTGCAAGACAGACAGGAACTGTATCAATACCAAAGGGCAACTTTTTATCATCAAGAATAGGTGCAGTATTACTAGATTTTGATTTTGAACTTCCAATTAATGTTGTTGGCTTTACTATCCAAGCTCCTGGAGCTCCAGCAATAACTGTTTCAGGGAATAGATTAAACGATAGAGCAAAGTCTCTTGTTAACAGAACAAAGTCAGGATCTACTGTTCAAATTTTTGATATTAAAGTACGAACACCAAAGAACCCTAATTTAAGATTTAAAAATCCAGCACCAGTTATTGTTAAATTAATTTAAACCACAATGAGATTTTTCTTTTGTTTTTTATTGTTTTTAAGTTTTAGTTTTCAGTCATTTAGCCAAGCAAATCTCTTAAATGCGAGAGTTCCTCAAGATGTTGGTGAGATGAATGAACAACAAAAAAAGGCAAATAATAGAGATCCACTAGAATATGGTTATGTAGATGATAGAGATGTAATATGGTCAAAAACCGTTTGGGAGGTTATTGATTTAGATGAAAGAATTAATTTCCCATACTACTATCCTATTGATACAACTTCACTAGCTCCAGATAGAAGATCACTTTTTCATGTTCTTAAAATGAATATTGAAAAGAAAAATATCAAGGAGGTATATGCAGGGCCTTATTTTAGAGAAAAACTAACACCAGATGAAATAGCTGAAAGTCTTATATATATTGATACAACTGATATTGCTATTGAGGAATTTAACGCTAATGGAGTATGGCTTGATGAATTTATTTTTAGGTATCCAGTAACCCCTAAATATATTAGACAATATTTAATCAAGGGGACATGGTATTTTGATAAAAGATTAGGGGAATTAAAATATAGATTACTTGGATTAAGTCCAGTAGCTGTTAATCCTAGAAGAATAAGAGAATTTGAATCTAATCCTACATGTTGTGGTGATGATGCTGTTCCACTTTTTTGGGTATGGTTTCCCGATGCTAGAGAGTCACTTAATAAAAACAAAGTCTTTAACTCTAAAAATTCTTCTCAACCGATCACCTATGATCATATGCTAAACTCAAGACGTTTTAATTCTTTAATCTTTAAAGAAGAAAATGTTTATCAAGACCGTGAAATTAAAGATTATATTTCCGATGACGCTTTGAGAATGCTTTTAGAATCAGAGCGTATAAAATCTGTTATTAGAGATTTTGAACAAGACATGTGGAATAATTAACCACTTTTAATTATCATCATCTAGGCTTTGAATATATCTTTCAGCATCTAGTGCAGCCATACAACCTGTTCCAGCTGCTGTAACTGCTTGTCTATATTCCCTGTCTTGTACATCACCTGATGCAAAAACACCTGGCACGTTAGTTTTTGTGGATTTACCTTTGGTTATGAGATATCCGTCCTTATCCATTTCAAGTTGACCATTAAAAATTTGAGTGTTTGGTAAGTGACCGATTGCTATAAAAAGTCCAGATATTTTAATTTCTTTTTTCTCACCAGTTTTATTATTTCTTATTCTAACTCCATCAACAATTTTTTCTCCAAGAACCTCATCAACTTCAGTGTTATAAAGAACTTTTATATTTGAGGCTTTATTAACTCTATGCTGCATAGCCATAGAAGCCCGCATAACATCTCTTCTTACAAGGATTATAACATTTTTACATATTTTTGATAAATATGTAGCTTCCTCTGCTGCAGTATCACCTCCGCCAACAACAACTACTTCTTGATCCTTATAGAAAAAACCATCACAAACGGCACACGCTGAGACACCTCCCCCAATAAGTCTTTTTTCACTTGGTATGCCAAGATATTTTGCTGATGCGCCAGTACTTATAATAATTGTCTTTGCCTCAATTTTTTTTCCATCTTCACAGGTAATTTTATGTCGACCTCCTTTTTCTTTTGAAAATAAAATATCTGTCACATGGCCTATTCTAACATCTGTACCAAATCTTTCAGCCTGTTTTTGTAGCTCTAACATCATAGAAGGTCCATCGACTCCATCTGGATAACCTGGAAAATTTTCTACTTCTGTTGTGGTTGTAAGTTGTCCTCCTGGCTCAAGACCTGTATATAAAACTGGTTTTAAGTCAGCTCTTGCTGCATAAATGGCGGCAGTATACCCAGCCGGACCACTTCCAATAATTAGGGTCTCAATTCGTTCCATTTAAATTCAATTGAAAGGTATTTAATTATTAATTAATTTCGAGTAAAACTAAAAAAAAAATATTTGTATTTTGGTGAATAAATCAAATCTTGTTTTTTACTTATTTAATTAATGCTCAAAACTAAAAACATAGGTCTTTTTTTGGGACCATTATCATTTGTTCTAATTCTGTTTTTTTTCCATCCAGAGGGATTAAATCCCCAAGCGAATGCTGTTTTAGCATCAACTGCATGGGTTTCGATTTGGTGGATCACAGAAGTTATTCCAATTGCTGTTACATCTTTACTTCCAATTATTTTATTTCCCTTATCCGGAGCAATGGAACTTTCTTCAACTACTGCTTCTTTTGGTCATAAATACATATTTCTTTATATGGGAGGTTTTATTATCGCAATTGCGATTGAGAAATGGAATTTACATAAAAGAATAGCTCTAAATATAATTTATCTAGTAGGATCTAATATTAAACGTATTATTCTGGGATTCATGCTAGCTACAGCATTTTTATCTATGTGGATTTCTAATACTGCTACCTCTGTAATGATGCTACCAATTGGGTTGGCAGTTATAAATGAATTTAATACTAGGTTAAGTAACAAAGATCAGGATAATTCTTTTGGTAAAGCTCTAATGTTATCAATAGCTTATTCTGCGTCTATAGGGGGAGTAGCTACTCTAGTTGGCACTCCTCCAAATATAGTTTTTGCCGGTGTTGTTTTAGAAACCTATAATTATGAAATTACCTTTTTTAATTGGATGATTTTTGGCCTTCCTGTCTCTTTATTTTTATTATTTATTTGTTGGAAATATTTAACAGATTTCGCTTTTTCCTTTAAGAAAAATGAGTTCCCAGGCGGCAAAGAAGAAATCCTAAAATTAAAACAAGAATTAGGACCTATCTCTTATGAGGAAAAAATGGTCGGAGCAATTTTTGCTTTAACAGCTTTTTGTTGGATAACAAGATCCTTTTTTATCCAAAAGTTTATACCTGGAATTGATGATACCATAATCGCAATTTTTTTCGGTATAATTTTGTTTTTAATAAGCACAAGATCAAAAGATAGAAAATTAATTAATTGGAATGAGGCAGTCAAAATGCCTTGGGGAGTAATACTACTTTTTGGAGGAGGTATGGCTTTGGCTAAGGCATTTGAAATAAGTGGTTTAGCAATATGGTTAGCAGAACAAATGATTGCTTTAAAAGGATTAAACTTATTCATAATACTTATATTTTTGATTGCAGCTGTTAATTTTCTCACTGAAATTACCTCTAATCTTGCTACTACAGCAATGCTTCTTCCTGTATTAGCTTCTATTGCCGTATTATTAGAAGTACATCCATTTATAATTATGACTGGTGCAACAGTAGCTGCATCATGTGCATTTATGCTCCCTGCAGCGACCCCTCCTAATGCAGTTGTTTTTGGTTCGGGGTATTTACGAATTCCTGATATGGTAAAGGCAGGAATATTAATGAACCTTTTTTCAATAATTTTTCTAGCACTTATGGTATTTTATATTTTACCAATCTTATGGGGGATCGATCCTGGTAATTTCAAATCTCTTAATTTGTAGAAAAGTCAAAGTATTTATTTTGGAAAGGCTCATCTTTTAGGGTAAAATGCCACCATTCCTTTTCATAAGGGATGAATCCAAACATTTCCATCAAGTTTTTAAGAGTCAATCGATTTTTTTGTTGAATTAGATTAATTTTTGTTGTGGAAATAGAAGATTTTTCTCCAAAATAATCCCAGCTACTTCCCATGTCTATTTCTTCACCAGCATTTTCCCCTACTATATGAATAATTGTTAAATCAACCGAGCTACTTCCACTCTGATTATTATATAAACATTCATCTATGTATATCTTATTGAATTGATGTATAATAAACCTATATAGCAAAAAATCATCATCTATATAAACAACACTATTCCCCCTTTTCATTCCCAAAACCAATTCTAAAGAGAGATAAACTAAAAAGATTACTTCTTTAAATAATGATTTAGATTTTCTTTTTTAGTGACTTTAACATTTCTAATATATTGTAAGGTATTTTAATCCAAAATCGAAATAAGTATTGAATTAACTTAAGATTATATAAAGAAATATGATTTTCTACATTGTAATATTCTTGTTTCTTATCATTCCATGTAGAAATGTAAAACCCTTGCTGAGGAGTGGTGATTTGATCTATTTTATTTTGTTTTTGAGCACAAAAATTTAAAATACCTTTAGGAGTATATTTTACTCCAAAATCTACATCTAGAGTTCTATATAAGTCTTGCCTAACAGGAAATGTTCTTCTACCAATAGATTTATCTATAATGCCAGCATATAAAATTTTGTATTTATTTGATAGATAATAGTCAAAGTATAATGTTGGGGAAATTTGAAAAAAACCATGATCAATATAACCATTGCATGGGTTTGAATGAAAAACAATACCTCTATTCTTAGTCATTTTAGTTAGGTGCTTTAATGCATTAGATAAATTGAAAACATGCTCTAAAGTTCCTCCATCATAGATGAAGTCATATTTATTTTTGAGATTGTTTGGTGTTTCATCTTTATTTAAATCAAATATAATATTTGCTCCTTCATAATCATCCACATCTAGTGTACTTACTTTTTCAAAACCTATCGTGTTGAAGAATAGTTTCTGACTTAATTTTTGTTTATTATCTAATTTTTTAAATGCATCAAGATTGACTTTATGATTATACTTTTTTTTTGAAGCAAGTAGATTACCAACTGAGTATCCAAATTTTTGTTCGCCTAAACAAAGAACACTTTCTTTTTTGATATTTTTTGTGCAATCGATAATATTAATTGCATCAATTATAGTTAAACCCATAATCAAATTTAGTGATATTTCCTATAATACTTTATAGCTTCTATCATACCATAAGGTTTGGTAGAATTCATCAAATGGTTGATGGGGTTTTAAGAAAAGTCCTTACTGATCAATTAAAAAGTCTTGAGAGTGCTGGCCTACTTACAAGAAAACAGTATGAAGAAATACCTCCAAGGGTTGAATATTCACTGACCGAAAAGTCAAAAGGACTATGTGAAGTATTTCAAGCAATAGAGAAATGGTCTAATTTATCAGAAAAATAAAAACGGTTATACTTTATAAAGTATAACCGTTTTATTGTTTTAGTAGCGAGGGCAGGACTCGAACCTGCGACCTTTGGGTTATGAGCCCAACGAGCTACCACTGCTCTACCTCGCGATTTAGAAGTCAAAGATATAAAACTTTATCATTTCAAAAAGGATTCTATAAGATTGTATATTTGTTTTATGAATTTAAAAGGACATAAATCTGGCTTTATATCAATAATTGGCAATCCAAATGTTGGAAAGTCAACTCTTATTAATGCTTTAATGAAAAAAAATTTTTCAATAATTACTCCAAAGAAACAAACTACTAGGCATAGAATTATAGGTCTAATAAATGGTGAAAATTATCAACTAGTTCTCTCTGATACTCCAGGAATTTTAAACCCTAAATATGAAATGCAAAAATCAATGATATCTTCTGTTAAAGAGTCAATCATTGATGCTGATATATTGATCTATATTGTAGCTATAGGTGAGCGAAGTATAATTGATGAAAATATTTTAAAA
>CETM01009010.1_pt1 | contig 11810 bp, 3 predicted proteins | sample 361451 | NCBI WGS metagenome assembly CETM01 (sample SAMEA2622690, study PRJEB7988) | marine metagenome | isolation source: saline water (ENVO:00002010), including
GATCTCCGCAAGAGTCCTCGAATCAGGATAGATGTTGATTGTTGCATCTCCGATGAACATCAACTGTCCATTAACGGTCATCATGTACATGCCCACGATTCTGTGTGAGTTCGGGTCCGGTCCAATTACTTGCAAACATGGTTTGACGATGTCTGGGTACTGATGGGAAACACCGCCTAGATAACCATCAGCATCGCCCATTCTGACCATCATCGGTGCAAAGAAAGTCGTTGATTTCAGTTCTCTTACAGCATCCTCCTTGGTCATCCCTCTTCTCCCACGTAGTTCATGCAATTCGTCTGCATACTCCTCACGTCTCCTTGAGTCATACCTCACATCAATGATTTCGCAATCGAACTCTAGACCCAATTCTTCCTTCACAGCCTCTATCCTCTTTTTCTGTCCGAGAAGAATCGGAACGCAAATCTTCTCAGAAATGCACTGGGAAGCTGCCTTTACAATCGTGGGGTCCTCACCTTCACAGAAAACAATCCTCTTCAAATCCCTCTTGGCTTGGTTGATCACTCTCCTCATTATTGATCTTGTAAGCCCTAGACGGGACTCCAACTTCTCCCTGTAGGCGTTAATTTCGAAATCCCTCTTGGATACTCGCGCTACTCCTTCATTCACGGCCGCTTCAGCCACAGCACTGGCCTCCCAGATCAGAACCCTGGCATCGAACGGCTTTGGTATCAAGTACTCAGGACCGAATGACATCTGCTCCCCCCCATATGCGGATGCGACATCATCAGGAACTGGTTCCTTTGCCAGTTGAGCTATTGCCTTTGTAGCAGCCATCTTCATCCCTTCGGTAATTTCGCTGGCCCTCACATCTAGTGCCCCGCGGAAGATGTATGGGAAACCAAGAACGTTGTTTATCTGGTTGGGATAATCAGATCTTCCTGTCGCCACTATTGCATCTTCTCGAACGCTAGAAACTTGCTCTGGAGTAATCTCTGGATCTGGATTTGCAAGGGCAAAAATGAGAGGTCTTTCTGCCATCTTCTCCACCATTTCTGGAGAAACCAATCCTCCCTTGGATAGTCCCAAGAACACATCAGCACCCTTCAGAGCATCTTCGACTCCCCCTTCGTCGATATCTCTAGCGAACTCGGATTTGTATTCGTTCAACTCCCCATTTTCCATCCTCTTGGAGGTCATTATCCCCTTCGAATCAAGCATGATTAGATTCTCGAGTTTCACACCGAGTCTGACGTAATGCTTGGCACACGAGATTGCAGAAGCTCCCGCCCCAAGGATTACGACTTTCACATCGCCTATTTGCTTGTTGACAACTTCTAGCCCATTTAGAAGAGCAGCCCCTGAAATGATTGCAGTGCCATGCTGGTCGTCATGCATTACTGGAATATCCAACTCTTCCACCAGTCTCCTCTCAATCTCGAAGCATTCAGGGGCTCTGATGTCCTCGAGATTTATCCCTCCAAAAGTCGGTGCAATAGCCTTGACCGCCTCCACGAACTCATCAACGTCTGTCCTATCTACTTCGATATCGAATACGTCTATGTCTGCGAACGCCTTGAACAGAAGCCCCTTCCCCTCCATCACAGGCTTGCTTGCGAGAGCTCCGATGTCCCCTAGGCCCAACACTGCAGTTCCGTTGCTAATTACTGCGACTAGGTTGCCTTTGGAAGTATATCGGTATGCATCATCGGGGTTATCCCTTATCTCCTCACAGGGGTACGCTACTCCGGGTGAGTAGGCCAGAGAGAGGTCCCTTTGAGTACCATGAGGCTTGGTCGGTACCACGGTCACCTTTCCTGGTGGATCCGAAGAGTGGTAATTCAACGCATCCTCGCGCAGTTGCTTGTTGCTCAACGTGTCACCTCGATGCTGCCGGACCGACCATCTCCTTTGATGCTATCCTATTGCTAATTGTAGGATTATCGGCCTATATGGACGTGTTTCCCATTCTTTCCTCCCTTTCATTGGCTAATGCTGTGAGCAAGTAATGGACGACTACCCCTACCCTTCATAAATTGCACATTGAGGGACTTCCTTCGTTCCATGTGCGCTAGTGATACTTCTCCTACTGGCAGAGTCAAGGCAATCGCTCTTGTCGCGCTGATGATTTTGCTCCCGTGGGGCACTAATCTGCCTCCCTCACCTGACTCCCAATCACTCTCAGATGATTTCGATTTAAGAGAACAGTCATCCGGAAAGTCTTGGGGAGTGAACGGCAGTAATGAAACAGGCTGGCTAGTCTTGGAGGCTACTGGTGCAGACGCTGCCAATGGTACACCCGCATTGGCCGACCTTTTCCTGGATTTCGCGCCCGGAGCGGTCATTGACAACCTCACTCTAGAGATTTCCGTCAACGGAAGCGATGGGTATTGGGTAAATCAACCTCAGATCGCAGTAATGGATACCCAGACTAGTGTACTTGACTGGAGCGGAAGAGGAGATCTGGGGAGGCAAAACAACTTCGCAGACAACCCTCCGAGCCTAGTGGGCGGAATCTTGGACGCGTCATTGAAGCCAAACACGATTAGTGACGCTTCATGGCAGATTCCCACAGGAATCGAGATCACCGATCTGGTAATGGAGGCTCTCCGTCCCGTCGATCCAAAACTATCGTTCAGCCCTCTAGAGGTGTCTATTCATGGTAGTGCATACAACCCAATCGATGGTAGGATGCATATCCTCGTCGATGACGACCTCCTGCAGTTGGATGACAACGCAAACAAACGCATTATCGATATCTCCCCTGGCATTGGAGGGCGTTCAATTGTCTCAGATCCTAATAGAGGCCTGCTCTACATAGGAGACTACAATGGAAACGTCACTGCCATGGGTCTTTCTGACTCCGCGCCATTGGTGGATTTCCCAGTAGAAACTAACTCCTCTCTCTCAGACCCAATCCTAACGATGGGAGTGGACGTTTTCGGAGTCCTCTGGGCTGTCTCCGAGTGCAATATGCACTACCTAATGCCATCAAAGGGGGCCCTTTGGAAGACATTGGAGTTCTGCACATCCTCCGAGATCGAGACACCCATTAGTATGTACATCGAAGATAGGGAAATTTTCCTAGCAACCGAGAATAATGGTGTTCGTGTAATCGAATACAATGTATCGGGCTCAGACCCCACGTCCCTTGAAGTTGAAAGGAACATAGTATGGGACGATTCAACCTACCTCTCCGGGAACTCAATAGCAGACGTCGCTGTTTCGGACGACATCCTATACATTGCAACTTCTGACTCTGGAATAGACAGGTTCGACCTTTCTTCAAACTCCTGGATGCCTTCTTGGACATCTTCTAATTGGCTTTCCTCAGACAATTTAGTCGGCCTAGCAGCCGCCCCCGGATGGCTCTATGTCCTAGGGGAGGAGCAAATACAACCCTACGACACAGATGCACTGTTATTCAGTTCAGAAATTCAATTGGAAAGCTTGGGGTTAGACTTCGCTTCAAGCATCATTGCTTGGCCTGGTGGCCTACCAAGGGCTCCTTCAGAGTCAATGGCAATAATCGGGGACTCATCCGGTACATTCGGACGGATTCTTGAAGACAATCCGGACGGTTCCTTCCACCTTGTTAGCAGCCCTTCAATAGAAGACGCCGAGGTCATTGCGATAATTGACGACGGAGAAGCCGGGGAGTTCTGGATAGCCTCTGGCAGCATTATCGACATCATGGACAAGGAGGACAACCTATGGAGGGATCCAATCGATATCGGAGACTGGTTCACTTCAGGACTAGAACCCGGCGATATCACATCAATTGAACAGGATGAGGACGGTTGGGTCTGGGTTGGCACCACAAACAGTGGCGTCCACAGGATGAGCAATGTTGATGGCTCATACTTTGAAACAATCCAGGGACTGAACTCCAATTCGATTACCAGCATGGCATATGACTCTAATACAGAAACACTAGTCATCGGGCATCCGGAATCTGGAATCTCACTCTACTCGACGGATTCCAACAACGTAATCGAGACTTACTCCGAGTCGGAAGGATTGGACTCAGACATGACTCGAGATATCGCAACCAGATTCGGAATAGCGTACATCGCCACCGAGGAGGCGGGTGTGATGAGGATAGATCTCAGCACTCCTGCAATCATAGGCTCATGGCAGTCGCTCGGTGTAGACAACCTAGACTCAACCCCCGTTGCAGTTGACGGGGAGGTCATCTATCTCGGCCTCCCAGGTCTGGGAGTTCTCCTCATTGACAGACTGACGAGCGATATCCTCGATCTTTGGACCCCCGACGATCCAAACGGCATCCCAGACGAGGACGTCAACACACTCTCCCTGGACTTCTACGGAGGTTTGCTGATTGGCTCGGAGGTGCAGAACTCCGGAGCAAATGCGAATGGCGGACTTGCCCGATGGGATGGCTCAACGTGGGACCTGCTCCCAACAAGCATTCCCGGTTGGAACAACGATCCCTTCGAGTTCTATGACGTCTCCAGCGATGCCAATGGCGTCTATGCTGGTACAAATAGGGGGGCATGCATGTGGAACTGGCCCGATCCCAGCAACCCTCAATCTCAATTCACCCTGGAGGACTGCTGGACATCAGGAGGCGGTGGCGGAGGAGGGGGGCAAGGCGATGGAATGCCTTCCAGATTCGTGATTTCCGTGGAACCAATCGGCTCGAATCTCCTCTACGCTGGGACGACCGAGGGTGCAGCTGTGATCAATACGTCAAATGGAACCGTCGTGGAGGTCTGGACAGCAGGAGACGACACAGAGAGGGCACGCGTAGTCAAATTCAGCGAGACACTCTACCTCGGATTTGAGAACATAGGAATCGCCCGATTCAACCTAACGTCTGGGTCTTGGCTTACTCCATGGGACGGTTCTCAGGGAATTCTGGGAGACGACGATGTAACCGTCATGATAGAGGGAAGGGAAGAGGGAACAATGTGGGCTGGTGGAGATTTCGGACTCATCCTGATTGATTTGGTAAACGAAACGACTCTGATTCAATGGGACCGAGGCGTCAACCAAGACGGCCCCACGCTCCCAAACTACTCCCCAGCGGAGATTCTAATTGTTGAAGGGGTCATGTATTACTCTCCTCAACGAGGTAACCCATGGAACTCCAGGGACGAGGTTACTAGAATCAACCTTGACAACAACTCGTCGCTACAAACAATCGATGCTGGAGAACGTCTGGGGTTCAACGGAGTCATTCACGGGATGAACCAAATCGGAGATGAGGTTTGGATAAGTGTCGTAGAGACATCCGGCTGGGGCGGTTCGGGTGACCCAGGAACGATTCTCAGATGGAACACAACATCGGACAGTTGGGAGGATGATCTCCAGACAATCGGAGATGTTGGCAGGGTCAACGCCCAATACCTGGGGGACTGCTTCCCGCTAAACACCTCATGCGAGATGTGGGTGGCATACGGCGACAATATCCTCAGACGATTTTCAGTCTCAAACATGACTCTACTGGATCAATGGAACGATGTCGACGGAAGGATAAGAGGAATGGTCGAGTACCAGGGTGAGTACCTCTTCGCCAGCATGAATGGAATACTCCGCTGGAACCCATCAAACGAGACATGGCAATCGTCGTGGCTACCCGGAGACGGGCTCCCTTCCGACTCGGAGCTAGACTTCTATTCCCTGAAAGTTGTTGGAGACGACCTCTGGGCTGCATCTGGTTATGGAAATGATGGCCATGTGATGCGTTTATCGGGGAATAACAGCAACTGGACCATTTGGGACGTTGATACAAGCGATATCCCCGATGGATATGGAGCTGACATATTGCTATGCCACGATATCGTCCACGTGGCTATAGGATTCAGTGCATGGCAGTGGTGGGCAGTGGGCGGGGGCATAGCTCGATTCGACCTAGGTGATCATGACGGTGATGGAATAACAGAGGAGTGGATTACGCCCATCACTAACGACAACTCAAACATGGCAGACAAGGATGTCAGAGCACTAGCATGCGACGAAGAGAACGACATAATGTACGTGGGCTTCGATACTGACAATGTGGGAATAGATCGCTTCGACTATTCCACTAACAACTTCCTTGACACGCTCACCCCAGACATGGGAGTTTCCGAGAACCCGGTCTTCCCAGGTGGAATGCTTTACGACGAAGACCTCCTACTTGTCTCGCATTATGACGGAAACGGGGGCATCACTCGGGTAATCACCTCGGGCTCATCTGCAACATCTGGGCAGGTGATTGGCCTTGGCATGGACTCTTGCTCAATAGTCAGGGCACCTACTAACTCTAGGTCCTACGCAATTGGAAGGTCGGGTGACCTCTCTGGAATCAACAGGGTGGACAGACTTGACAACACAGGCCTAATCGAGGGAGGATTCGACGAGTTGGTCGGTCTGCCCTCAGGAGTCGTCCACGAGATGATTTCCAACGAGACTCACGTTTGGGTAACTGTTGGCTCATCTGAGTACTCATACCTTGCATCCACCGTACTACAGGGAGAGCTGCTGGACAATGGTTCGGTGAATTGGCAATATGGCTTCGATGCCCTCTCCGAGTCCATCAACGAGATTATGTTGGTGGAACAGGAGATTTGGGCCACGACCGTTGGAAACGGCCTATTCTCATTCAACCTCAGCCAGAGAGCCGTCCAGCAGACCCCTCCCGCTTTGCACAACCAGATGGACGGTCTAATCCATGATGGGGACAACTTGTTCATAGGGCTAATGGGCTGGTCTGGGAGCTCTGCCGGGTTCCAGACATTCGACCCAGAGACCCGATCTTGGGGTCAAGGCAGCCTGTTGGCAGGCCTCCCCAGCAACATAGTCACGGACTTCGTAGAATACGGAGAGCACATCCTCGTCTCAACCCACGGAGGGATAGGACTCTGGAATCTCACAAAATACGACTGGGATGATCCAATTACTACGGTTGATGGGCTCCCTACACCAATCTCCAACCACCTATTCGTGCCACCAGCACCAATTATTGGCAATGGCACTGTTCTAGTGGGAGGCCCAACGGGATTGGTCGTCCTAGACCAGAACCTCGGAATCGTCGGGACGATAGGGAGGGACGAAGGATTGGTCGGCGACTTTGTTTCAGGCATAGTGTATGCTGACTCGGTCTCCAGGACTTTCAATGATTCATCCACCGGTTCAACGATTACCCTGCATCACGACTCAGCTATTTTCATCTCGCATAACGGCCAAGGAGTGACAAGGCCCGGGGTCGCTGCATGGGACGTCTCTACAGACAGTTACAATGGAACGTACAACATCGACATGATTCCCAGTAACGACGTCAGTTCCGTCGAAACAGATCTTTGGGGCGTCCACATAGCAACCTCGAATCAGCCTCTAGTGCACTGGAATGGAACTTCCATGGCAATGGAGGCCGGCCAAGGGGCAATTGACTTACAGGCTTGGCCCATCATAGACCTAGCTTCCGATGGAACCCACCTTGCTGCCATTTCAGCGAGCAAGATAAGCGTCGTCAGGGCAACTGGAGACCATGATGTCGTTACGATAGGAGAGATGCCGGGTGCTTTGGCTGCTGATGCCGATGCATGGATGGGACTAGCTGTACTGGGGGAAGACGGACTACACATCTACAAGCCGATGGAGACCCTCAGGGAGGTCCCGAGGGAGAACCAGAGGAGGGCGTACCCGCTAAACGCAATTTTCGCAGACAGAACACTCGACATCACCGATACCACCAGACCAGGGATGTCAACCACATTGGTATCACACGAATCTCCGATATCGATCCCTATCGACCAAAACCAGGCAAACTCATCCGACTTGCTTCTTTATCCCGGCTCACTTACATTCTCTTCTCCTTCGAAGGGGTCGTGGGTATGGGCCAAGTCGACCCACCTAAATTACACAGGGAGTTGGGATCTAGCAGCACTTGATCACAGAATTGAGGAGTCTTTCCAGACTGCTATTTTCAACACCCAACCAGGATCCCTTTCTTCGACAGTGCATCTCCAAATGCAATCACCACAGGATGGGAGAATCAAGATTCGAGTCTCCTATGACTGGGAGAGACTAGAGGCCCCTACGGTGATGACGAGCCTATATGACCGTCCCAACGACGGCGGTGGAGTACTCCATGCATCTTGGTTACCAGCCCAGGATTCGGCTTGGTCAGCCTACAGGGTCTACCTGTGGGATTCTACGGACAACCCGCAGTGGACCCCATCCAAGGAGGACCTCTCCGACCTACCTTCTTTCCAGAGAGTCCCCTATTGGTCCCAGACCACAGCAGTCTTCACCACTGGAAACAGCAATGGTTCCGAGGTTCAACTCTCAGACCAGAGGCAATACAGAGCTGCAGTAGCTATTGAGTATCCCGACGGTAGCCTTGGGGACCCAATTTCATGGGAAGGGAACGCAACCCCAACAGATGAGACCCCCTCGCCCCCGGAATGGCTAGACGTACAGCCAGTCTCTGGCGGAACTCCCGGGACGGTTTCAGCGGAGTGGTCTGCCTGTCAGGAACTAGACCCACAGTTTACTCGAATTTGGGCAGTTCAGCAGGAGATTTCCAATGCCCTGGCCCTCTCTAACCCAATCGACTTCGCCTTCGCAGCAGGCAATTCCTCCGTTCTAGAACTAGATGGCAACGTCCCCTACTGGTTCGCAATCGTCTGCGTGGACGAAGCAGGACAATTTGATCCTGCAAATGCCACAGTGGTGGGACCAGTAGTCACAGCAGGAGGACTCAATGACGGCATAGCCCCCTCGCCCATTACTGGAACCACCGCCAGTGACGCCCCCAACGACGAGGGAGGCAGGATTATCGTTACCTGGAATCCTAACCAAGAGGAGGACTGCTCATTCCACGTCATCTACATTCTACCCGCCTCGGGGTGGACGGCTCCTACATCGGTAGATGGCTGGCCTGTCGGACAGTTCGTAACCGACTGCACTACCGACGAGGTCGTCATCGACTCAATTGGCAACTCAACACTCGAAAACGACGTGGTATACTGGATAGGGGTGGTGGCTGTAGACGACTGGGGCAATCAGAACGTCGACGATGTACTAGTGGTCGAGACTGCCAGTTACTCGGAGCTCGACTCCACTGAATTCACCCCACCAGAAATGGTCTCGGGACTCCAGGCATGGGATCATCCCGATGATGACGGCACAGCAATCGACGTAAGTTGGGATAGGTCAGTGGCAGAAGACTTCAGCCACTACACAGTTTGGGCGTCAGACTTCCCTCTGAACGACTTGACCGAAGTCAGCCCCGCCTGCGAATCAAGCAGCGCTTGCAACCCCGTAACCATTGACCAGAGACAGATTGGCAACTCCCCACGTCTCGAGATAACCCTGACTTCGGCACTGTACGGCACAGAGGCCGATGCACTTTCGACATCTGGCATATCGCCTGACGTCCCCCTCTACGTCACCGTCACGATCCACGACTTAGCGGGGAACGTGATCCTCTCGGACTTGAGCGACAACATGGCTCTAGTCACACCCATAGACAACAGGGGGGACCAGTTCCCCCCAGAGAGGGTCCCCGCACCTACTCTGGTTGACAGGGCCCCTGACTCTGGCGATGGGGTCTTCGCCTCATTCCCACCGAGTTCCGCGCCCGACATCGCAGAGTATCGAGTCTTCGCAGTAGCCGGAGCACCCTTCGACAGCGCCGATGGACTCGAACCAGTATTGGTTTTGGACCGGACAGAGGGCGGCCAGTTCCTCCTGGAGGAACTTTCCAACGGGGAGAGCATTCAGCCCGACATTCCAATGTGGGTCGCGGTGGTTTCAGTAGATACCTCCGGGAACGCGTGGCTAGATGGACTCGAGACCTCAATGATCAGTCCAGTAGATGAGAACTCTCAAGACCCCGGAATTCACCTTCCAGAGGTTTCTGAGATAATGGCCTACTGGGATGCCACAGGATCGAGAATCGAGGTAATCTGGGCTGACTCGGAAGACCCGCAGGTGGAATCGTATACTGTTTTCGCTAGTACGATGCAGTTCTCCGACACCAGGGATGCCATAATCGTCACTTCCTCTCCCATATCCAACGCTTCCTTCGACTCCATCGGCCCGACACCAGTAAGCTCCTCGACACCATACTGGTTGGCAGTCGTTGCCTTCGATGGGGAAGTCCACAGACTCTCAGTTGATTCGATTCGGGTCTATCCGCTATCAGAGCTCACTCCAGGAGGATCATCCGACGGCCCAGGGGCAGGGGGCGAGTCATGGTTCGACCAGCTTGTTGATGGGGACCTAAACACAGTCATAATCATGGTTTCCGCTATCATGGTAATCCTCGGTGCTGCAATGATAATCAGACCTAGGGAGAAAACCGCTCCACAGCCATGGGAGATGGGTACTCAAGAGGTCGAAATGGAGGAGGAGATGACCAGGGAGGCAATGGGCATTTCCGAAGAGGAAGAAATAGCCTCCAGCTCTATCCTAAGACCACAGGGGGGAGAGGAGTTTCCAGAGGAGGATATGTCTGAGAACCCGATTGCTGAGGCCCCTGAGGAGTGGCAGGGGCCCGATGTATCTGTGGGGGAAATCCTCGACTCTGAGACCGAGGAGATTAGCCTCGAGGGTCTGAATGATCTAGCCGATGGACTCGAAGAGGAAGAGTCAGAGGACATCGATGTGTCATTCCTGGACGAAGTACTTGATGACGATTGACACAGTGCCGATGACCGTAGCCTTGAAGGACATCACTCCTCTGGTCGGAACGAGAATCATGCCAGTATGCAGGATTTGCAAGCAGAACTATCCCCAGGCCCAATTCATCACCGGGAACGGGCCAAGATACCAGGTCTGCTCCCGTTGTGGGGTAGAGAATGGTCTATCCGATCCCGATGATACCCCTCAGTTCTACTCCGACGAGATTCTCAATGCCCGCCTCTCTCTTTACACCAGGAGGCACCTTCCATGGGTATCCGTCCTAATAGGATGGTTCCTGTTCCTCTCAATCGGCCGAGGAATAGAGCTCTGGTCTGTCCTCTTCTTCGGTGTTCTCGCGGTTTCTTCCCTCATCGTCCCAGTTCTACACTTCATGGGCGCCACTAGATTTCAGGCCGAGCTTTCGAGAATAACCCCTTGAAACTAGCACAGGAACCCTTGAAATACGTAATATGCCTCTCCGAGGCCAGAGGGAACAGAGGGTTCCCTGAGAAAGCCAGTGAGATTGGATGATTAGAAAAGGAGGAGTCAGAACAGAAAACGAGAGTTCGGAAAAACCAGAAATGACGCTCAGTGCAGCGTTATTGCGGTATTCGGACACGTGTCCAGACTCGCTCCAAGCAATCATTCCTTACTCGTTGGATTAACGGAAAATTAGGAAGTGAATTTACAATGCAATATCAGAAGAAAGCTAGTGTGATAACAGCGCTGCTCCTAGTGCTCATGGCCGGTTCAGCCGGTGTCGGAGCCGATGGATCAGACCCCCTTGACCCTTCAGACGGAGGAGCCGACTGGGACGGGGACGGACTGACCAACGCAGAGGAGCAAAGTGCTGGCACGGACATGAATAACCCAGATACCGACAACGATGGTATGCCAGATGGATGGGAGGTCAACTACGGCCTCAACCCCAACTCTGCCAGTGACAGTGGAGCCGATCCAGATGGTGACGGCCTAGACAACCTGGAAGAGTACGAAGCAGGAACCAACCCAAACAACGCAGATACTGACGGCGACGGTACCAATGATGCTAACGACCCATATCCAAACGACCCCAACGACGGCGCCGCATCGGATTCGGACGGCGACGGAATACCCGACGCATACGATCCCGACTTCCAAGGCGAAGGATCCGGAGATGGAGGCACCGAAGGAGGTGGCGAAGGAGAGAATGGACAAGGTCAGGGACAAGG
>CETM01130095.1_pt1 | contig 11810 bp, 7 predicted proteins | sample 361451 | NCBI WGS metagenome assembly CETM01 (sample SAMEA2622690, study PRJEB7988) | marine metagenome | isolation source: saline water (ENVO:00002010), including
CCGTTGATCAGGAAGTCATAGAGATCGACCGTATTGATGACGCGGCCGTTGCGCTTGATCTTGATCTTGCGGTAGCTGCCCAGCGCCTGGTCGATACCGCCGGCCTGATCCAGGAAATACAGCATGGAGTCATTCGGCGTACCGGCATAACGGCCCGGATTCTTGACGTAACCGGTGACGAAGACCCCCACCGGCTGTACGCCCTGCAGATTGGTATAGACGCTGACATTCTCCGGATACACCTCCTGGATGGCGGCGCGTACCTTGCCGTCCAGCTGGGCATTGGTGGTGCCCTGCACCATCACCGGGCCGATGCCCGGCAGGAAGATATTGCCCTGCGCATCCACCGGCAGCACGGACTCTATCTCGACCCCACCCCACACACGCAGGGTGATCTGATCACCCGGCTTGATGGTGTAGCTGCTGTTGAGCCCATCGGCCATCATGCCGCGGAAACCACCGGTAAAGAGGTTTTCGCCGAACGGCGGCAGAGAGTCGGGGTCGGTCTGCTCCCGTGAGGTCAGCGGGCCGTAGGTGCCACTGCGCCAGTCGGCGCGCGCCTTGTCTTCCACACTGTCCGTCTTCTGCGGAATGCTGGAAACCTGGTCGTCGCTGGACAGGATGGAACCACCGCCCAGGCCGGTTGCCATGGCAGGGCTGGCGTTCAGGCACGCTACCGCCACCAGGCACCCGGCCCGGAGCAAGAATCTGGAAATTGTCATCGGGCTAGGCCCCTCGTAGTGCAAGAATGGTGCAGTGTTGATCAGGAATGTCAGTGCCGATCACGCCAGCCTGTTCCCTGTTGTCGTCGGTTCATGCCGTGTCGCGGTGCGGACCTGTCAGCGAGAAGTTGCCGCAAGCGCGTCAGCGCGCCTCTTCCAGCAGACCGGTCACCAGCCGCTGGGTCACCCAGGTGCCCTCGCCGGCCTTGCCCTCGTTGCTGGTACGACAGGCCAGCTCCTTGCTCGGCAGGTCACGCGCATTGGAGACCGTCAGCTCGCGACAGATACGCCCACTGGCGGCGAAGTAGCGCTCATGGGCGACCACTTCGACATCGCTGCCCCAGGGGCTGGTGGGTACGGCGATCACGCTGCCGGGGGCAGAGCTGTCGAGAAATGACGAGACATCCGCCGGCAGTGACGCAGCACCGGTGAGATTGGCCAGGTTGGTGCTGCCAGCGCCGGTGGAGGCGGGATAGGACGTCGCGCAACCGGCGATGGTCAGTGCGAAACCTGCGACCGCCACGAGTCGCATGGCGCTCGGCAGACGGGATGTGAATCGAGATTGAATCATGAGGAAGTCCTGAAACGGCAGACGCCCCCGCCTTGCGGCGAGGGCTGATCGGCGTGAATGCATCAACCGATGACGTTGTAGTGCTTGAGCTGACTGACCAGCTTGAGTGCGGTCTGCTCGAGGCTCAGTTCGCCCGTGTTGATCTCGATTTCCGGGTTCTCCGGCGCTTCATACGGCGAGCTGATGCCGGTGAAGTCGCTGATCTCACCGGCACGCGCCTTGCGGTACAGGCCCTTGGGATCACGCTCTTCGCAGACGCTGATCGGCGTGTTGACGAAGACTTCGATGAACTCGTCAGTGCCGACCATGTCGCGCACGGTCTGGCGATCGGCCTGGAACGGCGAGATGAAGCTGACCAGGGTGATCATGCCGGCATCGACCATCAGCTTGGCGACTTCGCCGACACGACGGATGTTCTCGGCGCGGTCGTCTTCGCTGAAGCCCAAGTCACCACACAGACCGTGACGCACGTTGTCGCCGTCCAGCAGGTAGGTGTTGTAGCCCATGGCGAACAGCTGACGTTCCAGCGCATTGGCGGCGGTGGACTTGCCGGCACCGGAGAGGCCTGTGAACCAGATGATGCACGGCTTCTGCTTGTTGCGATCGGCGCGGCGCTGCTTGGTGACCGCCATGTCGTGCCACACGATATTGCTGGCACTCAGGGTCTCCTTGACCATGCCCGCACCGATGGTGATGTTGGACAGGCGATCAATGAACACGAAGCTGCCGGTATGCGGCGAACGCTGGTAGCTGTCCATGGCCAGCGGCTGGGTCAGCTCGACCTGCACGCGGGCGATGCCATTGAGCGGGATGTTCTCCGCTTCATTGCGCGCCATGGTGTTGACGTCGGTCTGGTGAATGATGCGCCCGACGCGGCCGATGACGCTGGAGGTACCGAGCTTGAGCTCGTATTCCTTGCCGACGATCAGCGGGTCCTCGTGCATCCACACCACGTCCGCGGTGAAGGCGGTGCACGGCTCCAGATCGGAATCTTCGGCGACGATCATGTCGCCGCGCGAGATGTCGATCTCATCGGTCAGTGTCAGCGTGACAGCCTGGCCCGGCCAGGCGATGTCGAGATCGCCGTCGAAGGTGACGATGCGCTCGACCGTGGAGGTCTTGCCGGACGGCAGTACCTTGATCTGCTGGCCCGGTGAGACGGTGCCGGCAGCCAGGGTGCCGCAGTAGCCACGGAAGTTGAGGTTCGGACGATTGACGTACTGCACCGGGAAGCGCAGGTCGGTCAGGTTGCTGTCCTCGGTGACATCGACGGTCTCGAGGATGTCCATAAGCGGACGCGCTTCGTAGGCGGCATCGTCATACCACGGGGTATTGGCGCTGAGAGAGACGACGTTGTCGCCTTCCAGTGCGGACAGCGGCACGAAGCGGATATCCGGGACTTCCAGGTCCTTGGCGAACTCCTGATAGTCCGCGACGATCTCGTCGAAGCGTTCCTGGGAGTAGTCGACGATATCCATCTTGTTGACCGCGACCACCAGGTGCTGGATGCCCAGCAGCGAGCAGATGTAGCTGTGACGGCGGGTCTGGGTCTGCACGCCGTAGCGCGCATCGATCAGGATGATCGCCAGGCTCGCGGTGGAGGCACCGGTGGCCATGTTGCGGGTGTACTGCTCGTGCCCCGGCGTATCAGCGATAATGAACTTGCGCTTGTCGGTGGAGAAGTAGCGGTAGGCGACATCGATGGTGATGCCCTGCTCACGCTCTGACTGCAGACCATCGACCAACAGCGCCAGATCCACCTTGCCGGTGGTGCCGCTCTTCTTGGAATCGCGGGTGATGGCGGCCAGCTGATCTTCGTAGATCATCTTGGAGTCATGAAGCAGACGACCGATCAGGGTCGACTTGCCGTCATCCACGCTGCCGCAGGTGATGAAACGCAGCAGATCTTTCTGCTCGTGTTCCTTGAGATAGGCTTCGATGTTTTCCGCGATCATCGTTGACTGGTGTGACACTGTCATTCTCCCTGAACCCGGTCTGTCCAGCGCGAGCCTTCCATGAGGCTTCCAGCGCTGCGAACATCCCGTGTCCTGTCAATTTCGTTGAGTCTTGCTTGCCTGACATCGTGCAGTAGCCGTTGCGGGCTAACGCAATTCTGGTGCGCCCGCCGCCTAGAAATACCCTTCGCGCTTCTTCTTCTCCATGGAGCCTGCCTGATCGTGATCGATGGCACGACCGGAGCGCTCGCTGGTACGGGTCAGCAGCATTTCCTGGATGATTTCCGGCAGGGTCGCGGCGGTGGATTCCACGGCGCCGGTCAGCGGATAGCAGCCCAGGGTGCGGAAGCGCACGGACTTCATCTCCGGCACTTCGCCTTCCTTGAGCGGCAGACGGTCGTCATCGACCATGATGTCGAGGCCATCACGCTTCACCACCGGACGCACGGCGGAGTAGTAGAGCGGCACGATCTTGATGGACTCGAGGTAGATGTACTGCCAGATGTCCAGCTCGGTCCAGTTGGAGAGCGGGAAGACGCGGATGGACTCGCCCTTGTTGATCTTGGAGTTGTAGATATTCCACAGCTCCGGACGCTGATTCTTGGGGTCCCAGCGGTGGTACTGGTCACGGAAGGAGTAGACACGCTCTTTCGCGCGTGAAGCTTCCTCGTCACGACGCGCACCGCCGAAGGCCGCATCGAAACCATGCTTGTCCAGCGCCTGCTTCAGCGACTGGGTCTTCATGATGTCGGTGTACTTGGCGCTGCCGTGCTCGAACGGGTTGATGTTCGCCTCGACACCTTCCTGATTGATGTGCTCGATCAGTTCCATGCCGACTTCCGCGGCCATCTCATCGCGGAACTTGATCATCTCCTGGAATTTCCAAGTGGTGTTGACGTGCATCAGGGGGAACGGCGGCACGCCCGGCGCGAAGGCCTTGCGCGCCAGGTGCAGCATCACGGCGGAGTCCTTGCCGATGGAGTAGAGCATGACCGGATTGGAGAACTCGGCCGCCACTTCACGAATGATGTGGATGGACTCGGCCTCGAGCTGCTTGAGGTGGGTCTGACGTTCCGGTGTGATACCGAGTTTTTCAGCCGTGGACGATGCTGTCATTACAGATTCCTTGAGATCACTCTGCTAGTTGTTCCTGCCCTCTTCACTCGCAGACGAAGCCGCACATCCTGAAGAAGACCACGTATCCTTGACATCAGACTGACATGTACAGACGTCAGTCCTGTGACGCCGTGGCGCATCCCACGCACTCGGGCATCACGCCCAGGGGGCTGCCGGTCTGGCGCACACGATGAAATAGGGATTCAGCACGCTATCGTGCTGGTTGTAACGCAGCGCTTGGCGGGTCTCGGCATTGAGCACCTGACCACCGGCAGCCTCGACGACGGCATGTGCCGCACCGGTATCCCACTCACAGGTCGGGCCGAGGCGCGGGTAAAGATCTGCCGCCCCTTCCGCCACCAGACACAGCTTCAGTGAGCTGCCCATGGCGACGATGTCACAGGCATGGAAATCGGCGACGAAGGCCTTGAAATCATCGCTCTGGTGGGAGCGGCTGCCGACGATGCGCCAGCTGTCCTGCTCACCGGGCACATGAGCGACGGAAATCGCCTGACGCTCGCCCTCGCCGACCTGCTTCTCGGCGATGGACGCCTGGCCCTCACTCTGCTGGGCACCCACATAAAGCGTCTCGATGGCCGGAGCATAGACGACGCCCATCGTCGGCACGCCCTGCTCGATCAGCGCGATATTGACGGTGAATTCGCCATTGCGCTTGATGAATTCCTTGGTGCCATCCAGCGGGTCCACCAGCCAGTAACGCGACCACTCGCTGCGCACGTCCCAGCGGATGTCGGCATCTTCCTCGGACAGGATCGGCGTGGCGCCGAACTCAGCCTCCATCTCCTTGAGACCCTCGACGATGACGGCATGTGCCGCACGGTCTGCCGTGGTCAGCGGGGAGTCATCCGCCTTCATGTCGACAGTGAAGTCGCCACTCTCATAGATGTCCATGATGGCGGCGCCGGCCTTGCGAGCAATCGACTCGAGCGCGGTCAACATCGCGCGTGTGGTACTTGCCGCAGTCGTGTCTGTCATGTGCCTTCCTGTGCGTATTGATGTCTTGTACTGAGGTGGATTGTGTCGCTGATGGCTGAGGTGATACGCGCCTGTGCCGCCATCGGCGTTCTATTGTTTCGGCCATGTCCTGCCAGCGGCGCCACATCGCCTCGCCTGATGCAGAGGCAAGAAACCTGCCATCACCGGCTTTCCCGGGCCCCCGGTCTAACCAGTGAATGGCCAGATCACGGGAATCAGGACGACGGATGTCACCCCGACGATGAGGCTCATCGGCAGCCCGACCTTCATGTAATCCGAGACCTTGTAGCCACCGGGCCCCATCACCATCAGATTGGTCTGATAACCCAGAGGTGTGAGGAAACTGGCTGAGGCAGCAAACATGATGGCAATCGCATAGGGCATCAGGGAGACGCCCATCTGCTCACTCACCGCCATGGCGATCGGGAACATGAGCACGGCGGCGGCATTGTTGGTGATGATCTCGGTGAAAAGCGTCGTGGTGAGATAGACCAGCACAAGCATCAGGAAGGGAGAACCACCGCCGAACTGCATCAACTGGTCAGCCACGATCTGGGCTGCACCACTATCGGTCATGGCCTGGCCCAGCGCGAGGGCGGCGGCGATCACGACCAGCACGCTGCCATCGATGCTGGCACGCGCTTGGGCGGCAGGCAGGCAGCCGGTGAAGACCATCAGAATGGCGGCGGCGACAGCGGCCTCGACAAGTTCGACCATGCCAGCCAGATGCGTGACGATCATCAGGCTCATGATGGCGAGTGCAATGGGTGCCTTGGTCAGGTTGGGCATGCCGTTGCCGTCCAGGGTGCTGACCAGCAGGAATTCGCGGTTGTAACGGTGCAGGCGCGTGAAATCGGCCGCGGCTTCCAGCAACAGGGTGTCCCCGGGACGCAGCACGATGTCCCCGACCTTGCTGTTGATGCGCTCACCGTCCCGGGAGACGGCCAGCACCACGGAGTGATAGCGGGTACGAAAACGTGCTTCCTTAATGCTCACCCCGACCACCGGTGAGCTGGGTGCGATGACGGCTTCGACCATGCGGCGCTGGTGGTGGTCGAGATCTAGCCCGGCCGCATCGCTCTCGAGCCCGCGGAAGGCGCGGACTTCATGGGCGGTATCCGCCACACCGACGAAGATGAGGCGATCGCCTGACTGCAGGATGGTGTCAGGCCCGACCATGGACAGCAGCTTGCCGGTGCGCTCGATCTCGGCCAGATAACCGTACTGCAGACTGCGAAGCCCCGCCTCTTCGATGCTCTTGTCGTGCAGTGGGCCCTTGTCGGCGACGCGCATGGCCACGGAGTATTCGCGACCATTGCCGAGCTGCTCGACCAGCCCCTTGCGCTGCGGCAGGAAGCGCCAGCCCACCAGCACCATCCAGAGCGTGCCCGCGATGAGCACCGGGATCCCCAGCGCCGTGATGTCGAAGATGCCAAGTCCGGGCTGCTTGGCCTGTGACTGCAGCAGGCCATCCACCACCAGATTGGTACTGGTGCCGATCAAGGTACAGGTGCCGCCGAGAATGGCGGCGTAGCTCATCGGCATCAGCAGACGGGAGGGAGAGATCTTCATGCGCGCGCACCAGCCCTGAACGAGACCGATGAACAGTGCGACCACGGGAGTATTGTTGAGGAAGGCACTCAGCAGCGAAGTGATCGGCATCAGGCGTGCCAATGCGGAAGACGGTGAGGTGGGACGCCCGAGCAGACGCTCCAGCATCCAGCGCAGCGCGCCGGTCTCCTGGACCCCGGCCGCCACCACGAAGAGTGCGCCGATGGTCATGACCCCCGGATTGGCGAAACCGGACAGGAAGGTGCTGGGAGAGATGACACCCAGCAGGATCAGCAGCACGGCGGCTGCCATCATCAGCCACTCAGCGGGCCAACGGTTCCAGATCAGTCCTGCCAGCACACCTATCGTGACGACGAGTGTAATGACAGCATCCATGTGCTGCGCGATATCCATCTACAGATGTTCCCTTGGCATCCTGCCGCTTCTCGTTTCTGCTCAGCGCGTTCATTCGTGAGGTGCATGACCCACCGAGCTTGGCGAGGAGACATTCTCTATCGAAGCGGGACACATTAGCAGCAAACCTCATGCCACTAAAGCATGCAGTTAATAAGACTGACTTGAGGCAAAACGCTCAGACTAATCATTTGCCTGCTACCAGTTTCACCCACGAAGACTTTGATTGAATTCATTCGTCACTTTGCGTACTTTCCCTATTTGCGGACTCTGCGTCAACGGTAATGCCGCAAGAGCGGCAAGGACGTCGCCATTACCACGAGTGAGCAGTCACTTTTTTCAGTGCAACGGATATCTTGCATGCTGGGCGCAATCAAAAAACATGGATGGTGGCTTTTCATGCAGTCTCGCTGCGCCTTTCACGCTGACTCCCCGAATCACCGGAACCCCCCGACATGCGGGGCCTCCCGGCAGACACTGTGCTTTTCACGTGGAATCCTGCGCCAGCCTCACCTTGAGGCTTTCATTCCGGAGCTGTTGCCATTGAAGAAGGCCGGTGTCTCGGCATCTCTCGGTGCGACATGCCATCCGCCTGCATGCCACCACCCCTCGTGTCGCCCGAAAGACACCGCTGCCACCCCACCTGCGACCGGCAAAAATGTAAGAAAATCACCACTTTTTGCCTTTTTACCTCGCCAGAAAACAGCACCTCTCAAGGCCACTTCCTTCTCTTCGATATTCGGCTTTAGTAGTACAAAAAATGCTAATATATGCGCTATTTCCCGCACTAAATCCAGCGCGGTCGTCGGATGGGGACACAAGGCAACGGCGGCTCAGGCGCGCGCGTATGCCCGGCAACATGCGCTGCCCTATATCGCATTGGAAGACGGCTTCGTGCGCTCACTCACGCTGGCAAGTGCAGGCTACCCCGCCATGTCGATGGTGGTGGATCATCAGGGCATCTATTACGACGCCCGCCAGCCGAGTGACTTGGAGCAGCTGATTCACGAGGCGCCTGAGCGTCAGGACGAGGTGCTTCTGATGCGTGCCCGCACTTCCATGCAGCGTCTGCGCCACCAGCGCCTGAGCAAGTACAACCATGCGCCGGAGCGACAGCTGCCCGCCAGAACGAAGGCGCGGCGTGTGCTGGTGGTGGACCAAACATCCGGCGATGCCTCGATAGAGGGCGGCATGGCCACACAGGCGACCTTTCTCGCCATGCTGAGAGAGGCATGCGCCGAGCCGGAGGCCGAAGTGTGGGTGAAGACGCATCCGGATGTGATCGCCGGCAAGAAGCAGGGCTATCTGCTGGAAGAGGCACGCCGACAGGGATGTACCCTGCTCAGCGACGACATCAATCCCTGGTCACTATTCGAACAGGTGGACGCCGTGCATGTGGTGACCAGCCAGCTAGGCTTCGAGGCACTGCTGGCCGGCCTGCCGGTGACCTGCCATGGCCTGCCTTTCTATGCCGGCTGGGGGCTGACCGAGGATCGTCAGACGTGCGAGCGCCGCGGCGAATCACGCCATCTGGAACAAGTCTTCGCCGCGGCGTACCTCGAGTATTCGCGCTATGCCAACCCCTACACCGGGGAGCGCGCTTCGCTGGAGGAGGTGCTTCAGCTGCTGGTAGACCAGAAACGTCAGAGTGAACATCTGACAGGCCACTGGATCGCACCTGGCTACTCGCGCTGGAAGCGTGGATTCCTGCCGGCATTTCTCGGCCCCTGGGCGAGATGCGACTTCACCTCGCGTGAATCGCAAGCGCTGGAGACGCTCACCCATGGCACTCCCGAGAATGCTCCGCTGCGTGTTCTCAGCTGGGCCGGCAGGACCACTCAAGATTTCGCCCGATCCGTCGAGCGTCTGGGCGGAAAGATCTGGCGCATCGAAGACGGCTTCCTGCGCTCGGTTGGTCTGGGAGTGGATCTTACCCGCCCCCTGTCGCTGATCGTCGACGACAAGGCGATGCATTTCGATGCCCAGCGTGCCAGCACGCTGGAGGACTGGCTTGAGCACCACGCGCTTGACGACGCCGAACTTGCGCGGGCGCGTCGTCTGCGGGAGCGCATCATTGCGCTGGGACTGAGCAAGTACAATGCAGAACATGACGCCCTGCCGGACCTGAGAGCCCTGGCCGGCGAGCGCGAGATCGTGTTGGTGGTCGGCCAGGTGGAGTCGGACGCCTCGATCCGTCATGCCTGCCCGGGCATCAAGACCCACCGTGAGCTGCTGGAAGCGGCGCGGGAATTGCATCCTGATGCCTACATGATCTACAAACCGCATCCTGACGTTGTCTCTGGTGGTCGGCGCGGGGAGATGTCCGGCGAGAACACGCCAGAGGACCTGGTGTTGACGTCAGGCGATATCTGCCAGCTGTTCGAACAGGTCGATCATGTCCACACGCTGTGTTCCCTGGCGGGCTTCGAGGCACTGTTGCGCGGCGTGGAAGTCACGACCCACGGGCTGCCGTTCTATGCCGGTTGGGGGCTGACCCATGATCGCGTCAGCTGTGAACGTCGCACACGGCGCCTGAGTCTGGATGCGCTGGTGGCGGGTGCCCTGATCGAGTACCCACTGTACGTGGACCCGGTGTACGGGCATCACTGCAACGCCGAGACAGTTGTCACGATTCTGGAACAACAACGCACCATGCTGAGAAATGGCACCCGCAAGATCACCCTGCCTTGGAAAACAAGGCTCTACCGCGGCTATCGTGCGCTATTCATTGGAAGGCACTGACCTATGCAACAAGGAAGTCTGGCGTTGCCGAATCATCATTCTCCCCTGTCGGGCGGCTCTGAAGCGCGCGGCTTGGCATCGCTGCAGCCGCTGTTCAAGCTGTCGGAAGATATCGGGATGATGCATCCGACGACGCAGGACACACCTTTCTCTCTGCTGACTCCTCCCCCTGTCGCGCGTCGCACTCCCGGCGGTGGACAGCGGCGTGTCTTCCTGCTGTTGCAAGGGGTCTGCTCGCCCTTCTTCCTACATCTTGCCCACAAGCTGAAGCAGGATGGACACGAGGTCATCAAGGTCAACTTCAACAGTGGCGACAGCTTCTACTGGCGCCACGACAAGGCCTACGCCTATCGCGGCCGGAGTGAAGACCTCGGCGAATGGATCGCCGAGCTGTGGCGCAGGCACCACGTCACGGATCAGGTGCTGTTCGGGGATCGTCGTCCCGTGCACCGGGATGCCGTGCTCAAGGCGGAATACTTCGGGATTCGCACCCATGTCTTCGAGGAAGGCTACTTCCGCCCCTTCTGGGTGACGCTGGAGCGCGAGGGGGTCAATGGCCACTCCCTGCTGCCGCGTGACCCCGACTGGTTCCGTGAGGCGGGCAGGCAACTGGACGACGCGCCCACGCCGCAGCGCTTCAAGGCCTCCTTCTGGGAGCGCGCCCGTCATGACATGACCTATCATCTGGCCGGTGCCGCCAATCCGCTGCTGTTCCCGCGCTATCGTCCTCACAGCATCAATGCCGCGGAGGAATACTGCGGCTATGCCACGCGCCTGCCGTTGATGCGCTGGTACAAGCGGCGGGATGCCGGGCGCATCGAACAGCTGATGAACAGCGGCGCGCCCTTCTACCTGCTGCCGCTGCAGCTCAATACCGATGCCCAGATCCGTCATCATTCGCGCTTTTCCAACATGCAGGAAGTCATCCAGCGAGTGATGAAGAGCTTTGCCCTGAACGCTCCGCGCGGGGCGCGTCTGGTGATCAAGAACCACCCACTCGACATGGGTCTGGTGGATTACCCGAAGCTGATCCGAGAGCTCGAGCGCCGCTATGACGTGCTCGGCCGCATCGTCTATCTGGAAAGCGGCAATCTCGAGAAGCTGCTGCAGCATGCCAAGGGCATGATCACCGTCAACAGCACCACCGGCAATGTCGCGCTGCAGTATCGCTGCCCGACCTACTGCATGGGCGACCCGATCTTCAACCTGCCCGGCCTGACCTTCCAGGGCAGCCTGCACGAATTCTGGACTCAGGGCGAGAAGCCGGACACCACACTGTTTCGCAGCTTCCGCAACACCGTCATCCATACCGTGCAGCTCAATGGCGGCTTCTACTGCAAGCCGGGCATGCAGCTCGCGGTGACGGGAGCCTCGAAGATACTGTGTGCCGAGCGCTCGCCGCTGGAGCAGATGTTGAGTCGCTGCTGATCCTGCCTCCGGGCCGAACATCGAGATCGTCGTTGGCAGGGATGCCACCGTCGATCATGAGAGCGCCATCAGGCGCCTTGCAGAGCCGGAACCCCTGAAGGCAGGCCGCATGTCTGCCTCTGGGCCACAAGAAGAACGACCATGAACAACGCAAGGGAACTGCCGACCATGAGTGTCGGGATTCAAGGGAGACGATCATGACGGCAATGCCCCCGCAGCAGCCTGACACCCAGGCACCGTCCGCACGGGATGATGCAACGACCACCGAGCAGCGTGAAGGAAAGCAAGCTCCGGATGGCGCACCGCAGCAGAATT
>CETM01082521.1_pt1 | contig 11798 bp, 14 predicted proteins | sample 361451 | NCBI WGS metagenome assembly CETM01 (sample SAMEA2622690, study PRJEB7988) | marine metagenome | isolation source: saline water (ENVO:00002010), including
CCCCGTTTTAGGCTACGACCGTATGCATAAGGGGATCGACTTTAGTGCGCCGATTGGTACGCCGATTATGGCTGCTGGACGCGGTGTTGTGAAGCGTGCCAGTCGTTACGGTAGCTTTGGTAACGCGGTGGTGATTGACCACGGTGATGGCTATGAAACCCTCTATGCGCATTTGAATGACTTTGCCAGCGGACTCAAGCCGGGTGACCACGTGAAGCAGGGTGACGTGATTGGTTACTTGGGCAAAACCGGTTTATCGGCGGGTCGGCATTTGCATTACGAAGTGCACCATCACGGGCGCGCGATTAACCCGTTAGATATCAAAGCGCCCGCCCAAGCGCGGCTGCAAGGCGCGGCACTGGACGGGTTTAAACAGCAATTAGCGCAACTGAAGTCGATGGACAGTCAGTTGGCGAGTTTATCACCTTAGTAAGCCCCCTCGCTGTACGTTAATTCGTAGCTGTGGCTGTAAATCTCTAGGATATTACCGAACGGGTCTTCCATGTAGATCATACGGTAAGGCTTTTCACCTGGGTAATAGTAGCGTGGTTTTGCCATCCGCTTCTTGCCGCCAGCTTGTACGATTCGTTCGGCTAACTCTTCGACGTTGGGGTCTTGCACACAAAAGTGGAAGATGCCTGTTTTCCAGTACTCAAAGTTATCCTCTGGATCTTGCTGGTTGTCGAACTCAAAGATCTCGACACCGATACGATCGCCAGTCGACAAGTGGGCGATTCGGAAGCGCTTCCATCCTTTGCCAAAGACGTCAGTGCACATTTCACCGATCGGGCTATCGTCTTCAGTAATTTCGGTAGGTTTCATAATTAAATACCAACCGAGCACTTCGGTGTAAAACTTCACGGCTTTATCAAGATCCGGTACGGATAAACCGATGTGAGAAAATGTTCTGGGAAATACGTGACTCATAGTGACCTCCGTTGTTTGTGACGCTTGTAGATTACAAAACAACCTGACATCATGTGAAATTATTACTTTTTATGTTTTCAAGTACAAAACATTATGGTTAATCCGGTTTGGTTACGTACCTTTGTTAGTTTGGCACGGACACAGCACTTTACCCGCACTGCCGAACAGTTATTTATGACACAGTCGGGTGTCAGCCAGCATATTAAGAAGCTTGAGCAGCAGCTCGGCGTGACATTGATTGCTCGAAATTCGTCGGCATTTGAGCTCACCGAGGCTGGACAACGGCTGTTGCAAACCGCTGAGGATCTGGTTGAGACACTGGATTCGTTAGCGACCTGGGTGGCGGACGATCCGGATGATTGTGGCGAAGTGCGCGTGATGTCACCGGGTAGCGTCGGATTAAAACTGTATGATGCGCTGCTGGGTTTACAGCTTGAGCACCCTGGTTTGGTGATTGATTATCGGTTTGCACCGAATGTTGATGTCGAAACGCGTGTTGCTGATAAACAGGTTGATATTGGGCTGATGACGCAAGCGCCTCAGCGCGAGGGTTTGCAGTTTCATCAATTGAGTCAAGAGCAGTTATTGCTGATAACACCGGCGACCTATCCAACCGTGGATTTCATGACGTTGCGTGAACTTGGCTTTATTGATCACCCAGATGGCTATCATCATGGTAACTTGCTGCTGAGTCGAAACTTTGTCGAGTTCTCGCATATGAGCGAATTTAATAAACGCGGCTTTTCTAACCAAATTAACTTGATTCTGGAGCCGGTAAAACGTGGCTTAGGCTTTACGGTATTGCCCGAGTTTGTTGTTGAGCAATCGCAACAACGCGACGCACTGCAGGTTCATCCGCTCTCCCATCCTGCGTATGAACCTGTGTATTGTGTGACACGAAAAGCGCCACAACAGCCTCGTCGAGTGGCGCGTGTTAAACACTTTATTGAGACTAGCATACAGCGACGCGTGGCTGGAGATTGGTTGGCTTGATACGCTAGACCCATGCGTCGGTTAATCAATTACGCGCAGCGAACGGTATTCGTCGTACGCAAACTGGTCGGTCATACCGCTGATGTAATCTTGAATGAGACGGCAGCGGTAGTAGCGCTCCCATAGCGGTGCGCACCCGTTATCAGTGGCTTTAATGTAGGCACGAATGTGTTTGCCTGATAGCTTGTGGCATAGGCGACTTGCCAGTGGGTGAGCCCGTTGTATCTTTGGCTGCTCGAGCACCAGTCCCCGAAAATCAGTCATTGATAACTTAAGTAATGGCGCATAAATATCGAGCAAGCCAAGAATAATCGTGTGTCCACGGAGCTCCTGTTGCTCGACTTCGGGCTGGTTAAAGACCCGTGTTAATGCCAGCTTTTGCAGCGCCTCACTGAGCTGATGGGCGGGGCTATCATCTTCGAGTAGTGCTGCATTAAAGTGGCCATCGACCACCGCATCAAAGTTATCAATAAAGCGTTGTGCGGCATGGTTGACCAAAATGTTGTGGACATAGACGCGCAGCCAAATGAAAAACTGATTGTTGCTATCAATGCTGTTTTTGTCTGCGTAATCGTTGGCTATTTCGAGGATGCGGTTGACTGAGATATCGTCACCGTTGTAGCACAGGTTGGCGACCGCAGGATCGCCACCGAGTGCGCTGAATTGTTCACGAATGCCTTGCGTGACTTGTTCACGGCTGAGTATATGCTTTTCTACCGCGTCTTCTAAATCTGCTATGCCGTATGAGGTATCGTCCGCTGCTTCCATGATATAGCTAAGAAAGTGGCGGTGACCTGGCTTTAAATCGAGTTTTTTATACAGATCATCGATCAGTGATTGTTCGGCTAAGTAGTAGCCCGGCTTTTTACCTAGATAGCTCAGTGGTTGGTCTTTACTGGGCTTGGGGTCACTGGCTAATCGTGTGTATTTTAATACCGCCGCGATCTGTGTGTAGGTTAGGTTGAGACTCATCAACGAGTGAATTAAGCGTATCGCTTGGGCGTTACCTTCAAAGCTTTGCAGTTCATTCTTAATTGCCACCGCTTCGGGTTCGTCAAAGTCGTTAAATAGTGATTCATTATGCGTTGCAAACCAGCTACTTATCGCCGCTTCACCAAAGTGTCCAAATGGTGGATTACCGATGTCGTGCATGATGCACGCCATTTCGACGCAGCTTTCGATGACGCGGAATAACTCGTGAGGGGAGGTGCCGGTTGCCTCAAGTGTTTTGAAATGACCTTTGCGTTTTAGTCGTTCGCCGATTTCACGGACAATGTAGCGCCCGTTTTGCTGCACTTCGAGTGAATGTGTGAGACGACTGCGTACCGCCGCATTGCGCTCAAGTGGGAATACCTGAGTTTTTTGTTGGAGACGTCGTACCGCCGCGGAGTTGATGATCCGTCCGCGGTCACTCTCAGCGGCGATTATCCAATTACTGGTGTTACGAGAATAGGGGCGATCGGCTCTCATTCGGTTAACAAGACGACGTAAATCCACACGCGGCTCCATTGGTCTTTAAGTAGAGCCCTGTTTTATCAGCCTGTTAAGCCTGAGGCAAGTGCCTTATTACGTTAGTTACATACATCGTCAACCAGTGCTTTTAGACGCTTAATGCGCTTTGCATCACCTGCGCTTTCGGCTTTAGCGAGGTCGATTTGTGCCTGCTGGCATGCTTCTGATTTATCCGTCTTCATGCGTTCAAGCTCGTCTTTTTGATACTGCTCCATGCCTTCTAAGCCTTTATACTCATCTCGCGATTCTTCTGTGCGATCCTTTTGATATGGCTCAGTTTGATGGCTCTCACAAGCTGATAAGCTAGCGGCTAGTGCTAATACGAACAGGATCTTTTTCATGGAGCGTCCTTGATTTTGTAATCTCGTTCGTACAATATGGATGATTGTTATTTTAATGTAAATGTCGAGTGAGAGATTCACTCAACTATTTTCCAAGTGTTTACATATTCATTTAAAAAACAAACAACAATAGTGTCGTATGTTGAACTTAAAAGTATTGCTGGTGGCGCTCAATGCCATTAAATGGGAAATCAGCTTAGTTTCGGGTGTGGTATTGTTGGCGCTTGCCGTCAGCGCATCACACTTGCCCCTTGTTATGTTTGTTGCATTACTGGTTGGCGTAACAGGATTTACGCTTGCTGCTTATATTTCTATCAGTTTGCTCTTGCTTCGACATAAGCTCATCAAACATAATCTCTATCAATTATTTTTGGCGCAAAGCGAACATGCCCGCGGGCAAGAGATTGCTGGCTTTTTTAAAGGCTATTAATCGCGCTTAATTGACTGGAGAATTTATGGCTGAATCGACCAAAGGTGCATGGCTTAAGCGTGCGCTGTTTGAATTATTTATTGTCTGCTTTCCGCTGATCATTTTTGGTATGGTGGTACTTGCTGATGGCTCGTTTCCGACCATGGCGGGCTACATCGTGGTGCAGCTTCTCACGTTGATGGGCTATATCGTCTTTAAAAATAAAGCGGTTAGTCGCTGATTAAACAACAACATATAACATTCTGCTGAGTATTATTATTTGTCTTTAATGAGACCTTTCGCTATTTTTGAACGTATGATTCAATATTATTGAAATATCTTACAGTCAGCGATTGGTGTCGATGTGAAGAAAAAGCAGTATGTTTTTGGTTTCATTCTTTTTTTAATTTATTCCGTTGTTGCCGTTCAGGCGACCAATCTGATCGTTGGACTGTTGCACGAGCGCGAGCTGAATAAACAAAACGATCGCTTGCGCGAAGTGATTACACTTGCCAAATCAAAACTTGAAGCTGAACTGTATCGTGATGTTTTTTTTAGCGGACAGTTTGGCGACCGTTATTACCATCGATCCCCCGTTAGCGCTTCAAAATTGGACCAACCTGGGTAAAACCTTAATGGAGAAGTCGACCCATGTGCGCAATGTGGGTGTGGCACCGGATGATATTATCCGTCTGAATTACCCCCCTGAAGGTAATGAACGCGCGATTGGTCTGGATTTTAGAACGGTACCTCAACAGTATCGTACGGTGATCAAAGCGCGTGAGCTGCAGGATGTATATCTATCGGGACCGCTTGAGCTGGTGCAGGGCGGCATGGCGGTGATCGCACGGTTTCCGGTGTTTAATGACTTTCCTACCAATAATGATTACTGGGGCAGCATCAGTATCGTGATTGACTATGATTCACTGATGCAGGCATCGGGTTTTAATGCACTTATTGATTCGCCTGTCGCTATCCGAGGGGTTGATGGCGCCGGTATGAACGGTGACGTGTTCTTTGGTGATGCGGTGATTTTTGAGCAGCCCGATTTTACCAGTGTGATCACGATTCCCAATGGCGAGTGGGTGGTGAGTGCACAATTTGATAAAACGGTGCCGAGCGGCTTAGCACGGCAGCTTTTGGCACTACGTATTAGCTTGATAACGGTCGCCCTGCTTATCTTTACCGCCGTGTTTGCTCTGTGGCGCTCTTATCGGGTCGTCCGACGTTTTGCGCATGAGGACGAATTAACGGGGTTATATAACCGCAGATACGTGATGTCACACTTGGATAAACTCGCCGACACGCCGAATGGTCAGCAAATGTTTGCCGTTATCAATATCGACTTAAACGGCTTTAAGGGAGTCAACGATGATTATGGGCACGAAGCGGGCGATCAGTTATTAAAATTGGTGGCGACTGAAATCGTCAGTAGTGTGAGAATGACCGATATCGTAGCGCGTTTAGGCGGTGATGAGTTTATCGTGATTATGCACCGCATTGACAGTGAAGCACATGCCGCTCAACTGGCTGATTCATTGCGAAACAAAATAGAGAAGCAAACGCTGTTGTGGGGCAAAGCGAAAATCAGACCGTCGTTAAGTATCGGCACTGCGGTGTTTAGCACCCAAACGCATACGGTTAAGGATGTGTTGATTCGAGCGGATCAGGCGATGTATCGGGATAAGGCGCGTTACCGAAATTAATCGCTGCGCTGAATTGACGCTGTTGCTGATTGTCGACCCATTCATTGATGTGATAACGCCATCCTAGCTGCTCGCAAATGCGCTCGATAATGATTAACCCGTAACCAAAGCCACGACGTTCATGATGGGCGTCGTGGTCGACATCATTGATGACCCGTAACTCATCATGACCTATTACCACCTGAACCTGACTATCTGCGTAATCAAAGGCATTTTTTAATACGTTTTTTAACAACACATCGACGAATGAGGGCGGTGCCTGAACTGTGGGTGATGCCTGTTGTTCAAGGTTGATACGAATCGCTTGTGCGTGGCGTAGCGGCTCGAGTTGACTGAGTTGATATGAAATGCGTGCATTCACGTCAACCGATTGATAATGATCGGCTGTTAGCGAGGCTTGGCCGAGCAGCAAAAATGTCTTAATCAGTTGGTCGATATCTTCACTCGCGCCCTTAATGCGGGCCAGCGCTTTGCTCGCCATCGGCGAGGTGTCCGCTTGGTGTAAGTGCTCGAGTAACTCTGATGAGCCTTGTAAAGTCATTAACGGGGTTCGGATCTCGTGTGCCGCGAAGCGAGTAAAATCTTGCTCGCGCGCTAAGTACTGCTGTATCTGTTTTTTCCCCTCGAGCAATGCCTGCTCAATGTTATAAAGCTCACGATAGTGTGCATCGGCAACCAGTGTTGGCTGGTTAGGTGCGAGCAACGCGACTTTGTCGACCACTTTTTTGAGTGGGGTGGTAAATTGTCGGTAGAGGTAAAACATCAAGCCGGTTAATAGCACGCTGATTAACAATGCGAGCGTAAATGACAACGCGTGCAAGCGTGTCTCGTAATCATCTAAAAAGTCATCTGCATCGTCTTTAAATACCAAATAATAGAGTCCTTCGCCGCTGGGTGCGGGGCTGACTTTAAAGTGTTTGTCTTCGGGACCGAGTTGATGCTCATAATGACCCGGTTCAACGTAGGATGATAGCCATAGGGGCGTGCCCGAACGCGACCAGTAAATATCAAACTGGTAAGGATTCGGTTGTTGGCCTTGCTCACCAAACCGACGATATTGCTGCTCGTACATATGGGCTTCAGTATCTAGCCAATAGCGCAGACTAATGGACTCCATTTGCTCTTGTGCGACATATGTCATGCCAAACAGCAGCGTGATAAATAGCACGCTGATGGTAAACAACAGCAGCGAAAAGCGCCGAATTAGACTAGGACGCGCGTTGGACAAGACGGTATCCTCGACCCTGCTCGGTGACGATCTCAACATCGGGGGCATAGTGAGCCAGCGCTTTACGCAACTTATATAAGTGGCTTCTAAACGCGTCGCTATCGGGTTCCTCATTTTGCCAGATGCGTTCGATAAACTGGTTTTTGCTGACAAAGCCTGGACTGGCGTTGAGTAATGTGTGCAAGATTTGGTGCTGTATCACAGGGAGACTGAATTCGCCTTGTTGAGTTTTACCGCGTTGATGCTCAATATGATAAGTCAGCGAACCTAGGGATAGCGTGGCGTTATCCGCATGTCCTCGGGAGCGCATCGTGAGTGCCTTGATACGTGCCTCGAGCTCTTGTAGAGCAAAGGGTTTCACGAGGTAGTCATCACCGCCCGCGGCGAATCCAGCTAATTTATCATCGAGCGTATCGCGTGCCGTTAGGAATAAAATGGGGGTCGACTGGTTGAGCTGTTGACGAATCGCTTTGGCGGCTTCAAGCCCATCCATTTTAGGCATCATCACGTCTAGAATAATGATGTCAAAGGCTGCGCTCTCGGCGAGCGTTAGCGCAGCCTTACCGTGGTATGCACAATCAATTTCATGGCCTTTAACGGCCAAGTAATCATGGACCGTTTCCATCACCTGCGGATCATCTTCTACCAAAAGTATATTCATTGTGCATCGCTCATTGGTGTTATTGTTTTACGATAGTGACAACATCAACGTCGATTTCCGGTGATTCCATGAACTCTTTCTCAAACTCACCTTGAATCTGGATCGTCGCGTTTTCATCGAACGGTTGACTTGGAAAGTTTTCGCTATCGATTTCGACGCGTACTTCTTGGTGACCGTCGGTAAAAATATATTTCTCGCTGCCGACTTTCTTGATTAACTGACCCTCAAGTTGGACATAGTCGTCGTCTTGGCCGGTTTCAAGTAGTTTTGCGAGATTGGTGTACTGCGCTTCGGTAGCACCGACATATTGTGCTGCTGCGACCGTAGAGAGGCTCACAGCGGCTGTTAGTAAAACAACTAAAATTGACTGTTTCATGACAACGCTCCTGTTTTGTTTTGCGATTGCCATGGCATTACAACAGAGCCGGTGTGAACGCAGTGTGAAGTCAGTCGTCGGTTTTCTGATAACTGCTTTGACTTTTGCCAAGCCCCGCACTGATGGTCAGTTGTAGCGCATCGGCGGGTTTCATATCGATTGATTGGACACAATCTTTCGGCACCATGATCATATAGCCGCCCACGTTATAGGCCATGGGCAGGAACACGGCGACATGGTCATCGGGCATTACGTTAACCAGTTTGTCATGCTTATCTTTGGTTTTGTTATCACTGCGTTTGGTAACGATACCAATGAGCTGCATTTTACTACCTGGCATGGTGACCAAAACCACAGATTCATCGGCGAAATCTTTACCTTGCATCATATCGAATACATCGTTGATGGTGCCGTACAGGTTACGTAGTAGGGGCAATTTGTTCATCAGCTTACCGGGCAACTGCCAGATGGACTGTAAAAACGACCACTGCGAGGTAAAGCCTATCAGCACGGCAAGCAACAGAAAGCTCGCAAACGCGAGACCTGGAAAGTAATAACTCTCGCCGAGGAGTGTTTTCCAGATGGGACTTAACCAGGTCTCTATGGTGACGAGCAACCAGCGCGCCAACATGATGGTGACCATGATGGGGAGTAGAATTGCTAATCCTTTTAGGAGGAACTGAAAAATGCGTTTCATAACCTTGGGGCTTCCTTAGTTTCTCAGCCATTGCATACTAATGGCTAATCAAAATCGTTTGTTATACGTAGTACACTGACACTACTTCGCTCGTTTTGGCAAATATTAAGGTGTAAATATGACACAAATTGCATTTTTAGGCTTGGGTGCAATGGGCATTCGCATGGCGCAACATCTGATCGATGCAGGACATGCGGTGACCGTTTGGAACCGCACCGAATCACGTGCGCAACCCTTGCTTGAGCAGGGCGCGCAATGGGCTGATACGCCGGCTGAGGCGGCACAAGGCGCTGAGTTCGTCATTGCCATGGTGCGCGATGATGAGGCGTCTGCCGATGTGTGGCTTGATGAACAAACGGGTGCCTTTAAGGGGATGGATGAGCAGGCTATTGCGATTGAGAGCTCAACATTGTCGGTGGATTGGATTAAAACGCTGGCACAGCACGCACACCAGCGCAATGTGAAGTTTATCGAAGCGCCGGTATCGGGCTCACGTCCGCAAGCACAGCATGCCGAGTTGGTTTATTTAGTGGGCGGTGAGGCGAGCCTGTTTGAACGCGCTGAGCCCGTGTTGTCGCTGATGGGTAAAAAAGTGAATCACACGGGCGGCATGGGCTCGGGAGCGCTTGCAAAGCTCGTGACCAACACCTTAATGGGCATTCAGGTGACTACACTTGGCGAATTGGTTGCGATGTTAAAACGGCAGGGCGAAGACCCCGATAAGATACTCGAAGCGGTATCGACAACGCCAGTATGGAGCAAAACGGCAGGGATTGTGCGTAAATCGATGGTCAACGAAGCCTATGAGCCCCAGTTCCCGGTTGACCTGATCGAGAAAGACCTTGGTTACTGCTTACAAGCCGCGAACCAAGTCGCGCCCATGACCTCGGCGGCACGCACGGTGTTTAACGAGGCGCAAACGCAACAATTGGGCGAATGGAATATGACGGTGGTAGCTAAGCTATACCAGTAGCCGTGATGTCAGCGACTTCAGTTACGAAGTCGCTGGCTGTTTTGGCAGTGCCCAGCTTTGCCATATCAGTGGTGCGACGATCATCGCTGAGCCAATGTAAAAGTTAAGCCCGGGTTGCTCGGCGAAAAACACCATACCAATCGCAACGGCGCCAATCAGACCTGTGTATTCGGCGCTGGTCACTTTCGCGCTATCAACCGCGCGGTATGCATAGATACAGGTCGCCGCGTAGACCATGATAAACAGCGTCGAACCGGTGGCAAATAGCATACGTTGCCAGTCAAATGCCGCACCTTCCCACAGCGCCAGCGCAATGCCCACGGGCAACCCCAACACATTGGTGAGAAACAAGGTTTGTAAGATACCGTGCTCACGGGGTAATTTTTTAATCAGTAGGTTGTTCAGTGCTAGGCTTCCTGCGACCAACAATGCCGCGACAGCGAACGGATTAAATTCGGTTGGGTTGACGATAACCAACACGCCGAGCATACCCAAACCAACGGTCACTGCACTGTGCCATGTCACACGCTCTTTAAACGCCATACGTGCGATGATGACGGTTAACATTGGCGCTGCATAAAACAAGGCGTTGGCGGTGGCTAACGGCAATGTGGTGAGCGATAGCACCATTAACGCGGTGCCAAATAACCAAATGTGCGCCCGTGCTGCGTGCCAACGAAGGCCTTTGGGCGCGAGTGGCTCGCCACGTAATTTGATAAAAGGCACGAGTATCAACACGGCACTGATTTGGCGCAGCAAGACGAACTGAAAGGGTGCCTCGAAATTTCCCAGCATTTTGATCAGAGAATCCGACAAAATCGCGACGTTGTTGCCTAATACTAACCACAATACTGCAGCAATGAGTGCTTTATCCATGACGAACCCCCTCTATGACTGGTGATGATGGCGCTAGGATAAAGAGAATTGGATATTATTAAAAATGATATTAAAATGTAGTTACTATGAGAAAAATAGATATTAAGTGATGAGTGTACCCTTTCGATCGATTCACTATTTTGCCATGGTGGCGCGTCGCAGCAGCTTCTCGAAAGCGGCAGAGGAGCTGTTTGTCTCGCAAAGTGCTGTGAGTCATCAGATTAAGCTGTTAGAGGAGCGCTTGGGACAAGCGTTGTTTATTCGCAAAGGACGTCAGTTGTTGCTAACCGCAGCGGGTGAGGCGTTTTACCAGAATATTGAAGAGCCGCTTGCCCATATCGAGCGAGAATTCTCCCAGTTACAACAGGGTGATGCCGGTTTTGTGCGGTTGGCGTCCTATGGTTCACTTGCTGTTAAATGGCTGATTCCTGCGGTGGATCGATTTCGTCAACGCTATCCTAATGTTGATTTAACCCTGACCATGCTCACCGAGGACGGTGGTTTTGAACGAGCGTTAGCGGATTGCTTTATTACCACGCAACCGCCTAAAAGTGGTTTTGAGGTGACGCATTTGTACGATGAGTATTTATATCCTTACTGTTCTTATGATATTCGCTCACGCTTACAGGATCTGCGTGACCCGTCTGCATTGGCGGCGTTTCCGTTGCTCTCAGCCACCTATACCTTTGCTCACGGAACCCCCGGTTATGACTGGAAGATGTGGTTTAAACAAGGCGGTATGCGCTTGCCTAGTCAAGCTAAGGTGCATCATTTTAGCCACTTGTTATTGGCGGCTGAAGCGGCCAAACACAGCCATGGCATAGCCTTGCTTAATGAGTTTATGACGACGCAACGCGAGCGTGAGCAGGAATTAGTGCGTTTACCGATGCACGGGCTTAACACCGGCGACCGTTTTTACTTTGTCGCGCCAAGCACCTTATCAAACCGCAGTTCGATAAAGGTGCTACGCGATTGGCTGGTTGAGCTGTGTCAGTCGCAACAAGCAATGAGCCGCTATTAACGACGCATCAGGTCGGGCTGGGACTCCCAGTCAATTTCTTTACCCAATTCGTTGGTGGGCACGGTTTCTCGTACCGTA
>CETM01057063.1_pt1 | contig 11789 bp, 12 predicted proteins | sample 361451 | NCBI WGS metagenome assembly CETM01 (sample SAMEA2622690, study PRJEB7988) | marine metagenome | isolation source: saline water (ENVO:00002010), including
TTTATGAATGGTAAGGAAGCTATGCAAGAAGAGTTTTTTCATACATTCAATGCGCTTATAGATAAGGGTTCTCAAATAATATTATCAGCTGATAGATCTCCAAATAAACTTTTAAGGATACAAGATAGAATAAAATCTAGATTTTCTGGTGGTTTAGTTGTAGATATTCAAAATTCAGATTATGATTTAAGATATAAAATTTTAAAAAATAAAATAGAAGAATTAAAATTTTTATATTCAAATGAAATCAATATACCTGAAGAGATATTAAAATTTATAAGCTTAGAAGTAAAAACAAGCAATAGAGAGTTAGTAGGATCACTAAATAGAATAATTTCGTTCTCAAAAATTTATAATAAAGTGCCCAATTTAAGTGAAATAAAAGTTATTTTAAAAGATCTTCTTAATTTTTCGGAAAATAAAGTAACTATAGATTTGATACAAACTATAGTTTGTCAATTTTTCAAAATCAGTAAAAATGAAATGCTTTCATCTAGAAGGTCACGATATTTGGTTAGGCCTAGACAAGCAGCAATATATCTATCAAAATTACTTACTTCCAAATCTTTACCAGAGATAGGTAGAGCTTTTTCAAATAGGGATCATACAACTGTAATTCATTCTGTAAAAACTATAGAAAAATTAAGAAAAGAAGATAATGAATTAAATATTAATATTGATAATTTAAAAAATAAAATTTTATATAATAACAAAGAGAATGAAATTTAATGTAAATCAACAAGATTTGCAAAAATCTTTAAATTACTGTCAAGGAGTTATAGAAAAGAGAAGTACATTGCCTATCTTATCAAATGTATTATTAGAAGTTACACAATCTAAATTAAAAATAACAGCAACAGACCTAGATTTAATTTTTATAAATCAAATACCAAATGTTGAGGTTCAAGAGGAGGGAAAAACAACAACATCATCATCAATTATGTATGATATTGTAAGAAAATTTTCTTCTGGAAAAAAAATAAATTTTTCAGATATTGGAGAAAATAAGCTTCATTTAGAGTCTGAAAAATCAGTATTTAATCTAAATTGTATAAGTCCAGCAGATTTTCCTCTTTCTGATGAAAATTTTTCTGATAATGAATTTTTAATAAATTCAAAAAAACTTCTTAAACTATTAAACAAGTGTAAGTTTTCTATATCAAATGATGAAACAAGACATTATTTAAGTGGAATTTTTTTTCATTTAAATCAAAATGAGGAGAAAATTTTTTTAACTGCAGCCGCAACTGACAGTCATAGAATGTCAATATCTAAAATAAAATTAAATGAAAAAATTGAGTTTGAGCCAATAATTTTACCAAAAAAAACAATTTTTCAACTATGTTCTATATTAGAGGATTATGATGGTGATGTAAAAATTTCAAATATAAAATCTAAAATTAAATTTGAAATGAATAATAACGTTTTAATTTCAAAGCTTATTGATGGAAAATTTCCAAATTACATGCAAGTTGTGCCAAAAGAAAATAAAAAAAAATTGGAGGTAGACCTTAAATTATTTTTAGACTCCGTAGATCGTGTTGCTTCTGTTTCTCTTGATAAAAAAGATGGTGTTAAATTTAATTTGCAAAAAGACATTTTGAATCTTTCAGTTAATAATACTAATAGCGGCGATGGAAAAGAAAGTCTTGCAGTAAAATTTGATCACGAATTAGATATAAGTTTTAATTCTAAATATTTAATAGATATTGCTGCCCAATTAGAAGGAGAAAAAATTGAAATTTACTTAAAAGACTCTGGCTCGCCAGCTTTAATAAAAGACCCCGGAGATTTTGATAGTATATTTATTATAATGCCAATGAAAGGCTAACCCAATTCATCCAATTCAGAGTATATTTTATCTTGTAAGTTTTTAACAAATATATCTTTATCCATTCCAGGATTGATAGGATCTAGAATAGATATAGTTAATATTGAGTTTGTTTTTTTCATTCCATTTTTAGGCCAAATTCGTCCAGAGTTAATCGCAACAGGTTGACATTTAATGTTTAATTCTTCATATAATTTTCCTACACCTTTCTTGAATTCAGATCTGTCATCTGGCAATAGCCTTGTACCTTGTGGAAAGATAATTAATGGTCTTTTTGATTTTTTTACTGCATTAGATATTTGATTAAAAAAGCCAAGATTATCTTTAGTAATTTTATTTCGACTTATTGAAATTGATCCAATTTTTTTTAAATACCAACCAAATATTGGAATTTTAATTAATTCTTTTTTTAAAATAAATATAGGAGAATTAAAAATTGTTTGTAAAAAAAAAGTTTCAAACATTGATTGATGAGATGATGCAATAAAAAATTTACTATCTGTAATTAAATTTTCTTTTCCTTTTATAGCTATTTTAACTGAAAGAAAAATTTTTAAACAAATAGCTGACCAATACCCCATAATTTTACCTCCAAACAAAACAACTTTCTGGGGTAGAAAAAAAGATGGAATAAAAATAATCGATATCAAAATAATTCCTAAAAAAAAGAATAATGAAAATAAAAAATTTCTTATCATTTGGACAAAAGATTAAATTATATCTTCCAGCTTTTCTCTCTTTTTAATTATAATTATTTTAGAGCCTTTTATAAGAAGTTCCACTGGTTTAGGTCTAACATTATAATTTGAACTTAAAGAAATTCCATATGCTCCGACATCACAAATAATTATTATATCTTTTTCTTTTAATTTTTGAAATTTTGTTAAAGTTGAAAATTTATCTGTTGTTTCACAAATTGGACCTACAAATTCATATTTACTTTTCGAAAAAATATTTTTTTTTATTGACGGAATTATTTTATGCTTAGCGTTATATAGAGCAGGTCTCATCAAATCATTCATACCTGTATCTAATATTATAAAATTTTTAGATTTTGTTTCTTTAATAAAAATAACTTTTGAAATTAAAAATCCAGTATTTCCTATTATTGATCTTCCTGGTTCAAAAATAATTTTAGATCTATTAACTTTTAAAAATTTTTTAATAGCAATATTATATTTTTTATAATTTAACTTTTTTAAATTATTTTCATATGATATTCCCATACCTCCACCTAAATCTATATATTCAAATCTGTATCTAGATTTTTTGATTACTCTATCTAAAACCCTGAGCATTTTTTCATATGGTTGATGACTCAGAATTTGACTTCCTATATGTACACTTAAACATTTTAGATTAATAAAATTTGATTTTCTTATATAATCAACTAAGCTTAAAAAAGTTTTTTCACTTACTCCAAATTTATTTTCTTTTTTTCCTGTAGAAATTTGATTTAGTGTTTGAGGATTAGTATTAGGATTTAACCTAAGACCAATATTTACAATTTTTTTTTTGGTTTTAGCAATTTTTTCAATTTCAATTATTTCACTTTTAGACTCTGCATTTATAAGAAAAATATTTTTATTGATGGCATAATTTATTTCTTTTGTTGTTTTACCTACTCCAGAAAAAACAATTTTATTAACATTAATTCCAGCTTTTTGAGCTTTCATAAGTTCTCCAATAGAAACAACATCAGCTCCTAATCCAAATTTATTTATTTCTCTTAATAAATTTACATTTGAATTTGATTTAACGGAAAAGCAAATCATTGGTTTGAATGATTTAAAAAAATTTTTAAAATTAATTATATTTTCTTTTAATTTTTTATATGAATAGCAATAAGCTGGTGTTCCAAACTTCTTTGAAATTTTTTCTGATGAAATCCCCTCAATGTAAAAACGATTTTTTTTGTAAATCATTAAATTATTTTGTTATTTAGAATATTTATTTTGGAATCTTTATATACAGGATCTCCTTTTTTCCCACAGGAAAAAAAAATTAAAAAACAAAACAATAAAAGTATAAATTTTTTGTTCATTTTAATTCCTTTTTATATTTCTTTATCATTTTCCTGATGTTTTCAAAAGCTGTACCTCCATATGATATTTTAGATTTTATAGACTTTTTTAGATCAAATATATTAAGTATTTCTTCATTTAATTTAGGTTCTATTTTTTTAATATCTTTAATATCTAATTCATCAAACCTTTTTTTATTTTTTTCTGCATAATTTACAATTTTTGAAGTTATTTTATATGCTTTTCTAAATGGCACATTTAAATCTCTTACTATATAATCAGCTAAATCTGTAGCAGTCGTATATCCTTCTTGCGCAAATTCATACATTCTTTTTTTATTTACAGAAAAATTTTTTAAAATTTCATTTAATATTAGAATTGAATATTTTATTTGATCAAAAGATTTAAAAACTATTTCTTTATCATCCTGTAAATCTTTAAAATAAGACAAAGGTAGACCTTTAAGAATTGTTAACATTGAAATTAAGTTACCATAAGCATTGCCTGTTTTTCCTCTTAGAAATTCTAAAGGATCTGGATTCTTTTTTTGAGGCATTATAGATGATCCTGTAACTATTTTATCATTTAGTTTAATTAATTTAAATGCATCAGAGTTCCAAATTATAAATTCTTCCGCAAATCTAGATATATGCATTGCACAAACTGAAACAGCGTATAAAAAATCTATAACAAAATCTCTATCTGAAACTGTATCAATGGAATTTCCAGTTGGTTTTGAAAAATTTAGCTTTTTTGTCGTATAAACTCTATCAATATTAAAGGAAGTTCCTGATAAAGCAGCACTACCTAAAGGATTTTCATTTAAACTAATTATATTATTATTAAATCTACTCTTGTCCCTTTTAAACATTTCGACGTAGGCTAAAAGATAGTGTGCAAAAGAAATTGGTTGAGCATTTTTTAAATGAGTGAATCCAGGCATTATGGTTTGAATATTTGCTTCAGAAATTTTAATAATTAATTTTATTGAGGAATTTAAAAGATTATTTATTTCAGTAGTTGAATTTTTTAACCATAACTTTAGATCAGTTATAACTTGATCATTTCTAGATCTGCCGGTGTGAACAAAGCCAGCGTCGTCACCAATAATTTCAAATAATCTATTTTCAATATTCATATGTATATCTTCATATTTGGTATTAAAATTAAATTTTTTTTTGCTAATTTCATTTTTAATTTTGCTTAATCCCCAAATAATTTTATTTTTAATTTTAAAAGAAATAATTTTTTGCTTAAATAACATTTCAGTATGAGCAATAGATACTTGAATGTCTTCTTTATAAAGTCTTTTATCTATATCTATAGAATTTCCAAATTTTTGAAAAATATTAGAACTTTTTTTAGAAATTCTAGCATTCCATACTGGCATATTGTTTTTATTTTGCTTCATGATATGTAACTATACATTTTAGAATGAAATTATTAACAATAAAATTTATTTCAGCTATTATTTATTTAATATCAACAAATGCATCTTATGCAATAGAACAACCTAATATAAAAAATTTATTGGTACACGATAAGCCAAAAAAGGTTGAAAATGTTACATTTAAAAATATAAAAAATAAGATTATTAATCTAAGTGATTACAATTATTCTTTGGTTATAATAAATTTTTGGGCAACATGGTGCAAACCATGTTTAGATGAAATGCCTTCTTTAAATAAATTGCAACAGAGCACTAAATTCAAAAGTTTAAAAGTCATTCCAATAAATGTGGGTCAAGAGCCTGCTGAAAAAGCTGTCAATTTTTTTGATAAACTTGAAATTACAAACCTTGAGATATTTTTTGATGAAGGAATGAATTTGCCAAATAAATTTTCTTTAAGAGGGTTACCCACTTCTATTTTATTAAATAGAAAAGGTGAAGAATTTGCTAGAGTAATTGGATCAATTAATTTTGTTGATAAAAATTTTATTGAATGGTTACAATCTTATGAAGAAGATTAAATAAAAATGAAATTTTCGTTAGATACAAAAACAATTTATCCAGAAAAAAATGAAGAAATTAAAAATGCTATTGTTTTGCTTCATGGATATGGTGGTGATGGAAATGATATAAGTTCACTATCTATAAATTGGAAAAGATTTCTTCCTAACACAATTTTTTTATGTCCTAATGGACACCAGAAGTGCAAAGTAAATCCCACTGGATATGAGTGGTTTGACCTATCTATAGATGATAAAGAATATATATTAGAAGAATCTTTAAAAGCTGAAGAAAAAATAAAGTTTTTTATTGAAGAAGTGAAAAATAAATTTAACCTGAGTAATAAAAAAATCTGTTTGTCAGGATTTAGTCAAGGATGTATGATGTCAATAAATATTGCTTTAACTTCTGAAGATAGCTTTAATTGTTTAGTTGGTTTTTCAGGAAAAATTATTGATAAAGAAAATTTAGTAAAAAGAATTAAATCAAAAACCAATATGATTTTAATTCATGGAGACCTTGATCAAATCGTGCCTGTTAATTTTATTTTAGAAGCAAAAGATTTTATGATAAGAAATAACATAAAAGTCGAAACTAAAATAATAAAAAATTGTGAACATAATATTCCTGTGGAAGCTTCCAGTGCAGCACTAAATTTTATTAAAAAAAACTTAATAATTTAATAAATTATTAATATTTATTATGTATCATTGATTAATATTTTTAATTAGGCTAATCTATTTATGATGAAAACATTAAATCGAAAAATTTCATTAGAAAAATGCCCTGCACTTGTTTTAAATGCTGATTATAGACCATTAAGTTATTATCCCCTCTCACTTTGGAGTTGGCAAGACTCAATAAAATCAGTTTTTTTGGATAGGGTAAATATTGTAAGTTACTATGATAAAATAGTAAGAAGCCCTTCATTCAGCATGAAACTTCCAAGTGTTATAGCTTTAAAAAGTTATATTAAACCTTTATCAAATCCAAATTTTACAAGGTTTAATGTTTTTTTAAGAGATAAATTTATGTGTCAGTATTGTGGAAGTAAAAGAGAATTAACATTTGATCATTTATTACCAAGATCAAAAGGAGGAAAAACAGATTGGGATAATGTAGTTACAGCTTGTTCAAATTGTAATGTTAAAAAAGGTGGAAGATTGATTAATAAATCAGGTATGATTTTAAACCAAAAACCTTTTCAACCAACTACTGAAGATTTACATAAGAATGGAAAAAATTTTCCACCAAATTTTTTGCATAAAACTTGGATTGACTACTTATATTGGGATGTAGAATTAGAACCTTGATTAAATTTTTTCAGATATATTTATTGCTATTTTTGATCCAGTTTTGATTAATTTGTCGAGTAAAGAGTATATGCCTTTTTTAGTAGCACCATTTTCATAAGCAATATCTTTATGATGTAGCTCATCTTCTCTGAAACGAGTTATATTATCTCTTAAGATTTTTTCGTCATCTTCTAGTTGATTTATTTGTTTTTGGTAGTGTTTATCTATTACCTCTTCTACCGAAGCAGTACATAACATTGCAGCTTTATCCCCCAAGATTGCTGAACCAAATCCTAAACCAATTCCTAGTAAATCCCATAAAGGGAGCAGTTTTGTAGGTTCAATATTTCTTTTTTTTATTTCTTTTTCAAAATAATCTGCATGTTCCATCTCGTGAATTTTCATTTTTTCAATTTTTTTTTTTAAATAATCATTTTTTTTTATAGTATTCAAAGCTAATAGTTGTCCTTGGTAAATCTTTATAGCTCCCCTCTCACCAGCATGATCAACTCGTATAAACTCTTCTAATTTATTTTTATCTGTTTTTTTCATATTTAATTACTATAATCATTAATGCTGAAATTAGCATCGATAAAATTAAATTAATTGCCGCAAGAGATATTCCAAAAATTTTGAAATTAACATCTTTACAATTAGGCCTTGAGGAGTTTAATGATTTTAATAGTTCTTGTTTATCTGTTAATTTGATGTCACTACTTGTACATCCTGAAAATTCATTAAAAATATTATTCTCTATACCAAGATGATAACTTGATAAAAATACACCTATCAAAAATATTAAAAAAAGAAAATATATCCAAAAAAAACTATTATTATAATAACCTAAAAAACAAATAAATATTGCAACTATATAAGGAACTCTTTGATATAAACATAAAACACAGGGTTTTATTCCTAAAACAAATTCTATGTATATGGCGCTTAAGATTGAAAATATTGAAATTAAAAAAACAAAAAAATATAATTTTTTTATATTTACTATCATTTGTATAGCTAGCCGGCAAAATTTAATAAAAATTTATAAACAAAGTACGCAACAATCATAATTATAAATGCAAATACTATTGATACAAAAAGTAGTTTTTTTTCTATTATTTTTTTCATTGCTGGTCCAAAATTTCCAATTAAGAAAGCTATAATAAAAAATCTAGAACCTCTTGTGATCAGAGAAACTATAATAAAATAAAAGATATTAAAGTGGACAAATCCACTTGTAATAGTTAGCAGCTTGAAAGGGACAGGTGTAAAACCAGCGATTGCTAAAAGTGTTATCCATGCAACAGTTCCACCTTCTGAAGAAACTTTTTCTTTTAAAAAAAGTGTATTATCTACTCCATAAAGTTCAAAAATTTTTATTCCAATTTCATTAAAAAATACATAACCAATAAAATAACCTAAACAGGCTCCTAATAAAGATCCTATAGTTGCAATTAAAGCGATTCTTATCCATTGATCACGTTGAGCTATTGTCATTGGTATTATAAAAACATCTGGCGGTATTGGAAAAATAAAACTTTCTATAAAAGAAATAATACCAAGAAAAAGTTTAGAGCTTTTATGGCCTGCTAATTTTATGGTTTTTAAATAAATTGCTCTAAACATATTTTCTTTTATTACAATAATTCTTCTTATACTATTATTCTATAAATTAAATAAAGCAATGAACAAAGGGCGAATGGCGGAACTGGTAGACGCGTTGGACTCAAAATCCAATGGTAGCAATACTGTGAGAGTTCGAGTCTCTCTTTGCCCACCAGTCAAACAACTATATGGAATTAAATAATTTAAATAACTTAATAGAATTATTTTTTTATAAATTTGAAAAACAAAAAGATAAAGATAAGATTTTATTATCATCTTTAAAAGAACCAAAACAACATTATAGTTGGAACAAAACGTACTTCTCAATTATAAAACTTTCAGAAGAATTGAAAAAATATGTAAATAAAGGAGATAGATGTTTATTAGTATCAGAAAATAGACCTGAATGGTTTATCTCTGATTTTTCAATAATGCTATCCGAAGCTATTACTGTGCCAGCTTATACAACTTATGCAGAAAGAGATTATGAATATATAATAAATGATTGTACACCTTCTGTAATTTTTGTTTCTAATACAGAACAGTTTAGTAAAATTAAAAAAATAATTAAAAATAAAAATTTTATAAAAAAAATATTTTCTTTTGAAAAAATTTCTAATTTAAATGAAAGTGAATATACACATATTCATAATTTATTTTTAAATTTTGATAACAAGAGTCAAAATATTCCTAAGATAGAAATTAGTAGAAAAGATCCTGCATGCATAATTTACACATCAGGTACACAAGGTAATCCCAAAGGAGTAATTCTTAGTCATGGAGGAATTTTAAATAATTGTGAAGGCGCAATTGAAATTCTAAAACCTCTCATATCAAATGAACAAACAAGATTTTTAACTTGGCTACCTTTATCTCATTCATATGAACATACTGTGCAATTTGTTCAAATTACAGTAGATGCAAAAATATTTTATGCAGAGAGTATTGAAAAACTAATTAAAAATATGAATGATTGTAGTCCTCAGATAATGACAGCCGTTCCTAGATTTTACCAAAATTTATATCAGAAAATTAATGCTAGTTTTAGTAAAGCGAAAGGTATTAAAAAATTACTAGTTTTTAAAACGCTCAAACTTGGTTTAAAAAAAATTAAAAAAGAACAACTAAATTTTATAGAAAAAATTCAAGATAGTATTTTAGAGAAAATTGTGAGAAAAAAAATCAAAAAACAATTTGGTGGTGCTTTAAAAACGTTTGTTTCTGGAGGCGGAGCATTAGATAAAGAAGTTGGATTATTTTTAAATGCTATTGGATTACCAACTTTACAAGGTTATGGTCTAACCGAAACTTCTCCAGTGGTAAGTTGTAACCCTATAAATGATATTCGAGTTGAAACTGTTGGTCCTCCATTTAAAGGAAATAAAGTTAAAATAGCAAATGATGGAGAAATACTTGTAAAGGGTGAAAATGTGATGTTGGGATATTGGAATAAAAAAGAAGAAACAGAAAAAGTTTTAAAAGATGGATGGCTTTATACAGGAGATATAGGTGTATTCGAAAATAATTATTTAAAGATTACAGATAGAAAAAAAGATATTTTAATAACTCCTGGTGGAGATAATATTTCACCAATAAAGATTGAAAATGAGCTGATTAATTCAGAATTTATAGATCAAGCCATCATTTATGGAGATAGCAAACCATATTTAGTTGCGCTACTTGTCTTAAATAATGATAAAGAAAGAATTTCTAAAGAACAAATTCAAGAAGAAATTGAAAAAATAAATAAAAAACTTTCTAAAATTGAAAAAATTAAAAAATTTTTTACAATTGAAGAAAAATTTTCAATTGAGAATGGAATGTTAACACCAACATTAAAATTAAAAAGATATAAAATTATACAAAAATATAAAAATAATTTTGAAAGTTTGTATTAAACTAAATTAAAAATATAAATTTAAAATCAATTATTAATCGCAATTTATCTTACTTTTTTAATATTATTATTTTTTTTAAATTTATTTTTTTTTTGTTACAAAAATAATAAAATTATGTATTTGACATAACTATTCAAAAAAAATAAAAACAAGTTAAATAAACGAATCATAAAGATTCGAAAATAAAAAGGGAGCTAAAGATGGCTAAAAGAAGAAAAAAAGCTGCTAAGAAGAAAAAGAAAGCTAAAGGAAAAAAAAGAAGAAGAAGAAGATAGTTTAGATTTCTTTTTTTTTTAAATATTACGCTTCTCATGACATATGTTGTGGGAAGCGTTTTTTTTATGATGCTTCTTCTTCTTGAGTATTTTCTATGATTTTTTGTTCAGGTTTTACTTCAGGTTTGGGAATCTGCGCCTCTAAATTTCGCTTAAGAGCCTTATCAAGTTTTTTTTGTGCATCTTCTAATGGGACATCCATAACAATTTGAAATTCCGTTAATAATCTATCATATGCCTTTTCAAATAATTGTCTTTCACTATAAGATTGATCTATCATTAAATCATCTCCTTTATTTAAATCCCTAACAACTTCTGCTAATTCATATATTTTACCAGAAGAAATTTTATTTTCGTATTCTGCTGCTCTTCTACTCCACATAGATCTTTTAATTTTTGGTTTACTTTTTAATATGCTAATACATTTATTTACCTGATTAATTGTTGCAAGAGGTCTTAAGTTTGATTGTTTATTTACCGGAACCATTCCACTAGCTTTGTCTTTTTCAAATTTTAAAAAATAAGTCTCAACATCAATGTCACTAATTCTTATTTTTTTAAACTCTGTAATTTGTCCAACTCCATGTTTTGGATAAACCACATAATCTTTAATTTTATAAATACGTTTTTCTGTTGCTTGTACTTTTATTTTTTTAATTTCAGGTTTTTGCTCATTGCTTTTAGGTAATTTAGTTGCATCAACCTTATTTACTTCATTTAAATTTTCTTTCTTTTTTTTTAAAATTTTAACTGTATTTTTTTGTTTTGTTTTTGATTTTTTTACTATGTTTTTTTTTGACTTTGCTAAAACTTGTTTTTTTGTTTTTTTTAGAACATTTTTCTTTGGTTTACTTTTTACTTTATTATTTTTTTTAAATGTTTTCTTTAAAATATTTTTCAAATTTATTTTCTT
>CETM01092972.1_pt1 | contig 11788 bp, 7 predicted proteins | sample 361451 | NCBI WGS metagenome assembly CETM01 (sample SAMEA2622690, study PRJEB7988) | marine metagenome | isolation source: saline water (ENVO:00002010), including
TTTGTATCCGGCTTCTTGAATTATAGAAGATAACATGTGAGCTGTTGAACCTTTTCCATTAGTCCCTGCAATATGAATTGATTTAAATTTATTTTGCGGCTCATTTAAATAGGATGATAATTTATTCATCCTAGATAAATCAGGACGATATGCAACTGCTCCCAAATTTTGATACATAGGAAGGTTTGAAAACATCCAGGAAATGGTCTCTTTGTAATTTTTCAAGGATTACTTTCTGATTTTAAAATTGACCACCACGAAACCTATTTGTTTTAAAGGCGCCTTATCATCAGGGTGCCATTCATGTAAAAAAGCAGTTTCAATAGCAGGTTTTAAAAGACAAGGGTGAATATTTGTACTTCCTTTTACTCCTGGCTTTGCCTCTATAACTTTACCTTTAGGATCAACAATTATTCTTACAACAACAATTCCTTCTTCATTACATTGCTGAACAACACTTCCGCTTGATTTAAGATTTCTCCCATTAAGACCATATCCGTTTTTAAGACCTTCAAATCCTTCGATATTTAGATAAGTATTTAGATAAGGATTTCCAGAATTTAGTCCTTTAATATTTTTTGTATTATCATCTCCCGCTGGGGAATTGATCTTTGAATTTTGACTTTTTTGATTAACTAAATTAGATAATATACTCTTTGTGTTATTATCTATTTTAGGATTTTGTTTTTTAGCAAGTATTTTTTTGTTATCAGATATAGCTCTTTCCTTTTTTTGAGCATCATTAGCAACTGAAATTATACTTTCTTTCTCAACTATAACATTTTTTGAATTAGATGATTGGGATTCATTTGCATTTACTACTTCACTTATTTTCTCTTCTTTTTTACTTTGATTGATTTCCTGTTCTTGAGCAAATCCATCCCTATCTGAAACTCCAAAACTAATTTCCATTCCATAAGTTATTGGTGGATCAAGATATTTAAGTCCAAAAAGAAAAAAGATAAAAAAAAGTGCTAATCCAGAAAAGAAAGTTATTACTGCTGATTTTTTTTCGTGAGGTGTGTTTAAAAATTTCATTTTGAGTCAACGGCTAAAACTACTTTGATTCCATTCTTGTTAGCTAAATCCATAACATATACAACTTCATCTATTGGAACTTTTTGCTCTGCTCTTAAAACTATTGATTTAGCGTTAGATTGATTTAATTCATTTAAAAGTTCGTTTCTTACTTTAGACCTTGAAACTCTCTTGGAGTTGACATAAAAATGTGATTTATTATTTATTGTGACATTAACAGTATTCCTGTTTTCAGTTTTCCCCTTTGCTTCAGGTAATTTTATATCAATAGTATTTAGTTGTTTGGCAAGAGTAGATGCAATCATGAAAAAAATCAAAAGTAAGAAAACAATATCTGTCATAGAAGACATACTAAATTCTGGAGTAATCTTGTTTCTTCCTTTTAAATTCATCTAAACTGGTTCATTTAATAAATCAAAAAAATCTAGTGTGTTGGCTTCCATTTGGTGTACCACTTTATTAGTCTTAACAACAAGATGATTATATGTTATATAACCAAATATTCCAACTATTAGCCCTGCAACTGTCGTAGTCATTGCTGTATATAGTCCACTTGAAAGTAATTGCATGTCAATATTACCACCTGCATTAGAAATTTCAAAAATTGAAATAATCATTCCTATTACAGTTCCCAAAAAACCTATCATTGGTGCCGCTCCAGAAATAGTTGCTAAAACACTAACATTTTTTTCAAGTTTATAAACCTCTATCCTGCCAGCATTTTCAATAGCTGTATTTATATCTTCTAGTGGTCTTCCGATTCTCGAAATACCTTTTGAAATTAATCTCGCAACGGGTTTATCTTCTTTTAAACACAAATTTAAAGCCCCATCTAGTTTATGATTTAAAACATAAGTTCTAATTTGATTCATAAAATTGACACTTAATTTAGAAGCAGATTTTATTGCAAATAGTCTCTCAAAATAAATATACACTACTACCAATAGTAAAATGAATAAAACTCCTATTATTATTTGAGCTCCTAGTCCTCCGCTAATAATAAGTTCAATTAAAGAAATAGATTTTTTGGTTTGTAATGTTGTATCTTGAAAAATTAAAAACATTTTATATCGAGCTGGTTCATTATTTAAACGTTATAATACTGTAAAAATTTTATTTTATAGAAAAAAATTTCTTATCAAAATAAAGGTAAAAGAACCAGATAAAAAACCAATTGCTGCAAGCCAAGCTATTTTTTTTAAATACCAAAAAAAGTCTATTCTTTCCATTCCCATCGCAACAACCCCTGCAGCAGATCCAATAATTAACATGCTCCCACCAGTCCCAGCAGAAAATGCAATAAAATGCCATAAGGGGTCGTCAATTAATTCTGAAAACATTCCCATACTAGCAGCTACCAATGGAACATTATCAATTACAGCTGAGCCAATTCCTAGAAGCATAACTACGATATCCGTGTTGGGAATAGTATTGTTTAGTAGACCAGCAAATTCAAATAGCATACCAAGTGACTCCAGTGCAGCAACTGCCATTAAAATCCCAAGAAAAAATAAAATACTAGGCAGTTCAATCTTAGATAGTGATTTATGGACAGGACTATGGCTAGAATCCTCGTCATGAATTTCGTCAATTGAAGTTATATTTATTTTTGATTTACTTAAAATTTCTGCAAAAGTAGCTACAACAGCCAAAGATAACATCATTCCAACATATGGTGGCAAATTGGTAACTACTTTAAAAACAGGTACAAAAATAATTGCAGAAAGTCCTAGATATAACATCATAGCTCCTCTTCTGTCAGGAGCAACGCTATCATCTTTATCTTGATTTGAAATATTCCCTTTAAAAGCAGGTAAAAACGTTGCCGCAATAACAGGAACTATTGCACAAACAATTGATGGAATTAAAAGGTATGAAATTAATTTCACCGTTGAGACTTTTTTCCCAATCCATAACATCGTAGTCGTTACATCGCCTATAGGTGACCAAGCTCCACCAGCATTGGCACAAATTACAATCAAGCCAGCAAACCAAAGTCTTGTATTTCTATCTTTTACAACCTTTTGTAAGATGGTTATCAAAACTATTGTTGCTGTTAGATTATCAATAATTGCAGATAAAATAAAGGCTAGAAAAGCGAAAATATATAAAAGACCTTTTTTACTTGTCGTCTTAATAAAACTTTTAATTGTAAAAAAACCATTGAAATAGTCTATTATTTCAACGATTGTCATTGCTCCTAAAAGAAAGATTAAAATTTCAGCAGTTTTACCAAGATGATGCAATAATACTTCATCAATATGAGTAGGCTCAAGTTCTTTTAATGCTGTATTTACTTCAAAAACAGGCAAATGGGATAGTGAAATTAGGGCCCAAAGAAGAGCCATCATTCCAAGTGCAGGAATTAACTTATCTATTTTTAGACTGTGCTCAAGAGTAATAAAGAGATACCCAAGAGCAAAAATAGATATTAAAATTATTTCCATATTATAGATAAAAAAGACAAATTAAAAAAAAAAAAACAAATCAAGGGTAAAAAATTTTACCAGAGGAATGATCTTTTTTAGAACCAGTAACTGATTTTAAACAATTAATTTCATTTCTATATCTTAAAACTCCCAAAAAACCAAAAATTAGGGCTTCTTTATACTCAATTAACAATCTTTCTGGTAAAATCAATTCTGCCTTTGTATGTTTTCTTATTTGTTCAATAAGAAATGAATTATATGCACCTCCACCAGTAATCAACACAGAATTAGATTGATTCAAGTTTTTAGCAATTTCTTTAGATATATGGATTAAATAGGTATGCAATAAATCAAAAATTGGATAAGTTGAGAAATGTTCTAATAATGGAAATACTTTTAATTTTACCCATTCAATTCCTAATGATTTAGGTGGAAAAAGTTTATAATATTTTAAATCCTCAAGCTTGTCATAAAAATCTTTAATCAGTTTACCTTTTCTTGCATTTAAGCCTTCATTGTCAAATTCTAATTTTAATTTGTTTGATAGGAAATTAAAAACTGTATTCACTGCACATATGTCATAGGCAATAATTTCATTTTTTGATTTGATAGAAATATTTGCAAATCCTCCAAGGTTTAAACAGACGTCATGCTTTTTAAAAAGTAATAAATCTCCGATAGGGACAAGTGGAGCACCTTGGCCACCAAGTATAACATCATCAATTCTAAAATCACAAATAACAGTTCTGCCAATATAGTTAGCTAATTCTTGAATATTACCAATTTGAAAAGTATAGCCTAAAGAGGGTTTATGAAAAATTGTGTGTCCGTGTGATCCAATTAAATCGATTTGCTTAATTGAGTTTTCTTGAATAAACTCCTTGATCCTAGAAGCTAAAAACTCTGTATACTCATTATTTAAAATATTAAGCTCATTGTTTTTTAAATCTTGTGAGAATTCAAGCTTCTCTCTCCAAAAGTCATCATATCTATAAGTTTTCGCAAAAAGAATTTTATATTCCCAAGATTCATTTTTTTTAAAACTAATGTAAGCAATATCTACTCCATCTAGAGAAGTTCCAGACATAACTCCTATAACATTATAATTTTGAATTAACATTAGTCTTAATCTTGTTAAAAAATAAAATTCTATAAGCTATTCTTTATGATATAATAACAAAATCTTAAATAAATTAATTATTCCTAAATATATCAAGCCAAAAATTAATATTTGATAATTATTATCTATTTATAATATAATAATATCCGTTTATATCTCATAAAATTTATTTTTGTATTTCCCAAAACTTAATCTATGTTCCCTAAAGAACAAGGCCTTTATTCGCCCAGATTTGAACACGATAATTGTGGGGCTGGTTTTATTTGTAGTCTTGAAGGAAAAAAAACTAATGATATTATTCATAAGGCTTTAGATATACTATGCAAGCTTGAACATAGAGGAGCTGTTAGCTCTGACGGAAAAACTGGAGATGGAGCCGGTATATTAATTGAAATTCCACATGATTTCTTCATAAGTAAATGTGATTTTAAAATTCCAAAAATAAATGAGTATGCAGTTGGAATGACCTTTCTTCCGTCTAAAAAAGATGAAAGAGAAATTTGCATAAAATCTTTTGAAAAGGAAATATTGAATCAAGGACTCAAAATTTTAGGTTGGAGAAAAGTCCCAGTAGATAAAAAACATTTGGGTAAAATCGCTTCAAAAACAGAGCCCTATTTTAAACAAGTTTTTGTTTCAAAAGGAAAAAAGAAAATTTCTGAAGAAGAATTAAATGTCAAACTTTATATCGCCAGGAAAACATCAGAAAGCTTAATTAGAAATTCTCAATTATCTCAAAAAGATTTCTACTATTTCTCTAGTCTTTCTGTAAGAACAATTATTTATAAAGGGCTTTTAACACCTCAAGATATTGGAAAATATTTTATTGATCTAAATGATTCAAATCTTGTTACCAAATTAGCATTAGTTCACCAGAGGTTTTCAACTAATACCTTTCCTACTTGGGATTTAGCTCAACCTTTTAGACACATGTGTCATAATGGAGAAATTAATACATTTCGTGGGAATTTGAGTAGGATGAAAACTAGAGAAGAAATATTTAACAGTGAGTTATTTGGAAAAAGTATTAAAAAAATATCCCCTGTTATAATTCCAAATAAATCTGACTCCGCATCAATGGATATGGTGGTTGAATTTCTTCTTTTAACTGGCAGATCACTACCTGAAGTAATGATGATGCTAGTTCCTGAAGCATGGGAAAAACATTTCTTCATGAATGAAAATAAAAAATCTTTTTATAAATATAATTCATGTATTATGGAACCATGGGATGGACCTGCCTCTATTCCTTTCACAGATGGAAAATTTTTGGGAGCTCTCCTAGATAGAAATGGTTTAAGACCATCAAGATATTCTGTTACAAAAGATGGGTATGTTGTAATGTCTTCTGAAACAGGAGTTCTTGATATCAAACCGGATAACATTTTAAAACATGGAAGACTAGAACCTGGAAAAATGTTTTTAGTTAATATGGAGGAAGGAAGAATCATAGAAGATGAAGAAATTAAAATGGAAATTGTAAAAAAATATCCTTATAAAAAATGGTTAAAGAACAATTTATTGCCTTTAAAGAATATAAAATACACAGGAAATATTACTCCCACCGAAAAAGAACCTTTTGAGACAAGGTTAAGACTTTTTGGTTATACTCAAGAAGACTTAAAAACAATTATTTTCCCTATGGCAACTGAAGCCAAAGAATCTATTGGCGCTATGGGAAATGATACTCCACTTGCAGTTCTATCAAATCGTCCTCAACTTATATACAACTATTTTAAACAACTTTTTGCTCAAGTAACAAATCCTCCTTTAGATGGGATTAGAGAAGAAATAATAACAGATACTAGTTTAACGATTGGTAATGACTTTAATATTTTTGAAATCTGCCCTGAACAATGTAAAAAAATGTTCATTAAAAATCCGGTAATATCTAATGAAGATTTAGATAAAATAAAATATATAAAACACAAAGATTTTAAAACTACTTCGATTGAAGTTTTATATAAAATTAATGATGGATATAATGGGATTAAAAAAGCCTTAAACGAAATAATTTTAAAAGTTTCTGAAGCCCTTGAAAAAGGAGTAAATATTATTATTTTATCTGATCGAGGAACTTCGATACAAAAAGCTCCTATTCCGATGCTATTAGCATGCTCACATGTACATCATGGTTTAAAAAAGATCAAAAAAAGATCAAAATTTGATATTATAATTGAATCTGCAGAGCCTAGAGAACCTCACCATTTTTCTCTTCTTTTTGGATATGGAGCCAGTGCAATTAATCCTTATATGGTAAATGAAATTATTCAATGGCAAGTGAAAAATAGTTTTATTAAAATAAATAGTGAAAAAGCAATTGATAATTTTAATAAAGCCATTGCGAAAGGTATAATTAAAATAATGAATAAAATTGGAATATCAACTCTTCATTCATATCGAGGTGCGCAAATTTTTGAAGCTCTTGGGTTGAACGAAAATTTTATAAATAAGTTCTTCTCAGAAACTCCTACCAGGATTGAGGGTATTGGTCTTAAAGAAATTGAAAATGAAACATCTAAAAGACATAAAATAACATATAGCGAAAAAACTATTGATGGATTATCTCTTGAAATAGGAGGAGAATATAGATGGAGGAGAGATGGAGAAGAACATTTATTTAATCCCCAAACTATTTCTAAACTACAACAATCAGTTAGACAATCAAAATATGAAACTTATGAAGTTTATTCAAACATTATAAATAATCAAAATGAAAAACTGATGACTTTGAGGGGTCTGTTTGAATTTAAAGATTTTAGTCCAGTACCATTAGATGAAGTTGAACCTTGGACTGAGATAGTTAAAAGATTTAAAACCGGTGCAATGTCATTAGGTTCATTAAGTTCAGAAGCTCATGAAAATCTTGCAGTTGCAATGAATAGATTGGGAGGTAAGAGTAACTCTGGAGAGGGAGGCGAAGATTCAAGAAGGTTTGTAAAAAGTAAAAACGGAGATTCTAAGAATAGTGCAATTAAACAAGTTGCATCTGGAAGGTTTGGAGTTTCAAGTAATTTTTTAACCAATGCAAAGGAAATACAAATAAAAATGGCGCAAGGAGCTAAACCTGGTGAGGGAGGACAACTACCTGGAAAAAAAGTTGATCACTATATTGCATCTGTAAGAAATTCAACCCCATATGTTGGCTTGATTTCCCCTCCTCCTCATCATGACATATACTCAATAGAAGACTTAGCGCAGCTTATATTTGACCTTAAAAACGCAAATAGACAAGCTCGAATTAATGTTAAGCTAGTTTCAGAGGTTGGAGTTGGAACCATAGCAGCTGGGGTTGCTAAAGCGAAAGCAGATGTAATTTTAATCTCTGGCTATGATGGTGGTACTGGGGCATCTCCACTAACATCATTAAAACACGCCGGTTTACCTTGGGAACTTGGTATAGCTGAAGCGCAGCAGACTCTTGTTTTAAATGACTTAAGGTCACGTATAGTGTTAGAATGTGATGGGCAAATGAAAACCGGAAGAGATGTTGCAATAGCTTGCCTTTTAGGTGCTGAAGAATTTGGCTTTTCAACAGCACCACTTGTTGCCTCTGGATGTATTATGATGCGTGCATGTCATCTAAATACATGTCCAGTTGGTATTGCCACTCAAGATCCTGTGTTACGTAAAAATTTTTCTGGAAAACCTGAACATGTTATCAACTTTATGCATTATGTTGCTGAAGAGTTAAGACAAATCATGGCAAAATTAGGTTTTAGAAATATAAATGAAATGGTTGGTCAATCTCAAAAATTAAATATGAGAAAAGCCATAAAACATTTTAAAGCAAAAGGGATTGATTTATCAAAAATCCTATATAAACCAAAAGTCTCTAAAAAAACAAAAATCTACAATACAAAAAATCAAAATCATAATCTCGAAAAAGTTTTAGACCATAAAATATTTCGAAGTATTAAAAATGAAATCAAGAATAAAATCCCTGTTTCCTTAGATATGAAAATAAGAAATATCAACAGATCTACAGGGGCTATTATAAGTAATGAAATATCTAAAATTTATGGAGCCGATGGACTGCCTGATGATACGATAAAAATACTTTTTAATGGAACTGCAGGTCAGAGTTTTGGAGCATTTTGTGCTAAAGGCATTACAATGAAAGTAATGGGTAATTGTAATGATTACTTTGGGAAAGGACTTTCCGGAGGTAAATTAATAGTTCAAGTTCCAAAGGAATCATCCTTCGAGGCTGACAAAAATATTATAATTGGGAATGTTGCTCTTTATGGAGCGACAAGCGGGGAAATATATGTAAATGGTATAGCCGGTGAGAGATTTTGTGTTAGAAACTCAGGTGCTATTGCTGTTGTTGAAGGAATAGGAGATCATGGGTGTGAATATATGACTGGAGGTGTTGCAATAATTCTAGGTAGTTTTGGAAGGAATTTTGCGGCAGGAATGAGTGGTGGTATTGCATACCTTTATATTGGAGATAGTAATTATCAATCTAATAAATTTAATTTAGAAATGGTTGAACTGGAAAATCTTGAAAAACAAGATGAAGAAATGCTGTTTAATTCAATCTCTAATCATTTCAAATATACTGAGAGTAAAAAAGCAAAAAAGATTCTTGATTCATGGTCCAAGGAAATGAAAAAATTTATCAAAGTAATGCCTACGGATTATAAACGTGCACTTCAAATATTAGCTAAGGAAACAACTAAAAAATAAAATTTTTATTATGGGCGAAATCAAGGGTTTTATGCAATATGAAAGAATGAATGAATCATCTATCCCTCCAAAAAAGAGAATAAAAAATTATAAAGAATTTACAATTGCACCTAAAACTTCAGAACTTCAAAAACAAGGAGCTAGATGCATGGATTGTGGTGTACCATTTTGTCATAGTGGCTGCCCTTTAGGAAATTTAATTCCAGATTTTAATGATGCTGTTTATAGGAATCGATGGAAAGAAGCTTTAGATATTTTGCATTCAACAAATAATTTTCCTGAATTTACTGGACGATTATGCCCTGCTCCTTGTGAAAAATCATGTGTTTTAGGAATTATTAACCCTCCTGTATCTATAGAACTTATAGAAAAATATATTGTCGAGAGAGGATTTAAAGAAGGTTGGATCAAACCAAAAATCCCAAAAATCCGTACTGGAAAAAAAGTTGCAATAATTGGTTCAGGACCAGCTGGATTAGCTGCAGCACAACAATTAAATAGAGCTGGACATCAAATAACTGTTTATGAAAGAGACAAAAAAATAGGTGGCCTTTTAAGATATGGAATTCCAGACTTTAAATTAGAAAAAAATATAATTGATAGACGTGTTGATATTCTAAAAAAGGAGCAAATTAAATTTATATGTGAAAAAGAGATTGGTAAGGACATAACTATAAAGGAGATGGAAGATAATTTTGATGCTATTTTAATTTCAACCGGATCTACTGTGAAAAAAGAATTACCAATTCCTGGATCAAGTCTTGAAGGAGTGGTTCAAGCTATGGACTTTCTTCCTCACAATAATATGTTAGTTAATGGAGAGACTTCCTTTAATAAAAAAATGTCAGCAAAAAATAAAAATGTTATTGTAATAGGTGGTGGAGATACTGGATCTGATTGTATTGGCACATCTAACAGAAATGGAGCTAAAAGTGTTACTAATTTTGAGATAATGCCTAAACCTCCTGACTCTAGAAACAGTGATAATCCATGGCCTTTTTGGCCATTTACTCTTTCAACTAGCTCCTCTCATAAAGAAGGGAGCCATAGAGAATGGAATATTTTAACAAAAGAATTTGTTGGAGACAAAAATGGAAAACTTAAAGGCTTGAAGACCGTTTTTGTTGAATGGGAAAAAAAATCAGGTGAAAAGCCCAAACTAAAAGAAATTAAAGGCAGTCAAAAAGAGTGGCCATGTGAACTCGCTTTGTTAGCTCTTGGTTTTTCTGGGCCAGAAAGATCTCTACCTAAAAAACTTGGATTAAAATTAAATAACGAAGGAAACATAGAAAGCAAGAATAATTATGAAACCCAAAATCCAAAAATTTTTGTGGCTGGAGATTGTCGAAGGGGTCAATCACTAATAGTTTGGGCTATCTCAGAAGGTCGTGAAGCGGCAAATCAAATTGATTCATATTTGTGTGGCAATTCTTTGCTAACAAAGAAAAACATTTCTGGGGATTTACCTTCTAAATGAAATTATCTACTGAAAAAAATTCCATACTAGTCCAAAACGAATTACGGAATCTCTATATGGAGTAAATGGAGCAGAATAGTAATTATATCCGGTTTCATGACTATTAAAATGTTCAAACTTAAAATAAATTCTAGTTTGCTGAATTTTTGCATTTATAAAAAAATCAAGTCTTGGATATTCACCTATTTTTCTGTCATTTTGCGAGGCAAACTCACCTATTAGCCCGCTATAACGATCAGCATAGTATTTACTAAAAAAATGAAAATTTAATCCAGTTTGTAAATAAAGAGCCTTTTTAAACATTTCTGTTGAAAAAACCATTGTATTTCTAGTTATAAATTCAGGAACATTCAAAACATTAAATGAATCTGTTTGATCATTACTTTGTTTTACTTTTTGATATTGAATAGTATTAAAAAGAGAAAATTTGCCAATGCTTAATTGTTGAAAAAGTCTGATTTTTAAATAATCGATTTCTCCCTCAAATTGAAAAGGATAAATTTCTAACTCATCTGCTATTTTTGGTTCATTAAGAATACCTCCCTCTTCTCTGGGAGGAGATACTTTAAAATAGGAATAGTTCTTTAGCTTTTGGAAATTAAAATCTAAATTAAACCACCTTAAATTTCCAAAATTCAGTCCAACAGTTTTATATACTTGATTTTCTAATTCAAGATTATCCCAGTTATGATTTATAAAATCACTCATATGAATTTGGAAGTTAAAATTTGGAGCCACTGAGTGGTAGTTAATTCTTGTTTTTATAAACCATTTTTTATTCCACGATTTATTTATGTTTACATCAAATTTTTGAGTAGCAAAATTTTTCTTAGTTGAGTTAAAAGAACTCGCGCTAATTTCATAACCCTTTAAAGCCTTTTGCCAATTTAAAAAAAATGCTAATTGACTCTTTTTTAAAACTTTATTTTCAATTGGATTAGCTATTTGATCATTGTCCTTTTGACTATCATATAATCTTGTTTTTAAAATATAATCCCATAAAGTATGACTAAAACCAAATTTTACTAATCC
>CETM01046321.1_pt1 | contig 11782 bp, 8 predicted proteins | sample 361451 | NCBI WGS metagenome assembly CETM01 (sample SAMEA2622690, study PRJEB7988) | marine metagenome | isolation source: saline water (ENVO:00002010), including
CTGCCGGTGTTCAACACCGTCAAGGAAGCCGTTGCCGAGACCGGCGCGGAAGCGTCCGTGATCTATGTGCCGGCGCCGTTCTGCAAGGACTCGATCCTTGAAGCCGCCAACGGTGGCATCAAGCTGATCGTCTGCATCACCGAAGGCATCCCGACGCTCGACATGCTGGATGCCAAGGTCAAGTGCGACGAGCTGGGCGTACGCCTGATTGGCCCGAACTGCCCGGGCGTCATCACCCCGGGCGAAAGCAAGATCGGCATCATGCCGGGCCATATCCACAAGCCGGGCAAGGTCGGTATCGTGTCGCGCTCCGGCACCCTGACCTACGAAGCCGTCAAGCAGACCACTGACCACGGCTATGGCCAGTCCAGCTGCGTCGGCATCGGTGGTGACCCGATCCCGGGTTCCAACTTCATCGACATCCTCGAGATGTTCGAGAACGACCCGCAGACCGAAGCCATCGTCATGATCGGTGAGATCGGCGGTACCGCCGAGGAAGAAGCCGCGGCCTACATCAAGGCCAACGTTTCCAAGCCGGTGGTCGCCTACATCGCAGGCGTGACGGCACCTCCCGGTAAGCGCATGGGCCATGCCGGCGCCATCATCTCCGGCGGCAAGGGCACAGCCGACGAGAAGTTCGGCGCCCTGGAAGCAGCGGGCGTCAAGACCGTGCGCTCCCTGGCCGACATCGGCGATGCTCTGAAGCAGGTCACCGGCTGGTAAGCCAGCGACCCGCCTCTCGGCACAAGGGCACCCTTCGGGGTGCCCTTTTTTTATGCGCGCCGCTCGCGGAGCTTAGTCCTGGTGATGAGTCCTGATGATTAGTCCTGGTGACTAGCCGCTAGTGACTAGGCCTTGTCGGTTAGCACTGGCGGCCCCGGCGACCCAGCAGCCAGGCCAGCACCGGGGCGCCGGCCAACAGGTACCAATGGTAGGTGACGAAGCGCCAGATCAGGATCGCGGCGGCGGTGGTCTCGCCGCCGAGTGTCGGCAGCAGAAAGGCGCCGATGGTCAGTTCGACGCCGCCGGCACCGCCCGGCAGCAGGCTAAGCTGACCGGCGGCCATGGACAGCATCTGCACCATGAAGGTCCAGACCCAGGCGACGTCGACGCCCAGCCCGTCCAGTGTCAGGTACAGCAGGCTGTAGCGGGTAATCCAGTGAGCGCTGCACAGAGCGAAGATGGCGGCCAGCGTCAGTGGTGGCTGTCTCAGGGTCGTGGCAAGTCCCTGGCGGAACTTCAGCAACTGTCGGGCCAGGCGATGGCGCCGAGGGCGGGCCAGCCCCAGCCGGGCGAGCGGGGCACGACTCAGGCGCAGCACATGGGGCAGGTAAAGCAGCAGTGCCGTCAATATTACCAGGATGGCCACCAGGGCGGCGCTGGCCAACCGCATCAACTCGGGCCGGGGCCAGGCGTCCGGGTGCAGCAGGGTGTATCCGCCCATCGCGGCCAGGGCGAGCAGGAAGAACAGCATGTCGCAGACCTGGTCGACCAGGAAGACCCCCGAGGAGGTCGCGGGGCGCAGGCCGTGACGCCTGAGCAGCATCATCAGGGTCAACGGGCCGCCGCTACCGCCCGGGGTGGCACAGGTGGCGCATTCGGTGGCCATCACCATTGCCAGTGCCCGGCGTTGGCCCAAGGGGCGTTTGGCGCTTGGAAGCGTGCCCTGAAAGGCCATGGCCGGTTCGTCTTGAGTCGGCGGCGGCTCAGCCAAGCGGCTGTTGCCTGATCGGTCGAATGGTTTATCGCCTGGCCCGAGATGACCGGCAAGCAGCAGGCGCAGGCGCAGCGCATTGAGGTTCCAGCAGCCAAGCACCAGTGACAGCATCAGCGCCAGTTGCGCAAGTGGATAGTCGAGAAGGGCCGCAAAGGGCGCCATGCCATCGATCAGCAGCGGGATCAGCGCCGCCATCAGCAGCGCCAGGATCAGCAGTGCTCGGCCGCGCAGCAGCCTCCAGCCGCATGTCAGGCCCTGCATAAGCGCGTGAGTCACGGGATTGCCGTTGCTGTTTCTGCGCCCATCAGAGAGCTGAGCGACTGGCCGCCTAGCCATGCTGGCAGCGTGTCGCGGTGGCAAGGGTCGGTGACAGGGTGCGGTAGTGGTCGAGCAGGCCATCGATGACCTTCGACCAGCGGTAATGACGCTCCACATGGCGGCGGGCATGGCGGCCGATGGCGGCGGCATCATTGAGGAACAGCTCTTCCACGGCGCGTGCCATGGCATGCGGCGCATGGGGCTCGCAGAGCACGCCACAGCCCAGGGGCACGTTCTCGATCAGGGCGCCGGCCCGGGCCGCTACCACCGGCAGGCCGCTGGCCATGGCTTCCAGCGCCACCAGACCGAAGGTCTCGCGGGTGCCAGCGTGAACCATGGCATCGGCGCTGGCCAGGGCGCGAGCCACCTCATTGGGTGAACAGCAGCGGCTGATCACGCTGACGTTGTCCGGGACCTGGGTCGGCATGCCTGGCCCCATCAGCAGCAGATGATAGCCGCGCCCTAGCTGCTGGGCGGTGGCCAGCAGGTCATTGACGTTCTTCTCCCGGGAGTTGCGGCCGGCGAAGACCAGCAGCCGGGTGGTATCGGGCAGCCCCAGCGTTCGGCGCAGTTCCTCGTGGCGCCGGCGGGGGTGGAAGGTGTCGAGGTCGACCCCCAGCGGCTGCACGCGCACACCCTGTACCCCCCAGTCCTCGAGACGATCGCCCATCGAGCGGCAGGGTACCAGCACGCTGTCGAAGCGCCCGTAAAGATCCGCCACATAGCGCTTGAGGCGGCGGGCCACCGGTGCGCCGAAGCGATCGCCCATCAGCCGAGGCAGGTCGGAATGATAGAACCCGACTACCGGTACGCCCAACTGCTGGCCGGCCTCTAGCGCTGCCCAGGCAGTGACGTAGGGGTCGCCGGCCTCGATCAGGTCCGGACCCAGTTCGACCAGTGCCTGGCGCCAGGGGCTGCGACGTAGCGGGAAGCGATAGCCCTGGCCCAGGGGCAGGCGAAAGGCGGGCAGTGTCTGCAGGGCCCCCAGGGTCTGACGCTCGCCGGCAGGAACCAGCAGGTTAGCCTCGATGTCCGGCAGGGTCGCCAGGTGACGATGCTTGGCCTGAAGATAGGTGCGCACGCCACCGCTATCCGGCGCATGGAACATGGTGATATCCGCAAGGTGCAAGACCGTCTCCTGTTGCTGTGGCTATCGCTCAAGGGTAGCGAGGCAATGCGACAATTCGACGACATGGCGGCATCGCTGTCTCGACAGCAGATGTGCGCGGCTTGATGGGGTGGCGCTTTGCGGTCATGCATGAGACATATGGTGAAGACACGCGCACACGACAAGGAGATGGGTGAATGCCAGCCGACACGGGTTCGGATCGTCAAGGCAAGAGCCGCTCAGGCGAGCGTCAGCGGGAAGAGGGGGGCTCACTCGAGAATGGGGGCTCTTTCCCGTCAGGGTCCGCGTCGACCGGAGATGAGGCCTATTACCGTACCGAGCTCGAGTACGCGCTGGGAACGCCATTCACCGCCGGCAATCATGTCGAGGTGATGCGCAATGGCGTGGAGATATTCCCCGCCATGCTCGATGCCATTGATGCCGCCGAGGCCAGTATCGACCTGGTGACCTACGTTTACTGGACGGGGGACATCGCACAGCGTTTCGCTGCGGCGCTGGCCCGACGGGCTCGTGAGGGGTTAAGGGTGCGGGTCGTGCTGGATGCGGTGGGAACGCAGAAGATGTCGTCTGAGGTGGTCGCCCAGATGCGCGAGGCCGGCGTCGAGGTGCGCCGGTTCCGCCCGATCAAGCTGCCCAGGCCCTGGCAGATCGACAAGCGTACTCACCGCAAGATCATGGTATGCGACGACCGCCTCGGCTTCGTCGGCGGGGTCGGCATCGCTGCCGAGTGGGAAGGCGATGCCCGCACGCCGGATGAATGGCGCGAGACGCATTTATGCGTGTCGGGTTCGGCGGTCATCGGGCTGCATTCTGCTTTTCTCGACAACTGGAACGAGTGTGGGCCCTGGCAGTGGCAGCCGATTCGCCAGGCGCCGCCGATTCACGAGGATGGCGTGCTGGTCCAATGCGTGCGGGCTTCCTCGACCATTGGGTGGACCGAATCCGCCGCCATGCTGCGCTCCCTGGTGGCGGTCAGCCATGTCAGACTGCGTATCGTCACCGCCTACTTCGCCCCCGATGGTGCCTTGGTCGAGCAGATGATCTCGGCACTCGAGCGAGGCGTCTCGGTCGAGCTGCTGGTGCCGGGTCGCTACAACGACAGCCGCCTGTCGCAGCTGGCCGGGCAGCCGAGCATCGAGCGGCTGCTGGATGCCGGGGCCAAGGTCTGGGTGTTTCTGCCGACCATGTTGCATGCCAAGGTGATTACCGTCGACGGTCGGCTGGCCTGCGTCGGGTCGGTGAATGTCAATCATCGCTCGATGGGCAAGGACGAGGAATGCTGCGCCCTGATGCTTTCCGACGCCGTGACGGCGACCCTGGATGAGCAATTCGATGATGATTGCCGGCGTGCGCAGCGGCTGGACGCCGACGAGTTTCGTCGGCGTGGAGGCTGGACTCGGTTCATGGAGCAGGGGGCTCGGCTGTTGCTGGAGCAGCTTTGATGAGCCCATGCGCAGGTTCTGCGCGGTGGTGTCGGCTGCTCGCGTAAGGCCTTGAAACGACAACGCCCCGGCCAGTGATGGCCGGGGCGTTGTGCGTCTTGCAGGCGCTCAGTGCTCAATCAAACGGCGGGGCGAGCCACCAGCGAGCGGGTCTCTTCACGGGCTTCTGTGAGCGCTACTCGGGTCATATCGCCCAGCTTGAAGCGCTCTTCGCCTTCAATCTGGATGCGACCTTCCTTGTCGTCGATCACCACCTTGTCGCGCTCGCTGTGCATCAGCGGCGCGGGAATGAAGGCGGTGGCACCATTGTCGACCAGGCGTACCCGCATGCCGCCGCGGTTGACGGCGATGATCTCGGCCTCGAACTCCTGCTGTTCCTTGGCGGCTTCGGCCAGGTAGCGAACGTAGAGCCAATCCTTGACGTCACGCTCGGCCATGCGGTTCAGGCGGCGACGCTCGGTGAGCTGCTCGGTCAGCGCCTGGCTGGCCTCGGCCGGGGCACTCTCGCCCTTCAGCACGCGCTTGATCAGGCGGTGATTGACCATGTCGCCGTACTTACGGATCGGCGAGGTCCAGGTGGCGTAGGCGGCCAGGCCCAGACCGAAGTGCGGACCGGGCAGGGCAGACATGCTGGTGAAGCCCTGGAAGCGGCGCAGGCGAACGTCTAGCCAGGCATCGTCGCGGGACTCGAGTTCGCGCTTGAGCTCGCGATAGCGCGGCAGCTCCAACAGGGCCTCGCGTTCGACCTGGATATCCTGGGCGGCGAGGAACTCGTGGGCCGCGTCGGCTTTCTCCGGCTCGAAGGCCCGGTGCACGTTGAAGATGCCGTGACCGACCTTGTCCGCCAGCAGATCGGCGCAGCAGGCGTTGGCCGCAATCATCGATTCCTCGATCATGCGGTTGGCGATGCGGCGATCCTCGGTGCGAATGTCCAGCACATTGCCGGCGTCGTCCAGATCGAAGACGTAGTCGGGACGATCTTTGAACACCAGCGCATGGGCGGCGCGCCAGGCGCTGCGTGCTTCGGTCAGGTCGCGCAGGGCGGTGAGCTGCGGTGCGATGGCATCATCCGGTGCCCAGTCGCCCTGGCCCTCTATCCAGTCGGAGACATGGTCATAGACCAGGCGTGACTTCGAGGTCATGTTCGCGGCGAAGAAACGGTAGTCGCCCAGGTTGCCTTCGGCGTCGATATCCAGCGCGCAGGCCAGTACCGGACGCTCCTTGCCTTCCCACAACGAGCACAGGTCGTCGGCCAGCACTTCCGGCAGCATGGTGACGTTCTGTCCCGGCAGGTAGACGGTGAAGGCGCGGGTGCGCGCTTCCTGGTCGGCGGCGTGGCTCTCGTCGACGTAGGCGGTGGGATCGGCGATCGCCACCGTCAGGCGCCAGCCGCCGTCGTCCAGGGTCTCGACCCGCAGGGCGTCGTCCATGTCGCGGGTCTTCTCACCATCGATGGTGAAGAAGGGCTCGGCGGTCAGGTCTTCACGCGTGAGGCCTTCATCGGCCATCGGCCAGTCGTCGCCGGCTTCCGGCGAGGCCTGCTCGAGGGCATGACGCGCCAGCGTCACGCGCCAAGGTACGGCCGGGTTGTCGCTCTTGGCGACCAGCTCGTCGATCTGCGAAAAGAAGCCGCGGTCGCCTTCTTTCAGCGGGTGGCGCACCAGGCGAGCCACCACCCAGTCGCCATCCTCGATGCTGTCTTCGTCGAGGCTGCGCTTGAGGCGTGCCTTGAGCACGTTCTTGACCGACGGATGGTCGGGCACCACGGCCAGGCGGCCCTCACGCTTCTGGACCCGTGCCACGAAACGCTGCAGGCCGATTTCCAGCAGGGTATCCGGCTCGACCGAGGTTTTGTCGCCTTCCTCCTTGAGGATGGCCTTCACCCGGTCGCCATGAAGCACCTGCTTCATGGCGGGGGGCGGCACGAAGTAGGAGTCGCCGTCGTCGGTTTCGAGGAAGCCAAAGCCCTTGTCGGTGGCCTTGATCACGCCCTCGACCCGGGGCGTGGTATCGCGGATCTGCTGCTTGAGCTGAGCAAGCATCGAATTGTTCTGAAGCATCGGACACTTTTGCATGGCGGGAAGAGTGGGAGCCACTATACGGATTCCGCTAGCCCGCGCCAATCGGGGCGGACAGCTGTAGACGCTGTGCACGACCAATCAAGACGTTAGGGGTGAGCGAGAGGCAAGTTCGGCGCAGACAGCCATCGATCCCCTTGGGTATGCTAACGACTAAGCCGCCAAGGAGCCCCCATGTCGCCACAGTTGATCGTCACCGACCTCGACCGCACCCTGCTAAACGCCGACCATGATCTGGACCCTCGCACCATCGAGACCTTTCAGGCGCTCGCCGAGCGCGGCCACCATCTGGCCATCGCTTCCGGGCGCCACTACCGGGATATTCTTCCTCTGCGCGAGCGGCTCGGCGTAAAGGCCCATATCATCAGCACCAACGGCGCCTATCTGCATGGCTCGGACGATGCGGTGCTGGCGACCCAGCATGTGCCCGAGGAGATGGCCCGGGAACTGATCGCGCTCGAACGCCCGGCGGGCATGCGCCTGAACCTCTATCGCGATGACGACTGGCTGATCGACGCGCCGGCTCCGGAGCTGCTTGCCCTGCATGCCCATACCGGCTTTGGCTACCGGGTCGCCGATCCCGGCGAGCTCGATGGTCGTGGTGTCGGCAAGGTGCTGTTCATCGGTGAGCCGGCGGCGCTTGCGACCATCGAGGACGCCGTGGAGGCGCGCTACGGTGGGGCCCTGCACCTGACGTACTCCTTGCCCAACTCGCTCGAGATCATGGCCGGTGGCGTCAACAAGGGCGCCGCCTTGGCGCGACTGCTGGAGCGACTGTCACTGCCCGCCGAGGCCTGCCTGGCCTTCGGCGACAACCTCAATGATACCGAGATGCTGGACCTGGCCGGTCGGGCGTTCGTGATGGCCAATGCCCATCCCGAGTTGCCCGGACGGGTGCCTCAGGCCACCCGTATCGGCCACCATGATGATGCCGCCGTTGCCAGCACGCTGCGCGAGTGCTTGCTGGATTGACGCGGCCGGGCATTCATCGTCGGACATCCATAGCCGGGCCAGTGAGCTGACCGTGATCGGTCTCGGCAAATACAGCGCCTACCACCTTGGTCGCAAGCATCTTGCCGGGCCGGCATGGCATCCACCATGATCGCCATGGAATGCCTTGATTTTCTTCATGGCCGATAGGGACGCGCTGCGGCCTATTCGGTCGGCGCCATGGATTCGGACTGCCATGCTTCTGCTGCGATACCTGCTGCCATGACCCACTCGCCTGCCACCCTGATCGTAGTCGACGACGACCCGGAAATCCGCGAGCTGCTGGCCGACTATCTCGGTCGCCATGGCTTTCGCACCCTGGTGGCCGCAGATGCCGAGGCGCTGGAGGCGCTGCTGGCCGTTGCCATGCCGGATCTGTTGATCGTCGATCTCATGCTGCCCGGTGACGATGGCTTCACCATCTGCCGCCAGGTGCGTCGCGACAGCGAGGTGCCGATCATCATGCTTACCGCCAGCGCCGATGAGACCGATCGCATCCTGGGGCTCGAACTCGGCGCCGACGACTACCTTGGCAAGCCCTTCAATCCCCGTGAACTGCTGGCGCGCATCAAGGCGGTGCTGCGCCGCACGCGTCGCCTGCCCGAGGCGGCCCCCGAGAAGGACCCCGCTCAGGCGCGGCTGGTGGCCTTCGGCGACTGGCGACTCGACCGGGTCACCCGAGAGCTGATCGACGCAGGCGGCGAGCGCAGCGCCCTGTCCGGGGCGGATTTTCAGCTGCTGCAGGTATTCCTCGAGCATCCGGAAGAGGTGCTGTCCCGGGATGCCCTCTATGACTTGAGCCGGGGGCGCCCGGCGCCACCGCTGGATCGCTCCATCGACGTGCACGTCTGCCGGCTGCGCCAGCGTCTGGGTGAGGATGCCCAGCACTCCCAGTTGATTCGCACCGTGCGCGGCGCCGGCTACGTGTTGGCTGCCCGGGTGGATGCGCTGACGTGAGCGCTAATCCGGGCGCATCGTCTGGCGCCGATGCCCGCGTGGCCCATGGCGCCGATAAGCCAAGCAATAAGCACGACTGGCGACGGCTGAGGCGCACCCTGGCTCGGAGCCTGCCAGGCAGCCTGCGCGGACGCTTCGTGTTGATCATGCTGATCGGGGTGCTGGGAGCGCAGCTCGCGAGCTACGCGATTTGGACCCATCAGGCCCGGGATAGCCGGCTCGAACAGATCGACGAACTCTCCCGCAACGTCGCTTACAGTGTCGCCTCCACGGTGCGCTTCTTCCGCTCGCTGCCGGTCGATTATCGCCATATCGTGCTCGATCAGCTGCGCGACATGGGCGGCACGCGCTTCTTCGTCAGCGTCAACGATCACCGCATTCCTGTTCAGGACATCGGCCGGGGGCCCGCCCAGACGGTGGTGACCGACAATTTCCGCGAGATACTGGCCTCCGAGCTCGGCGTCGATAACGCTCGCGTCGAGTTCTCCTCGCCCGATACCCTGCGCCTGTTCAACAACGAAGTGCTGCTGCACGACCTGCCGCCCCGCTGGGGGCGTCACAGCCTGCTGATGGACCCCATCGAACCGCCGGTCCTGGTCGTACAGCTACCCCTGGATGCCCAGGGCTGGCTCTATGTGGCGACGCTGTTGCCAGTGCCGGAGCTCTTCGATGACGGCTGGCTGTCAGGCGAACGGCTGTTCGCGGCGCTGATCGTGCTGCTTGCCGTGATCGGGCTGTCGCTGCTCGGTATCCGCAGCGCGACTCGGCCACTGGCACGACTGTCGCGGGCCGCGCGACGGCTCGGCGACGATCTGGACAGCCCACCGCTGCGCGAGACCGGCCCCCGCGAGGTGGCGGCCACGGCGGTGGCCTTCAACCGCATGCAGCAGCGCATCCAGCACCAGGTCGAGGAGCGAGAGCGGCTATTTACGGCGATCTCCCATGACTTGAAGACACCCCTGACGCGCATGCGCCTGCGCGCCGAGATGCTGGAGGATGACCATCAGCGCGAGCGCTTCTGCGCCGCCCTCGACGAGCTGGACCTGCTGGTCAAGGGGGCGCTGGCCTCGGTCAGGGGGCTCGACCTGCATGAAGCCATCGAACCGGTCGATGTGCGTGGCCTGCTCGAGGGCCTTGCCGAGGAGATGGCCCTGCAGGGTGGCGAGGTGACAGTCACCGGCCACGCCTTGCCACTTGAAGCCAAGCCATTGGCGCTCAAACGCTGCTTGGCTAACCTGCTGGAGAATGCCGTCTTCTACGGCAAGCGCGCCGAGGTGCACCTCGAAGACAGCCCGACGAGGCTCAGTATCACCCTGCGTGACCACGGCCCCGGGATCCCCGCGGGGCAGCGCGAGCGGGTCTTCGCGCCCTTCGTGCGCCTCGAACCCTCGCGCAGCCGTCATACCGGCGGTAGCGGGCTAGGGCTCGGGATCGCCCGGCACATCCTGCGGGCCCACGGCGGGGAAATGGTGCTTGATAATCATCCAGGCGGTGGCCTGGTGGTGAGCCTCGAGCTATCTCGTTGCGCCGATGCTGACCCAGCTGACGCAGACTGGATATGACCCCTGACGGGACATAGCGCGCCCGGAAAAGGGCGCTTCGCGACCTTGGTCTTACAGACGTTATGTCTATAAACCATAGTTTAATCAGCAAGTTATATATTTCAGCCATGTAATAAACCCGCAACACTATCCAGCACTAGGTAACTCCTCTCGTGCCTCCCAATGGGGTAGCGTGTCATCAGCCGCTAGTGAATCGGCTCACGACAATCAATAACAATCGATGGAGACACGCCCCATGCGCTCACTGCTGAGATTCCCGCTCAAGAAGACCCTGCTCGGCCTCGCCGTCACCGGCGTCGTAGCGTCGTCCCCGGTGCAGGCCGGCGAGGTCGAGGTGTTGCACTGGTGGACGTCCGGCGGCGAGGCCCGTGCTGCCAACGTGTTGAAGGAACTGATGGAGGCCGAAGGCCATACCTGGAAGGACTTCGCGGTGGCCGGCGGTGGCGGCGAAACCGCCATGACGGTGCTCAAGTCTCGCGCCATGTCCGGCAACCCACCGTCGGCAGCACAGATCAAGGGCCCCGAGATTCAGGAATGGGGCGATCTCGGTCTGCTCGGCAATCTGGATGACGTGGCCAAGGCCGAGGGCTGGGATAGCCTGTTGCCCGAGGTGGTCGCCAACATCATGCGCCATGACGGCCACTACGTGGCGGTGCCGGTCAACGTGCACCGGGTCAACTGGCTGTGGGCCAACCCGCAAGTGCTCGATGAGGCCGGCGTCGAGGTGCCGACGAGCATCGATGAGATGTTCGAGATCGCCGACGACCTGCGCGAGGTGGGCGTCATCCCGCTGGCCCACGGCGGCCAGCCCTGGCAGGACGCCACGGTGTTCGAGACCGTGGTCCTTGCCGAGGCCGGCTCCGACTTCTATCGCCGCGCGCTGGTCGAGCTCGACCCCGAGGCGCTCAACAGCGAGACCATGATCGACGCCCTGACCACCTTCAAGCGCATGCGTACGCTGATGGACGACGGCATGTCTGGCCGCGACTGGAACATCGCCACCTCGATGGTGATCGGCGGCCAGGCCGCCATGCAACTGATGGGCGACTGGGCCAAGGGCGAGTTCACCGCCGCTGGCCTGACGCCGGGAGAAGACTATGTCTGCGTGCCGGCGCCGGGCACCGAGTCGGCCTTCACCTTCAACATCGACAGCCTGGCGATGTTCCAGGCCAGCGATGAGGAGGCTCAGGCGGCCCAGGATGATCTGGCCCGACTGGTGCTGGAACCGACCTTCCAGGAGGCCTTCAACCTGGCCAAGGGCTCGATTCCGGCCCGCGCTGATCTCGACATGAGCGCCTTCGATAGCTGCGCCCAGCGCTCCATGGCCGACTTCAAGGCAACCTCCGAGAACGGTGGCTTGGTGCCCAGCATGGCGCACGGCATGGCGGTGCGTGCCTCGGTGCAGGGCGCCATCTTCGATGTGGTCACCAACTTCTTCAACGACCCGGACATGAGTCCCGAGGCCGCCGCCGAGCGGTTGGCGAACGCTGGCAGCTCGCTGCTCTAGGCAATGTCTGAAAAGTACTGCGCTCGCCCATACGACGTTAAAAATCGGCTCAAGATGCTCATTTACACCCCGTAAACTCCGC
>CETM01062159.1_pt1 | contig 11772 bp, 14 predicted proteins | sample 361451 | NCBI WGS metagenome assembly CETM01 (sample SAMEA2622690, study PRJEB7988) | marine metagenome | isolation source: saline water (ENVO:00002010), including
GTAGAAAATTGTGGACCTTCCATAACTACATAAGTACCACCTCTTTGATAAGGAATGTTTTCTTTTTTTATAGCCTCTTCACAAGCTTTCATCAATCCATTTGAGGTTGGTTGAGCCATTGATACATGGGCAACAATTTCATCATCAAAAAATGTTTTATTTCTTGCAAAAGTTCTATCGATAAACTGATCAACTATTACAAATTTTCCCGGATTTAATTCTTCTTTAAGAGACCCAACTGCAGAAACAGAAACTATATCTGTTACACCAAGCTGTTTTAGTGAATCTATGTTTGCTCTAAAATTAATTTTTGAAGGAGATATAAAATGTCCTTTTCCATGTCTTGGTAAAAAATAAACTTCTTTTTCGTTATATTTGGTCTTTAAAATTTTGTCAGATGGTTTACCCCAAGGTGTATTTAAATCTAAAAGCTCTCTATTCTTAAATTCTTCAACATCATATAGGCCACTACCACCAATTATTGCTAATTTATTGTTTGCCATAATTAAAAAATAATTTATTTATTAATATATAACTTAAACAATTATGGATTTAAAAGAATATATTAGATCTATTCCAGACTATCCTAAAAAAGGAATACTTTTTAGAGATATTACGACCTTAATTAAAAATGAAAAAGCTTTTACCAACTGCATTGACCAAATAGTTGAAAAATCAAAAAAATTTAATTTTAATAAGATAGCGGCAGTTGAATCTAGAGGTTTTGTTTTTGCTTCCGCTATATCCTACATCTTAAAAAAACCTTTTATTTTACTAAGAAAAAAAAATAAACTTCCTGCTGAAACACACTCGGTAGACTTTGAATTAGAATATGGAAAAGCAACTATTGAAATGCATAAAGACTCAATAAATAAAGATGACTCTGTCATTATAATTGATGACTTAGTAGCAACAGGTGGCACTGCTGAAGCTGCTGCAAAACTCATTACCATTGCTCATGGAAAAATTGCAGGATTTATATTTGTTATTAATCTCTTTGATTTAGGTGGTTGTGATAATTTAATTAATAAAGGTTATAAAGTTGAAAATTTAATTGAATTTCCTGGCCATTAATCTTTTTGATTTATATGCTCATTATTTCAAACATTTTGTTTTCATATTCCAAAACTATATAAATTAATGAGACTCCAAATTTAGAGGCTAAAAAATAACCATTTTCACTTAAAAGTTTGTGTGTCTTTGAATCAATTATTTTTTGTGTGTTAAAATTATTTTCTTCTATACATATCATTGTTGGTTTGACTTCTGAAAAATTTAATGAAGATAAAGCTTCAAAATCATAACCTTCAACATCAATATTTAATAAATCAATTTTAGTAAATTTATTTTTACTTAAGATTGTAGATAATTTGAAAGCTTTAATGGGTATTTTATTTAAATTAGAATTTTCTTTTAAAGAATTTTGTTGATTGATAATTCCATTTTCATAGTAAAATGTTTCTCCATCAAAATTAGTTATGGCAGCTTGGATATTTAAATCATTAGGTCTTGATAATTTAAACAAGTCTATAGAAACTTTGCTGAGATCAACGTTAATACCATTCCAACCCTTTTTAAATAAATTATATGTTAAAGATCCTTTAAATGGATGATAGCAACCAATATCTACATAAATTCCATTATTTTTTTTTTTAAAAAACCTAGATATAAATATATCTTCACCAAATTCTCCTAAATGTTTGTTAAATTTTTTTGCTCTTAAGATCTTTAATCTTTTATAAAAAGAATAAATAAAATTATTATTAATTATATTTTTTTTAAATGACATATTATTACTCCAACCTATACCATGATCTCATTCCAACAATTGAACATATTAAACCAAAACTTCTATAAACATATTTAATAAATTCCTTTTTTTTGAAAAAAATTAAATAAAAAAAAGATTTAAATATTGATCTAATTAATGGTCCTATTGATTTTCCAAGCGCATAAATATAGTTGTAGTTTTTTTTATAATAGTAAAAGGTAGACCACATTAAGTGCCAGTTTCTTATTTTAATAAATTTTATATTAGATTCATTATCTTCTAGCGAACCTTTGGCTCCAAGATGGTTAATTTTTAATTTTTTACTCGAGTAAACTTGATAACCTTTTTTCTTTAAACCTAAGCATAAATCAGTTTCTTCATAAAAAAGAAAATATTTTTGATCAAATATTTCATTTGATTTAAATTTTTCTAAATCAATTAAAATTGAACATCCTACTACCCAGTCTACTTTTTGTAAGAAATTTTCATCCATTTCCATATTATAATCGAAAACTTTATCATTAAAAAAAAAGGCAGGTTTGTAATCTGAGCTATCATCATATTGAGATCCTATAACTGTAAAATCAACTTTTCTATCTAAATAAATATTTATATTTTCAAAAAAATCTTTTTTACAAATTACATCTGGATTTAAAATTAACGCATATTTTGTTTCTACCTTTGATAAACCAAAATTATTAGCAACTCCCATACCTAAATTTGAACCTGTACATAACACTTTTATGTTTGAAAATTTATTTTTAACTTTATCTTCATTTTCAAATTTTTTAGAATTTTCTACTATTAATATTTTAACTTTTGGGTCGATCGACTGTAAACAATTATTGAGTATTTCAAAGTTAGTTTTATAAGTAACTATAACGATTGTAAGTTCTGATAAATAATTATTCATAATTTAGACTTAATTAATTATATACTTCTTTTTTTATTAATGTAAAAAAATATAAATGCAAAAAATTGTTGTTACTGGTGGTCTTGGTTTTATTGGTAGTAATCTAATTAAAATCCTATTAAAAAAAAAATATTATGTGATTAATATTGATAAAATAACTTATGCGTCAAATGTTTATAATGTCAAAAATTTTAAAAACAATAAAAAATACAAATTTATTAAATGTGATATTAATAATCAAAAAAAATTAATTTCAATTTTAAATAAACACAAGCCAAAAGTTATATTTAATTTAGCTGCCGAGACTCACGTAGACAGGTCAATTGATAGCCCTAAAGCTTTCATAAAAAATAATATTAATGGAACATTCTCAATTCTAGAAGCGGTAAGAAAATATTCAAAAATCAATAGATCTTTTAAACTTATCCATATATCTACTGATGAGGTTTATGGAGATGTTTTAAATTCACGCTCAAAAGAAAGTGATTCATATGTTCCTAGTTCTCCATATGCAGCTAGTAAAGCATCTTCAGATCATCTTGTTAACTCATATATAAGAACATTTAAGATTAAAGCAATTATTACAAACTGTTCAAATAATTACGGACCTAATCAACATCCTGAAAAACTAATACCAAAATTAATCTACAATATTTTAAATAATAAACCGCTACCTATTTATGGTAAAGGTCTTAATTCAAGAGAGTGGATTCACGTAGAAGACCACTGCAATGCTTTGTTAAAAGTTTTTTTAAAAGGTAAAATTGGAGAATGTTATAATATTGGTTCAAATATAAACTATACAAATTATACAATTGGCAAAAAATTAATAAAAATTGTTAAAAATAAACATCATATAGGAAATAGGGTAAAAATAAAATTTATCAAAGATAGACCGGGACATGACATGCGATATGCAATTGATTCTTCAAAAATAAGAAAAAAATTAAATTGGAAACCAAAAATAAATTTAGAAAATGGTCTTTTAAATACTTTTGAGTGGTACAAAGATAATAAAAAATTCTATACTTATATTAATAAGAGAGATATTAAAAAAAGATTAGGTATTTTAAATGGTTAGAAAAGGAATAATTTTATCTGGTGGTTTGGGTACACGTATGAGTCCGCTTACAAAAGCAGTAAATAAACAATTGCTTCCAATTTATGATAAACCCTTAATTTTTTATCCTTTATCAATACTAATGTTATCTAAAATAAAAGACATATTGATTATAGTAAACAAAGGTCAATTGAATCAGTATAAAAAAATATTACCAGATGGTAAAAACCTAGGAATTAAAATTAGATACTTAGAACAATCTAAACCAAAAGGTCTGCCTGATGCATTTATATTGGGAGAAAGCTTTATTGGAAAAGATAATGTCGCATTAATTTTAGGAGATAATTTTTTTTATGGACAAAATCTTACAAGTAAACTTTTAAATTGTACCAAGCTTAATAACGGAGCAAAAGTAATGCTTCACAAAGTTAATAATCCAGAACAATACGGTGTAGCTAAAATTGAAAAAAATAGAATTAAAAAAATTGTTGAAAAACCCAAAAAATTTATATCTGATTTAGCAATAACTGGTTTGTATTTTTTTGATAATAAAGCCATACAATATTCGAAAGGATTAAAGCCTTCGAAAAGAAATGAATTAGAAATAACTGATTTATTAAATAAATATAAGATAAAAAATAAACTAAAATTTGATTATATCGGCAGAGGTGGTGCGTGGCTTGATACTGGATCAATAGAGGATTATTATAAAACGAGTGCATTTGTATCAACAATTGAAAATAGACAGGGTTTTAAAATTGCTTGTCTAGAAGAGATAAGCTACTTAAATAAATGGATAAATAAACAACAAATTCAAAAAGCTATTGAATTTTATGGAAAATGTGAATATTCAAAATATTTACTAAAACTTATTTCTAAAAAGTAATGAAAATTATTAAAACTCCAATCAAGGATTTGTTAGTAATCAAAAATAGAAAATTTGTAGATACTAGAGGATATTTTAGAGAAATTTTGCTCGAGAAGTTTATTAAAAAAAAATTTCCATTTAATGTGGTTTCTATATCGAAAAAAAATGTGATAAGAGGACTTCATTTTCAAATTAAAAAATCACAGGCAAAATTTGTTTCGGTAATTAAAGGGAAAATAATAGATGTTGCGCTTGATTTAAGAAAAAATTCTAAAACTTATGGAAAATTTTTTAAAATTATTCTTTCAGATAAAAATTGTACATCAATTTATATTCCCGAAGGATTTGCTCATGGTTTTGGTGGATTGGAAAAAGAGAATACAGTTATTTATAGTTGTACAAAGTATAGATTTAAAAAATATGAAAGAGGTATTCTTTGGAACGACAAAGATGTAGGAATAAATTGGGGAATAAAAAAACCAATAATATCTGCTAAAGATAAAAAAAATAAAAGTTTTAAATATTTTAAATAATGAAAGATCTTAGCATTTATTGTATGTCTACAAATAATGAAAATTTAGAAATTATTAAAAGTTTAAATTATATTCCTGTCGGCTTAAGAAATAATAACTTTTCTAATGAATGGTTAAGAGATAACACTGGAGATAATATCACAAATAAAAATCCATATTATGGTGAATATACCTTTTACTATTGGTATTGGAAAAATCTTTTAAAATATAAAAAAATAAATGAGTGGGTAGGTTTTTGTTCTTACAGAGAATATTGGGGCAATAATTCTAAAATCAATAGTACAAAACTCAGTGATTTAGTCCTACAAAAAATTCATCCTGAATGGGAAGAATATGAAACAATAATAGGAAAACCAATTTCAGTTGGAGTAGAAAAATTAAAGTTTATGAAAGTAATTAAATATGGCAAAATGGCTATAATAAAAAATCCTAAAGCATTATTTTCAAAAGAAGGAAGAACAATTAGATGGCAGTTTGACATGTTTCATGGAGTTGGAAATCTAGATAAAGCAATAGATTTACTACCAGGAGATGTTCGTGAAGATTTTAGAAATTTTACTAGAAAAGAAACATCTTTTGCTAGAGGAAACATGTTTATTACAAAATCATCAAAAATAATGAATGAATATTTTGAATTTATTTTTCAATGGTTAAATAAATGTGAGAATCATTTTGGCTTTGATTTAAAAGGTTATGGTCAAATAAGAATGTATACTTTTTTAGCTGAAAGGTTTTTATCTTATTGGTTTAAAAAATACACAAAATATCTTGAATGGCCTGTCATTTTTTACGATATAAATAAATTATGAAGAAATATAGTTTTAAACAATATAAAAAAATTAGTGGTACTCTAGTTCCTTTTTCTTTATCAAAAGATATCCCATTTAAAACGAAAAGAATTTTTATTATTTATGGTAATAAGAATTTTGTGAGAGGAAACCATGCCCACTACAAATGTACACAATTTTTAGTGCCTATCTATGGTTCAATGGATGTTGAATATGAAAATAATATAATTAAAAGTACAAAAAAAATTAATTATAAGAAAAAACAAGGATTGTTATTAAAACCAAAAACGTGGTGTAAAATAAAATTTAATACAAATAATTCAATTATAATGGTTTTCTGCGACAGAGAATATGAATTTAAAGATTATATTGAAAAATATAAAGATTTTTTAAAAATAATAAAAAAATAGAATGAATTTGCTTATAACAGGAAGTCTTGGTCACATTGGATCTTATGTTGTGGAAAATATATATAAAATAAAAAAAATAAAAAAAACTTTTCTAGTAGATAATAATGAGTCAAACAGATTTTATTCTCTATTTAATTTAAAAGAAAAAAAAAACTTAAAATTTTACTTAAAAGATGTAAGTAAAAAAAATAGTCTCGATGAATTTAAAAACATCAATTATGTAATTCATTGTGCTTCAATAACAGATGCTGAAAGTAGCTTTGAAAGAAAAGATGAAATGTTTAAAAATAATATAAAATGTTTAAAAAATATAATAAAATTTTGTAAAAAAAATAAATCAAAATTAATTCACATATCATCTACCAGTGTATATGGAAAACAAGCTGAAATTGTAGATGAAACATGTGAAAATAAATTTCTTAAACCTCAGTCACCATATGCAGAAATTAAGTTAATTGAAGAAAGAATTTTAAAAAAAGAGAGTAAAAATTTAAAATATATAACTTTCAGATTTGGAACAATTGCTGGAATTTCAAAAGGTATTAGATTCCATACAGCTGTAAATAAATTTTGTTTTAATGCAGCTCTAAATAGAAAAATAAATATTTATAAAACAGCACTTAATCAATATAGACCATATTTATCATTGGAAGATGCATTTAGAACATTTAAGTTTTCAATCGAAAATGATTTTTTTAAAAATGATATTTATAATGTTCTCTCTGGTAATTACACTGTTTATCAAATTTTACAAAAGATAAAAAGATTCAAAAAAAATATAAAAATTAAATTTGTTTCGTCAAAAATTATGAATCAATTATCATATCATGTTAGTAATAAAAAAATAAAACAAGCTGGACTTAAGTTTAAATCTAAATTAGATCGAGATATTAAAGATACTTTAAAACTCTTAAACAATAAAACTTTTAAAAAATATCTGATTGAAATATATGATTTGTAAAGTTACAAATAAAAAAATAAAACCTTTTATGTCTTTCGGTAGAATGCCTATAGCAAATGGTTTTTTAAAAAAAAATCAATTTAAAAAAGAATACTTTTATAATTTAGAAGTTGGATTTTCAAAAGAAATATCATTATTTCAACTAAATAATCATCCCAAGCCTAAACAAATGTTCAATAAAAATTATCCTTTTTTTACAGGAAGTTCTAAAGGAATGATTTCTCATTTTAAAAGCTATGCAAATTGGGTTAAAAGAAAATATATTAGCAATTTAAATTATTTAATTGAAATTGGTTCCAACGATGGGACTTTTTTAAAAAATTTTAAAAATACAAATGTTAAAACATTAGGTTTTGAACCATCAAAAAACGTAGCCAACATTTCTAGAAAAAGAGGCATTAAAACTATTAATCAATTTTTTAATTTTAAAAATGTTAAAAAAAATAAAAATCTCAAAAATAAAATAGATATAATAACTGCTGCAAATGCAATTTGTCATATTCCTGATTTAAAAAGTTTGATAAAAGGTATTGATTTCCTGCTCACAAGAAAAGGAATTTTTATATTTGAGGAACCATATTTAGGTTCAATGTATAAAAAAACTTCATATGACCAAATATACGACGAACATATATATATGTTTTCTGTTTCATCAATTGATAAAATATTTAAAAAATTTGGCTTTGAGCTTATTGATGCCCTAGAGCAGAAAACGCACGGTGGATCTATGAGATATGTGATCGCAAGGAATAATATTCATAAGGTGAATTCTAATGTTAAAAAAAAGTTAAAATATGAAATTAAAAATAATATTCATAATTTGAAAGGTTGCTTAAAGTTTAAAAAAAATTGTGAACAATCTAAGAAAAAACTTTTATTAAAACTTAAAAATATAAAAACAAAGGATCAAAAAATTGCTGGTTACGCAGCTACTTCAAAAAGTACAACAATATTAAATTATTGTGGAATAGGTCCAGAAATAATTGATTATATATGCGATACTACACCTGAAAAAATTAATAAATATTCTCCAGGCATGCATATACCAATAGTTTCAATGAATCACTTTAAAAAAAATATGCCTTATGCTGCATTTTTGTTTGCTTGGAATCATAAAAAAGAAATTTTAAAAAAAGAAAAAATATTTAATAAAAAAGGTAAATGGTTAACCCATATTAATTTATAGATGAAAATTGTTTTTACAGGAGGATCAGGAAGATTTGGCAAAATTTTTAAAGAAAAAACAAAATTAAAAAATGTTTTATATCCAAAAAGATACCAATTAGATATTACAAATTTAAAATCTATTCAAAAATATTTGAAAAAACATAAGCCAAAAGTTCTTGTTCATGCTGCAGGATTATCTAGACCAATGGAATTACATGAAAAAAATATAGGTAAAAGCATAAAAACTAATATTATTGGAACTTGCAATGTAGTAATTGCATGCTCTGAGTTAAAAATAAAAATTGTTTATCTTTCAACATGTTATGTTTATCCTGGCGTAAAGGGAAATTATAAAGAAGATTATCCTTTATTACCTTATAATAATTATGCTTGGTCTAAGTTGGGCGGAGAAAGTGCACTAAATATGTATAATAATTCATTAGTCATTAGATTATGTATGACTGAAAAACCTTTTATTCATAAATATGCTTTCAAAGATATGATTACAAATTTTATGTTTCATGAAGACTTTGTTAAAATTTTTCCAAAATTAATTCATAAAAAAGGTATTCTAAATGTTGGTGGCAAAACCTTATCTCCTTATAAATTTGCTAAAAAGTATAATAAAAAAGTTGTGGGTGTTAATTCATTCAAAATCTTGAAAAAAAAAATTCCTTTAAAACATTCTATGAATTTAAGTAAATTAAAAAATATATTAAATGATTAAATTTTGGTCTTATCAAAGAGAATATAAAAAATATAAAATTAATATAATCAGTAGTATAAAAAAATCATTAAGTAAGGGTAATATTTTTTTTGGTAATGAATTAAAAACTTTAGAAAAAAGTTTTGTAAAAAAGTATAAATCGAAATATGGGATAGCAGTTGGTAGCGGTACAGATGCACTTCTAATTTCGTTAAAAGCTTTAGATATTAAAAAAAATGATGAAATAATTACTGCGGCCAATACTGCAATTCCAACTATTGCAGCTATAATCAACTCGGGTGCTAAACCAATATTAGTTGATATCGATGAAGATTATTTAATTGATTGTAATAAAATCGAAAAAGTAATTAGTCCTAAAACAAAAGCTATCATACCCGTACATCTTTATGGACAAGCATGTAACATGGATAAGTTAACAAAAATTGGAAGGAAATATAAAATTGAAATTATAGAAGATTGTGCCCAAGCTCAAGGAGCAAAGTTTAAAAACAAATTTGTTGGAACATTTGGAAAATTTGGATGCTTTTCTTTTTATCCAACAAAAATACTTGGGGCGTATGGGGATGGTGGTTTTATATTAACAAATGATTTTAATTACTACAAAAAAATAAAGAGAATAAGATTTTATGGAATAGAAACAGTAGATAAAAAAAATAAATTTAAAGACGAATACTATTCTAATGAAAACGGATTAAATTCAAGATTAGATGAGATACAAGCTGGAATATTAAATTTTAAATTAAAATATGTTGAAAAATTTATAAAAAGAAGAATTTATTTGGCTAAAATATATTTAAAAGAACTTCAAAATACTAGTCTAAAACTACCTTATAATAGAAAATTTTCAAAACACGTGTATCATTTATTTACAGTTTATCACCCAAGGAAAAATCAAATAGTAAATAAATTGTATAAAAAAAAAATACAAACAAGAGTTATTTATCCCTATCCTATTCATAAAATGAAAGCTTATAAAAAATTGAAATTTGATAGAAAAAAATTATTAAAGTCAGAAATAAAATCAAAAGGCATTTTTTCCTTACCTCTATACCCTGAACTTAAAAAAAGTGAAGTTTTAAAAATTTGCAAAATTGTAAAAGAAATACTGGAAAAAGTTTAATAATTATTTTTTTGTTTGATTAATATATTTTTTAATTTTATTTTTTTCACTCAAACTAATGAATATATTTCTATGAAATAGTTTTCTAATTATTTTATATAATAATGAATCTTTTTTTATTTTTCCAAATTTTTTTTCAGCTTTTTCTAATGTTTTAATGAAATTTCCTTTGTGTCTATAATCATCAAAATATTTATTTAGATTTTTGTTATTTTCTAAAAGTTTAGTTTTTTTATTAGTTTTTTTATCTAAAAAATTTAAACAAACTATAGAGTCAAAAAAAAATATAGAATGAATTTTTTTCGATATATTGTTTAAATCTTTTTTCAATGTTGGATTTCTTCTATGTAAATTTTCTATTAAATAATTACAAAAGTTAATAAAGGAGTATTGAGATGGATTATTAAATCCTTTTTTTCTCATATAACTAGTATGAGTGTCTTCAACGATTATCATGCCATTATCTTTGATATAATTTATTGATTCCATAACACTTGCAATCTGTTGAATGTTTCTATGACCTCCGTCATCTAACAAAATATCAATTTTTCCAATTTTTTTATAAAATTTTTCCCAAAATTTTGAATCAGATTGATCACCTGTAAATATTTTGAACCCATATTTTTCCAATTTTTTTGCTTCGGGATTTAATTCTATTCCAATAATTTTAGCTTTTTTTCCAAAGAAAGATCTCCACATAAACAGTGAGCCACCATTTCCAACACCAACTTCAACGAATGTTATTTTTTTATTAATAAATTTCTGAAATAATTGTTGATAAATATCAAAATAATTATCCCATTTTATTGTGTATCTTGGGGATGATTTAAAATTTTTTATTATTTTTTTCATTAAGTTTTTAAGTCATGTGCAAAACTTTTTTAAATATTTTATAGCACATAAACTGATGAAAAAAATTAAATATTAGCTGATTTTTTTATTCTCCATCTAGAGCCTTCTCTAACTATATAGCCAACACAATTCTTTGATCTACATTTGCAAATATAATCCTTGTAGTTACAATCATAGCTAAATCCATAATCATAAGTTAATTCTTCATTTTTTTTTATGTTTTTTTTTGAAGTAATCCAGATTTCAGATTTTTCTCCCTCTATAGCTTCACAATTAGGATTGCAAGAATGATTTATAAGTCTAGCAGTATTAAATTTAAAATCTCCGTCTAAAACATATTTTTTATTAAGTGTGAACAAATACGTAATCTTATAACCATATTTAGTATCTTCATCTGCTTTTTTATGAGTAATTTTTTTTCCCACATATTCTATTATTCTTTCATCTTTTTTTATATCGCGTGATGCACAAAGACCTTTTCTATGAATATTTGATTTTATAATCTTGTAAGCTTTCATTTATATTGTTATTAATTTTAAGATTTAAAAATTCCATGCGACATATAAGTTATTATAATTTTAAAAAAGCTTATTTATGGTAGC
>CETM01066639.1_pt1 | contig 11766 bp, 20 predicted proteins | sample 361451 | NCBI WGS metagenome assembly CETM01 (sample SAMEA2622690, study PRJEB7988) | marine metagenome | isolation source: saline water (ENVO:00002010), including
AGTAATGGCAAGCCTGTAAATTTTAGCTGGAGAACTAAAAGAGGAAGGTTGGTTGATAGAAGATTCCCATTTGAAGGAGTTTTAAATAATATAAACAGAAGGTATAAAGAAACTGAATCTAACTACATCAGAGAAGATCTGTCAAAACTGATTAGTGTTTCTGATTGCAAAGAGTGCTCAGGAACTAGGTTGAGAGAAGAGGCTAGAAATATCTTCATAAATGATACTAATTTGCCTGAAATAACTTCTTTTACAATTGACCAGGCATTTGAATTCTTCTCCAAACTTAAATTAATTGGGGCAAAAAAAGAAATAGCTGACAGCATAGTTAAAGAGCTAAAAGAGCGCTTAGAGTTTCTTATTGATGTAGGCTTAAACTATCTAACCCTAGAAAGAAGTGCAGAAAGTCTTAGCGGAGGAGAGGCGCAAAGAATAAGGCTAGCAAGTCAAATTGGGGCTGGGTTGGTTGGAGTTACTTATATTCTAGATGAACCATCAATAGGATTGCATCAAAGAGATAATGAAAAACTACTTAAAACACTCACTAAATTAAGAGATATGGGAAATTCAGTAATAGTTGTAGAACACGACCATGAAACAATGATGTATGCGGATCACATTGTTGATATTGGGCCAGGTGCTGGTGTTCATGGAGGTCAAGTTTGTGCTCAAGGAACAGCGAAAGAGATAGCTAAATCAAAAAATTCAATAACGGGTGAGTATCTTTCAGGTAAAAGAGCTGTTTTGATTCCAAAGAAAAGAAAAGAATTCAATAAAGAAAGATTGATAAAGCTTACAAAAGCTAGTGGACATAATTTACAGAATGTAAATCTAGAACTCCCTTTAGACTTATTTGTTTGTGTTACTGGCGTATCCGGTTCTGGAAAATCTACTTTAATTAATCAAACTCTTCTTCCAGCAATCTCTAACGAAGTCTCAAGAGCTGATAAAAAAGACCCTAAACCTTTTAAAGACTTATCAGGAATAGAGCATGTAGATAAAATTATAGAAATCAGCCAAAGCCCTATTGGCAGAACTCCAAGATCAAATCCAGCAACTTATACGGGCTTATTTACACCGTTGAGAGAACTCTTTGCTGGCACACAAGAAGCTAGATCAAGAGGTTACAAGATTGGTAGGTTTAGCTTTAACGTTAAAGGAGGGAGGTGCGAATCTTGTCAAGGAGATGGGGTAATTAAAGTTGAAATGCATTTCTTACCAGATGTTTATGTTAAATGTGATGTTTGTGATGGGCATAGATATAACCGAGAGACATTAGATATAAAATATAAAGGTAAGAATATATATGAAGTGTTAGATATGACTGTAGAGGATTCTTTAGATTTCTTTGACTCCATACCTTCTATAAAGAAGAAATTAAGTACATTGCAAGATGTAGGTCTTGGTTACATAAAATTAGGTCAACAAGCCACCACTTTATCAGGAGGAGAAGCTCAAAGAGTAAAGCTAGCTAAAGAATTATCTAAAAGTCCTTCGAACCACACATTGTATATTCTAGATGAACCTACAACTGGGCTCCATGTTCATGATATTGAACTATTACTAAAAGTTCTTAAGAGATTAAGAGACAATGGGAATAGCATTGTTGTCATAGAACATAATATGGAAGTAATAAAATCTTCAGATTGGGTGATTGATCTAGGTCCTGAAGGAGGTTCTGAAGGAGGACAAATAATTGCAAATGGATCTCCTGAACAAATTACAAAGATACAAGGTTCTTACACAGGAAAACACTTAAAGAAAGAATTAAAGGTTAGGAATTAGCTTCTTCTACTTCGTCTAAAAGAGTACCTTCTTGTCTATCAACAAACTCTATTTGCGCCGAAGGGGCCTTATCTCCATTCCTTAAACCACTTTTTATAACCCTCAAATAACCACCTGGTCGATCTTTGTAACGTGGTCCTAATTCATTAAAGAGTTTAGATACAGCTTCTTTAGATCTTAACTTCGAGTATGCTAATCTTTGATTAGCTACTGTGTTTTCTTTTGCTAAAGTTACTAACGGCTCCAAGAACCCTCTAATTTCTTTTGCTTTAGCAAGAGTAGTATTAACAGATTCATGTTCTATTATTGATATTGCCAAACTCTTCTTTAGAGATTTTCTTTGTGGGCTGTTTCTATTTAGTTTTCTGCCCGTCTTTCTATGTCTCATCTTTACACTTAATTAGTTTCAGGCGGCCAATTATCTAAGATTAACCCTAAAGATAAACCTCTTGAGAGTAAAACCTCTTTTATTTCATTCAATGACTTCTTACCTAAATTTGGAGTTCGAAGTAAATCAGATTCCATTCTAGTAACTAAATCACCTATGTAATGTATATTTTCAGCTTTTAAACAATTAGCTGAACGAACTGTTAACTCTAGCTCATCAACTGGTCTTAACATTATTGGATCTATTTTAGCTTCTTCTTTTTCTTCGATAACTTCCTCTAATCTACCTAATTCAGCAAATGCAGATAATTGATGCTGTAATATTGTTGCAGAAATCCTTAAAATTTCTTCTGCATCTAGAGTGCCATCAGTATCTATCTCTACAGTCAGTCTATCTAGATTGGTTCTTTGCTCTACTCTTGCATTATCAACTTGGTAAGTTACCCTTTTTATCGGAGAGTAAGTAGCATCGAGTCTTAAAAGACCAGTTTCTTGTCCTTCATCTTCAGCTAAAGATTTTACTGGAACAAAACCTCTTCCTCTTGTAACACGCATAGTCATACTAATAGATCCTTCTTCATTTAAATTAGCTATATGATGATCTGGGTCTACTACTTCTACTCCATTGGGAAGTTCTATATCTCCGGCGGTTACTGCACCATTACCAGATTTATTTAAAGTTAATTCCGCATCTTCAACTTCAATAAGTCTTATAGCTAAATCTTTAAGATTTAGAAGAATATCAATAACGTCTTCTTGAACCCCTTCTATAGTACTGTATTCATGAAGCACTCCATCAATCTTTACTTCAGAAACAGCTGTTCCAGGCATAGATGATAATATTATTCTTCTAAGAGCATTTCCTAAAGTATGTCCAAAACCTTGTTCTAGAGGTTCAAGCACTATTTTTGAACTGTTGGGACCAGATTCTTCAACAACTATTTCAGTTGGAGTTAAAAAGTCTTTAATAATGTCATAATTATCTGTCATATTTATTTCCTCTATATTATTTTGAATAAAGCTCAATAATTAAATTCTCATTGATATCTGTATCAAGAGAAGATCTCTCAGGTAGAGCTTTGTAAACTCCAGAAAAATTTCCTGAATTAACTTCAACCCAATCGCATTCTTCTCTATTTTTTGCAATTTCTAATGATTGATGAACCCTGCTTTGTAATTGAGCTTTATCAGTTAAAGATATATTGTCACCAGGATTTAATTGGTAACTTGGAATATTAACTTTTTTATCATTAACTAAGACAGCTTTGTGGCTAACTAATTGTCTTGCTTCTGCTCTAGTTGAAGCAAAACCCATTCTATAGACCAAATTATCTAATCTACTTTCTAACATTTGCAATAAATTGTCACCTGTTACGCCTTTTTTTCTCGCTGCTTGTTTGTAATAAGTTTTAAACTGCTTTTCCATTACGCCGTAAATTCTTCTAACCTTTTGTTTTTCTCTCAATTGGACTCCGTAATCAGAAATTCTAGGACGCCTCGTTCTTCCATGTTGGCCAGGCACTGTTTCAGACTTACATTTTGAGTCGTGAGATCTAATTCCACTTTTCAGCAATAGATCCCTTCCTTCTCTTCTAGAAAGTTTGCATTTTGGTCCTATATATCTCGCCACTTAAACTCTCCTTCTTTTTGGTGGTCTACACCCGTTGTGAGGTATTGGAGTAACGTCAGTTATCTTGGTTATCTTGAAGCCCTTAGAATTTAAACCTCTTATGGCTGACTCTCTTCCTGAACCAGGACCTCTTACTTGTATCTCTAAACTCTCCAAACCAACCATTTTAACCTTATCTCCTACAGCTTCGGCTGCTTTCTGAGCTGCAAAAGGTGTGCTTTTCCTAGATCCTCTAAAACCTTGGGCTCCAGAGCTAGATTGTGCAATAGCATTTCCTTGCTTATCCGTAATACTTATAAGCGTATTATTAAATGAAGCATGTATATGTGCTATTCCTTCACTTACTCTTTTTTTAGCTGTTTTCTTTATTGCCATATTTTTACCTTCTTATAGGACGCTTAGGTCCTTTACGTGTTCTTGCATTATTTTTTGTTTTTTGACCTCTTACGGGTAAATGCCTCCTGTGCCTAATACCTCTATTTGTACCTAGATCTTGTAGCCTCTTTATATTTGTAGCAACTTCTCTTCTCAAATCCCCTTCAACTATAAAATTACCTACCTCAACTCTAATTAAATCAAGCTCTTCTTCTTTTAAATCTGAAACCTTAGTAGAAGGATCTAGTCCTATTTTTTGACAAATAGTCTTTGCTCTAGTCTTTCCAATACCATAAACGTACGTTAAAGAAACTTCTGCATGCTTATTGTCTGGAATATTTATACCTGCTACACGAGCCATTTTTCTTCTCCTTTACCCTTGTCTTTGTTTATGTCTTGGTTCGGTGGAACAAATCACATAGAGTGTTCCTTTTCTTTTAACTATTTTGCAATTTCTGCAAATCTTTTTTACTGAAGCTCTTACTTTCATTTTATCTACCACCTAACGGATTATTGCCATAACCTTTCAAATTAGCTTTCTTTAATAAAGATTCGTATTGATGTGACATTAAGTGCGATTGAACTTGAGCCATAAAGTCCATTACAACAACCACAGCAATCAATAAAGAAGTTCCACCGAGATAAAAAGGGACATTAGCTGAAACAATCAAAAATTGAGGCATTAAACAAACAAGGATAAGATAACCTGATCCCCATACAGTTAATCTAGTCATAACGCCGTCAATATATTCAGCTGTGTTCTCCCCTGGTCTTATTCCAGGCATATAAGCTCCCGATCTTCTAAGGTTCTCCGAGATTTCTTTCGGATCAAATTGTAAAGCTGTATAAAAGAAGCAGAAAAAAGCAATAAGAGCAGAGAAAAGGATTACATATAAAGGCTGACCTGGCCCTAAAGCTAAAGATATCTCTTGAAGCCACTCAAATCCTTCACCTTGCCCAAACCATGTTGAAGCTGAAGCAGGAAATAAAAGTAAACTACTAGCAAATATTGCGGGTATTACACCCGCTTGATTGATCTTCATAGGAAGATACGAAGCTTGACCTTGAACCATTTTTCTTCCTTGTTGTCTCTTAGCATAATTGACTGTAATCCTCCTTTGACCTCTTTCTATCCACACAATAAAAGCAATAGCAGCGACAGCTACAAGTGCAATTGAAAGAAGCATGATTAGATTTATATCGCCTTGCCTAGCTCCTTCAAAAGCTTGTCCTACAGCTCTAGGTAATCCAGCAACAATACTAGAAAAGATTATGATGGAGATTCCATTTCCTATACCTCTTTCTGTAACTAGCTCTCCTAGCCACATTAGAAATACTGTTCCAGAAACTAATGAAGTTACGGCTACAATTTGGAACATAAGCCCTGGATCAAGTGCTAAACCTTGATTTTGTAATCCAAGAGCAAGACCACTCGCTTGAATTAATGCTAGAAGTACAGTCCCATAACGAACATAAGAAGTTCTAAGCCTTCTTCCTTCCTCGCCTTCTTCCCTAAATCTTTTCTTCAAAGAAGGTGTTGTACCTTCTACTAGGCTCATTATGATCGAAGCAGTTATATACGGCATTATATTTAAAGCCATAATACTCATCCTTTCTAATGCACCTCCAGAAAACATATTAAACAAGTCTAATAATGTTCCTTGATTCTGTTGAAATATATTTGCTAGCTTTTCTGGATCTATTCCTGGGATAGGTATATGAGTTCCTATCCTGTAAATTATGACTGCCATAAGAACAAATCTAAGCCTCTTCCATAATTCAGAAAGACCTTTATTTTGCCCTAAAGCTGATGGATTAACTGCCATAACTACTCTTCTACCGACCCTCCAGCTTCTTCAATTATTTTCTTTACAGAAAGGGAGGTATTAATGCCCTTCAGATTCATCTTCGAACATTTATCGGTATCTAAAAATACTTTAACTTTTTTAGTTGAATTCTTTATCAAATCTGCACTAATCAAAGACTCAATGTCCACTTCAATAAGCCCTGATTGAACTAAAGTACTTAATCTAAGTTGCTCAGTATTCATATTTTTTCTAGAACTAAAACCATATTTCGGAACTCTCTTCTGGAGTGGCATTTGTCCTCCTTCAAAACCTGCCCTAACTCTACCTCCAGATCTAGATTTAAGTCCTTTATGTCCTTTGCCGCTTGTTTTGCCATGCCCACTTCCAGGACCTCGTCCAATTCTTTTACTGGACTTAATCCTTTTTTGGTTTGGTTTGAGTTGATTTAGTTTCATTTCTTGTTATCCGACTAACTTACTTCTATTACTTCTAACAAATGTATAGCTTTATTTATCATACCCCTATTCTCGGGAGTATCTTTTACAGAAACTTCTTGCCCTAATTTAGATAGGCCCAGACCTCTAACACTCTGCTTTTGATAATCTTTCGATCCTATCAAACTTTTTTTTAATTTTACTTTAAGTAAGTTATTTACCATCTCTTATCCTTTACCAAGTCTTTTAGCTACTTGAGCAGGAGACTCCAAATCTCTTAAAGCTTTTAAAGTAGCTCTTACAACATTAACTGGAGTAGTAGATCCATAGCATTTAGCTAATACGTCTTTGACTCCTGCTAATTCTAATACAGCTCTCATAGCACCTCCGGCTATAATGCCTGTTCCTGGCGCGGCAGGTTTCATATAAATTATTGAAGCTCCATATTTAGTCTTTATTGGATAATGAATGGTATTAGCCTTTAACTCTATATCAAACATATTCCTTCTCGCATGATCTAAAGCTTTTTGAATGGCTATAGGTACTTCTCTAGCTTTACCTCTACCAAAGCCAATCCTTCCATTTCCATCCCCGACTACAGTCACTGCAGTAAAGCCAAATATTCTTCCGCCTTTAACAACTTTAGCAACCCTATTAACTTGAACTAGTTTTTCTTCTAAAATTTCTGAACTTAGAGAATCTGTTGCCATATTCGTACTCATAATTTTTCCTAAAATAAAAGACCTGCTTCTCTAGCAGCTTCAGCAAGAGCTTTAACGCGACCATGGTATTTATAACCAGATCTATCAAAAGACACTTTCTCTATACCTTTTTCTAATGCTCTTTCTGCAATAATCTTACCTATTCGACTAGCTGCTTCCAAATTTCCATTATTATCAGACTTAATATTTGATTCAGAAGTTGAAGCCGAAACTAAAACTTCAGAACCCTTATTGTTCATTATTTGAGCATAGATATGAGAGTTAGATCTAAATATAGTTAACCTGTTATTTTCAGTTAATCCTATTTTAGACCTTGTCTTAAGAGCTCGTTTCTGCCTTTTAATATTTTTTGTTCCCATAATTATGCTTTCTTAGATTCTTTTCTAATGATTCTTTCATCTGAATACTTTACTCCCTTTCCTTTATAAGGTTCAGGAGGCCTATAATCTCTTATTTCAGCTGCAACCTGACCTACTAACTGTTTATCCATTGATTTTAGAATTATTTCGGTGTTGCTAGGCAAATCAGCAGTAACACCTTCTGGTAAATCGTGCTTTATAGGATGCGAAAACCCTAAGCTCAAGTTAATAGAATTTCCTTCTAAATTAGCTCTATAACCAACTCCATTTATCTCAAGTTTCTTTTCAAACCCTACATCAACACCTTGTATCATATTTGAAGCTAAGGCTCTCATAGTTCCAGTCATTGCCAAAGATTCTTTAGTATCTTTATTAGGGATAAAGCTAATTGAATTAGCTTCCTTTTTAATATCGACATCTTCATGAACTTGCAAAGACATTTCTCCTAGCTTACCCGAGAAAACTAGATTCTTCTTATTACTTTCTAGAGAAATGCCTTCAGGTATTTCAACTGGTTTTAATGATGTTCTTGCCATAAACTCTCTCTAAAATACTGAGCAGATTAATTCCCCACCAAGACCAGCCTCTCTCGCTTCTTGATCCGTCATTAACCCCTTATTAGTTGATACAACAGCTATACCTAAGCCGCCATTAACTTCTGGAATATCCTTTTTATTAGAATATTGCCTCAATCCAGGTTTGCTTATTCTTTTTAGTTCTTTAATTACTGGATTACCTTGAAAATACTTTAATTTAATTTCTATTTCTGGCTTATCATCTTCAGACACTATAAAAGAACTTATATAACCTTTATCCTTTAAAAGAGAAAGTAAGCTTAATTTCTTATTCGAGCTAGGAACTACTACACTCGATTTTCTTCTAGCCTGTGCATTATTAATTCTAGAAAATAAATCTGCTATGGGGTCTTGCATACTCATATAAATAATCCTCACCAACTAGATTTAACTAAACCAGGTATATCACCTTTCATAGCTAACTCTCTTAATTTATTTCTACCCAATCCAAATTTTCTATAAACAGCATGAGGCCTTCCAGTAATAGCACATCTTCTTTGCATCCTGATTGGACTTGCATCCCTAGGAAGTTTTTGAAGCTTAATCTGAGCTAATTCTCTTTCCTCTTGAGAGGATTTTGGGCTCCTTATGATTTCTTTTAGTTCAGCTCTTTTTTTTGCAAAACGAAGAACGGTTTTTCTCCTTCTTTCTTCTCTTGCTTTCATTGATGCCTTTGCCATATAAATTACCTTAATTCTTAAACGGGAATTTCATTGCCCTTAATAAAGCCTCTCCAGATTCATCATCTTCTGCTGAAGTTGAAATACTGATATCAAGACCGCGTATTTTATCTACCTTGTCATAATCAATTTCTGGAAAAATGATATGTTCTTTTATTCCTAAAGAGTAATTACCTCTACCATCAAAAGATTTAATTTCAAGACCTCTAAAGTCACGTTCTCTGGGAATTGCAATCCCCAATAGTCGTTGTAAAAAATCATACATTCTATCTCCCCTTAAAGTTACTTTACATCCTATAGGCATACCATCTCGTATTTTGAAGTTAGCGACAGATTTTCTAACTCTAGTAACTAATGGTTTCTGTCCAGCAATAAGAGTCAAATCTTCTACAGCTCTCTCAAGTAATTTCTTATCATTCACAGCCTCACCTACACCCATATTAAGAGTAACTTTTGTTACTTTAGGAACGGCCATAATGGAATCTAAGTTCAAAGATTGTTTTAATTCAGGAACAACTGAATTTATATAATGTTCTTTTAAAGGTAACATTATTTTATCTCCTTTCCAGAAGACCTAAATACTCTAATTTTGGTCCCATCTTCTAATGACTTGATACTTACTTTGTCAGCTTTTTTTGTAGAAGAGTTATATATAGAGACATTTGACATATCTATTGGTCCTTCTTTCTCTAAAACTCCTCCAGCTATTCCAGCATTAGGATTTGGTTTAGTGTGTCTTTTAACAATCTGAACTCCAGAAACATAACATCTGCCATTGGAAAGGATTTTTGTAATAGATCCTTGTTTGCCTTTATCTTTACCACCAGTAACTATTACTTGATCTCCCGTTTTAAGCCTATTCATTATTAAAGCACCTCCGGGGCCAAAGAAACTATTCGCATAAAATTTTCACTCCTTAGCTCTCTTGAAATAGGGCCAAAAACTCTAGTTCCTATAGGTTGTTTCTGTTCATTTATTAGTACAGCAGCATTGTCGTCAAACCTTATTGACGAGCCATCAGATCTCCTCAGTTTATTTTTGGTTCTAACTATAACAGCATCCAAAACGTCGCCTTTCTTAACTCTTCCAGTCGGTATTGCTTCTTTTATACTGACCTTAACAATATCACCAACCCTAGCAAATTTTTTCCTCGACCCACCGAGAACTCTTATGCACATAAGCTTTCTAGCTCCACTATTGTCAGCGACTTCTAAATAACTTTGTTCTTGTATCATTTCTCTAATTTACTTTATCTCTTGAACCTTCTTTTCCACCTTCAACAATTCCCAAGATTTTGTCTTCGATAAGGGTCTGCACTCTTGAATTGTTACCAAATCACCTTCGTTGCATGCATTGTCTTGGTCATGAGCTTGAAGCTTAGAAGACCTCCTAAGAATCTTTCTGTATAAAGGATGTTTAACCTTTCTTTCCACCATAACAGTTATGGTCTTATCTCTTTTAGAGCTAATTACCAGTCCTGTTTGAGTTCTTGTATTAATTTCAGTCATCATTTATCTCTTCTTTAACTTCATTATTTAAAGTTTTTAATTGTGCAATTGATTTCCTTATTTCTCTTATTTTATGAGTCTCTTTTAATTGTCCAGAAGAATGTTGAACTCTTAACTCCATGAGCTCTTTTCTTAAATTCCCTTCTTCATCACTAACATTAGTAGATTTATTTCTTAACCTGCTTAGTAAACTTTCTTTAGCCATTAGACTCTCCTTATAAAAGTTGTTGCTATTGGCATCTTCGCTGAAGCTAAGGCAAAAGCTTCTTTAGCTAGCTCTTCATCAACTCCTTCCATTTCATACAAAACTTTACCTGGTTTTATTGGACATACCCAATACTCTACATTCCCTTTACCTTTACCTTGTCTTACTTCTAGAGGTTTCTTGGTAATAGGTTTATCAGGAAAAACCCTTATCCAAATCTTAGCTCCTCTTTTTACATGTCTAGTCATAGCCCTTCTAGCAGCCTCAATCTGTCTAGAGGTTAATTGTCCTCTTTCGGTTGCTTTAAGACCAAAAGTTCCAAAACTAAGAGTTGCTCCCCTTTGAGCATTACCGGTATTTCTACCCTTTTGTTGTTTCCTGTATTTTGTTCTTTTAGGTTGAAACATTTCTTACACCTTAGTCTGAGTCCTTGTTTGGTTTATCCAGTACTTCTCCTCTAAACACCCAAGCTTTAACACCTATTACTCCATAAGTGGTGTTAGCTTCTGCTAACCCATAGTCAACATCTGCTCTTAAGGTATGTAAAGGAACCCTTCCTTCTTTTTGTATCTCTGCCCTCGCTATTTCTGCGCCCCCTAATCTGCCCGCAACTCTAATTTTTACTCCTTCAGCACCTTGCCTCATTGCGTTCTGAACAGCTCTTTTCATGGCTCTTCTAAACATAACTCTTCTTTCTAGCTGTTGAGCTACACTTTCTGCTAATAACTTAGCATCTAAATCAGGCTTCCTAATCTCTTGTATACTTAATGTGACAGGAATCCCCATTCTTTGAGTTATGTCCTCTCTCATTTTATCTATATCCTCTCCTTTCTTTCCTATAACTACTCCTGGCCTAGCTGTATGAATTAAAACTCTTGCATTATCAGCAGTCCTTTCAATATCAATTCTACTTACTGAGGCATGGGAAAGTTTCTTTTCTAAGTGCTCTCTTACCTCTATATCTTTTAATAAATTCTCTGTGTATTGTGATTTTTCAGCATACCAATTAGATGTATGTTGAGTAGTAATACCTAACCTGAAACCTATTGGATGTACTTTTTGTCCCATTATTTACCTTTCTCTTCTAAAGTTAATGAAATATTGCAACTTCTTTTAAAAAATCTATCTGCTCTTCCTCTAGCTCTTGCCCTAATTCGTTTCATAGTGAAACTTTCATCTACAGCAATTGTAGAAACAAACAAAGAATCTACATCCAAACCTTGATTGTGTTCGGCATTAGCGATTGCTGACTCTAAAACCTTCTTAATAATATGAGCAGATTTCTGAGGTGCAAAAGT
>CETM01127627.1_pt1 | contig 11765 bp, 14 predicted proteins | sample 361451 | NCBI WGS metagenome assembly CETM01 (sample SAMEA2622690, study PRJEB7988) | marine metagenome | isolation source: saline water (ENVO:00002010), including
TCTGATTTCAACAAGGCAATTGAGATCAATCCAAGGTATGCAGATGCTTATGTCAACCGTGGGGTCACAAAGAGAAGATCAGGAGATAATTATGGAGCAATCTCTGATTACAACAAAGCAATCGAAATTAATCCAAATGATGAAATACCGTATAACAATCGTGGAAATGCAAGGGCAAAATTAGAAGATTATTCTGGAGCAATCTCTGATTTCAACAAGGCAATTGAGATCAATCCAAGGTATGCAGATGCGTATTACAACCGAGGAAAGATAAAACAAGATAATTTAGGAGATAATTACGGAGCAATTTCTGATTACAATCAATCAATAGAGATCGACCCAAATTATTCAAGTAACTACCGTAATCGTGGAATTGCAAAGGAATTAATAGGAGATATGAAAGGTGCTTGTTCTGATTGGGAAAAAGCATCTTCTCTTGGGGATAAAGATGCTGCTAAGTGGTTAAGAGAAGATTGCTAAAAAGAAGATAACGGATATTGGTCTTTTAACTTTGTTTCCCGTGGTGTCTTATATGTAAAAAAACAGTCAATCACTGTGTTTTTACATCCCATATATGGTAGGAACCATTGATTAGTAATAGTTCAGGGCAGCAAAACGTATTCAGTCACTCAAAAAATGATGTTTCACGTATCACCTTCTTTGTAAAGTCATCGTGGATAGCTTATTTTCTCTATACATCTATTCGTATATATTTTAGTATTAGAGAACTACGTTATCACCTAATTAATTATTTAAATTTTTTATATTGACTACTTGAATGAGATGATTGCGAATTAGTTTCTCATCCTTTTCATAATAAATCCTAATACGAATTGTTCTCTAAGCTTGGATTAGAATGTGTTTAGAATGAATAACATAAGTATGAGAAAAAGCATTCGTTTTTTTCTTTCATCTTTAACGATTTTTGGATTTTGTTTTTTAGGAGGATGCTTTTTTGATAAAAAGCTTTTTAAACAAGAACCATTTGCGTGTAATGGTTTACTTAAAACAATGTTTTTTCAAACACCATTAAATTTGAAAGTCGATGGTGATTCGTTAACATTGAGAACTTATACAAGAGGGTCGCTTGATCGAGAGATAATAGATTTATTTGATGAATTGGAAATTCCTATTCCTGAGATAAACGGTACCTATGAATTAAATGTTCAGTATTCAGATGGTTTTTTGATCAAGCGCTTGGATAGAAATAAATTTTCAGTTAAACATTTTCACGTAAATGGCACCCTTTTTCTAGATAAATGCATTTTAGACTATCCAATAGAGATTAATTCGACAGAAAAATTGCTTGAGTATGCTGACCTACTTCAATATTTGTTTGAGTAGTTATTTTTTCCCAAATTGATTATGCTTTAATTAGCTTACCCGTCAGTTCTTCGTGGGAATGAAGTCACAGACAGACAAGGTTTTTGAAGTAGTAATTTCCTCGTATGTTCTCTGTGCTATTAGTATTATTCGAGATATTTAATTCAGTAAATATCAGATTCGATTAAAGATTAGAAAGTATGAAAAGAAAGACTAAAGAATATGTTATTGATTTTTTTAGGAACAACCCTAATCAAACGTTTTCACTTCAGCAAGTTGTAGGTGCTGTAATACAAGAATATCAAAAAGATACTGGATTAACTGATCTATATGTAAATAGAGAAGTAAGAAACTTAGGAACTCAGGGTTTTATTCCTGGTTTGGGAAATATTATTAAACCTAAACGAGGATTTTATCGATTTGAATTTGGAAGTGGTCCAATTAAACTTAAAAGTCCTTTCTCAGAAAAAATAAAAAAATTAATTAAAAAAAGAGATACTTATAAATGTCAGTGGTGTGGTAAAGCAGAGACACCTTTAGATAGATTAGCAGTAGATCATATTATCCCAGAAGATAGTGGCGGCAAAGGTATATATGAAAATGGAATTACTCTTTGTATTCAATGTAATAATAGAAAAAAAAATTTAAGCATTACTACATTTGGAAAGAGTATGTTTGAAAGATATTTATTAATAGTAGAAAAAGAGAATGATAAACAAACAGTAGAGTTTCTTAAAGAGATATTAAAAGTTTTTCACAAATATCAATTAAAGTAAATTAAATTGAAAATAAAAGTTTTAATTTAGACTCATCAGAGGATTAGATTATGGTTATATTAAATTGCTTTTGAGTGTGTTTATACGTCAATTTTTTAAGATATTCTTGATCTCTAAGAATTCCACTATGCAATACTCTCATTTTTAATGTATCCTAAAAATATATATTGATTAACTAATAAATTAATTTTAAGAATTAACCGTTATTAATGAAAACTACTAAACCAATAAAATTTATCGATTTATTTTCTGGCATTGGTGGATTCCATTTTGCATTTCATAAATTGGGATTGGAGTGTGTTTTTGCATCTGAAATTAATTCTGATGCTAGAAACTCCTACATTAAAAATTTTGCACCATTAGTCTCTACAGATTTTTTAAAAAATAATTTCAATGCAGATATTTATCAGCAAGATAAGAAGGAAATTCCTGATTTTGATATCCTTTGCGCAGGTTTTCCATGCCAACCGTTTAGTCAGATTGGATATAAGAAAGGTTTCTCTGAGGATTTAGAAGGAAGAGGAAATTTATTTTTCGAAATAGCAGAAATTTTAGAGATTAAACAACCTAGGGCATTTTTCCTTGAAAATGTTCAACATCTCGTTAAGCATGATGATGGTAGGACTTTAAATATTATTAAGGAAACTATTGAGAAATTAGACTATTCTTTTTACTACAAAGTAATTAGAGCGTCTGATTTTAACTTGCCTCAACATAGACCTAGGATATTTATGGTTGGGTTTTTAGGAGAAAAGAAAGAAGAAAAAATGTTTGATTTTCCTAAACCTATAGAACTTGTGAAAAGCATGAGCGATGTCTTTGAAGCAAATTGCCCAAAAAAAATTGGTTATACCTTGAGATTAGGTGGCAGTGATTCTGGTATCAATGACAGAAGAAATTGGGATAGATATTGGGTTAATGGAATTGATACTAAAATTCAACCTCTACACGGGAAACGAATGCAAGGTTTTCCAGATGATTTTTATTTGTCAGACAGTAGAACAAAGTCAATGCGTCTTTTAGGTAATAGTGTCGCAGTGAATGCTGTTTATTATGTAGGTAAGAATTTGATTGAATATATGACTGATAAAGATAAATTCGTGTTTAATAATTTATTTGAACCAATGCTTAAAATCGCTGTATGATTTTCCCTAATCCCTTTCCACCACTTAATAACTTGAGCAGGTGCCATTGAGTGGGAATAGTTCAGGGCAGTAAAACGTATTCAGTCACTCAAAAACGGTGTTCCCGTCGCACCTTCTCTAAAAATACATCGTATATAGATTGTTTTCTCTACACTTTAACCGTAGATAAAATGTAGAGAAAAAACATTAGAAAACCACGTTATTCCTAATTAATTACTTTCAAATATTTTCTTGTTATATTGACTACTTGAATTAGACCATTGAAACCACTTTCTCATTCTTTTTACGAGAAATGCTCGAAAGAGGTTTTCTCTGCACTTGGATTAGAATGTAAGAAAGATTATTATTTATATGAAGAAAAGAACTGCTGCGATTGCAGCTGTGGTGTCATTGCTCCCTATGGGAGAACCTCTGGTAATAGGAACTGGTGCCGTTTTAACAAGTGCTGCGGTGATCTTTTCAGTTCCTGAATACGCAAAGGGAGAGAGTGCCGAGTTCTATTTCAATCGTGGATTTCAGAAAAGCAAGGACGATGATTACTATGGAGCCATTTCAGAATATAGCAAAGCAATTAGGACTAATCCAATGTATTGGGATGCTTATTTTTTTCGTGCTGTAGAGAAAATAATGGCGAAAGATTATACTGGTGCAATCTCTGATCTTAATAAAATAATAGATGAAAACCCAACTTATGGTTATGTTTCTAATGGTAAAACACATTCGACTAGAGGTTGGGCAAAATATTTTTCAGGCAATAGGAACGATGGTTGTGCTGATTGGAGAGAGGGTTTAAGAAAAGGAAGAACTTCTGCTGCTGAATGGATAAGGGCTTATTGTTAAAAATAGAAGATCACCAATAGTTTCTCTTAATTCAGTTCTTCGTCTGTTCCTTGTTCTATATTATCTCTAAGAAACTCATTTACTCACTATATTTAACACCCCATATATGTTAGGAACTATTGATTGTGACTATTAATGACTACTAAAAGATAGTTAAAGATGAAGAATTGTAGACCTCTCGAGCGCAAATTAGAAAATATACAATCTAATTGCAATGATTTTGAGAGACGTATTCCACGTATGGTGTTGTGAGCGTCTCGATGTAATAATGATCAAAGATGCTTTCTCTAAACTTGGTTTAGAATGAAAGGAATAGGCTTATTGATATGAAGAAACTAATTACTAAAATTACTTTTTCTGTATTGACGCTTTTAGGTCCGCCTTTAATTACTTGTGCTAGTCCTCAAATGTTTACGCCTATAGCAGAATCTTTAAAGGATAATTTCACAAATCAAAATGGTTTTTTATTGGATTGCACAGGTGATAGTGGATGGACAATGCTTCTACGAGTTAATCCTTTGAAAAAGACAGTTTTCTTTATTTCTTCTGGACCATCAGGTGATAGACAGCAGTTTAAACCCAATAGGTTTAATAATGTAGTGATGTGGAAAGAAGGACGCATCATTTCTCATATGAATTATGAGAGTAATACAAGTGTACAAACAATATTTTTGGAGGAAAATCTTCTTTTAAATACGGGTCATTATCCTTCTGGCAACTTTCATAATCAATTATTTAACTGCATAAGAAAATGAGTTCCACTTCGCATTTTGTGATCGTCTCCTTGGAGAAATCGAAGAAAGAGGTTTTATCTATACTTGAATTAGATTGTAGGGAGGAATATTCCTTATATGAAAAAAACAACTGCTGTGATAGGTCTCTTGGTGTCTTTGATGCAAATAGGACAACCTCTGTTAGTTAGAACGAGTGCTGTTTTGATAAGTTCTGTGTTTATACTTTCTGTTCCCACAAGAACACAGGCAGAGAGCGCTAGCGTCTATTTCAATCGTGCATATCAGAAGGGAGAAGAAGGAGATTATTATGGAGCAATTTCTGATTACACAAAAGCGATTGAACTTGATCCAGAGTATGAAAATGCCTATTTTAATCGTGCTATTGATAAAGGATCGTTAGGTGATGAATATGGAGCTATTTCTGATTTTAGCAAGGTAATCAAAATCAACCCAAAGAATGCTAATGCTTATGCTTCTCGTTGTGGATCAAAAGTGAATATTGGTATGAACGAAGAGGCAATAGAGGATTGTGAGACAGCATTAGAGATAAAGAACCATAATCTATATATTTCTCTAGAAGAAGATACTGTCTATTCCAATCTTTGTGGTGCAAAGTTAAATCTTAAAAAATATAAAGAGGCAATTTTATATTGCGAAAAAGCACTTCAGTTAAACTCCAATGACGACCTTGCTTATTACAATCGTGCTGTTATAAAAAGTTTAGATATTAGTGATGAATACGGAGCAATATCTGATTATAATAAAGCAATAAAGATTAACAATGGAAATTCTTTTTATTATGCTGGCCGTGGTCTTTCAAAGGGGAATCTAGGAGACATGAAAGGTGCTTGCTCTGATTGGAGAAAAGCATCTTCTCTTGGTCATGCAGATGCTTCTAAGTGGGTCAGAAATCACTGTGATTAAGAAAGATTTTCCTTGGAAAATACTTCACCACGATTTATTTTTGGTTTAAATACAAGTCACTCACTCCATGTCTTTGCCAAGAACTATTGAGTGTTAATGAGTAAGACTACTAAATTGTAGGTATAGATTATAAGTATTAGCTCCACATGAGTACAAATTAAAAATGGGAAACCTAATTGAAAGGGTTTTGAAAAGACTTCAATCCTTTATCGAAGACAGAATGACACGATGAATGCAGTTAAGTTTTTCAATACTTAATTGTATTAAAAAGGGGGTTAGATTTTGTTCACCCCCCCTTGAGTCAATTATTTGATTGGTAAATAATCCCTTCGTTTTTTTTCAGTGTTGTTTATTTACCGCCATTGCAGAAGCGAACTGCACTGGAAGTGCTTTTACCACTTTCTTGTACTTCGTCAACACACTTATTGAAAACGTTTGCTTCTTTTTTGAGTGAGCAAAAACTCAATGCAATTGCAGTAAGAGCAACTGCAGAAACGGCACTAGAACCTAGTTGGATGATTCCATAAGCAAACATTGCTTTTCCTTTTCCATTGCACTTTTTTTTCTCTTGGTTGTTTTCGTCAGCCATTTAGTTAAGAGTTAATTGTTTAATTTAATTGATTGCTTGGAAAATTTACCTCAAGGATTGTGTTGAAAACCGTTCTATTGCACATTGACTTTAGATTAAATTTCAAACTATTATTCTGTGATAAATAGGAAAAATATGTCTTTCTCTTACTACGTCTTTTCTTCTACATATAGTAGCCACTATTGAGTGGCAATAGTTCAGCGCGGTAAAATGTAGTCATGTAATGAAAAAAACACTTCCCGTTTCTATGGAGAAATAGTAGGAAAATGTTTTCTCTAAGCCCTGCTTTTAGAGACGATGTAGAACAATCAGTTATACTTTGATTTAAGTAGATGGAATTCGAAAAATTGAATCTTCTTAAGACAAAAACTTCATTTCTAGTTCTCTTATTTTCTTTATCATTCAATTCTTATGCAATTGCTATGAATAATCAAGAAAATAATATCTATTGGTATGGATTCTCGTGGGGTGGAATGATGGCAACATGCATGTATTACGATTCAAATCTAATAGCAAAGAAAGAAGCTAAAGATTCGATTTCAATGATGCTTGATGTAGCAAAGGAGGAGATAACGGATGTTGCTTACTATGACAAATTAATCCAGCTGTTGAAAAAAAAATGTGGTTCTTTAACTCCTAATTAATTAACATTATTCCTCAAAAGATTGTCACATATATTCCAGAAGAGGATTTCACCTTGGTGTTATTAAAGAAATAAAACCTTGCTATGACTCTATTTTTATACTTGATTTATGGTAAGAACGATTGAGTGAGAGTAGTTCAGGGCAGTAAAACGTAGTCAGTCAATCAAAAACGGAGTTTTCTGTGAGAGGTGGATGACAGACTGATAAAGGCTTTAAACCCTTCAGATCTCTGTATCTTCCCTGTTTCACCTTTTCTATAAATAAATTGTCGATAGTTTCTTTTCTCTATACCTGATTCGTAGAGGGAATGTAGAGAAAACTTATTAGAATAATTTATTTTTTTAATGAACCACTATAAATCGTTTGTTCTTTATATTGACTACTTTTATAAGACGATTACTTATTACTTTTTCGTAATCTAAATTTCGATCTTATAATATACAATACGAGAAAGAAGCATACCTTATATGAAGAAAAGAACTGGTGTGATTGCTGTTGTGCTCTCTTTGCTGCCAATGGGACAACCACTGATGATAGTAACGGGTTCTGTTTTGACGACTTCTGCGTTGATGTTTTCTCTCCCTGATAAAGCACAGGCAGAGAGTGCTGAGTTTTATTTTAACCGTGGAGTTGATAAATACCAAAGAGAAGATCTCTCTGGTGCAATATCTGATTTGACTAAGGCAATTGAATATGATCGTTATTTAGGTAAGGCATATTTTTTGAGGGGAAGTATAAAAGGAATTTTAAGAGAAAGTGAAGGAGCATTTGATGATTTAAATATGGCAGTAGGACTGGAACCTGAGGATGCTGATTTTATTGGTGCAAGAGGTTTAAGCAGGTATCGACTTGGTGATCTGAAAGGTGCTTGTTCTGATTGGAGAAAAGCATCATCTCTTGGAGATAAACTCTCTTCTGAAGATGTGAAAAAAAATTGCTAATATAAATTAAAATTGTTTAAATTTGCTTGGCTCACTTAGAGCATGGTGATTGTCTCTATGGATAAATCTTAGAAAGAAGGTTTTCTCTACACTTGTGATTTCAATTTCTAATATTCAGCCTCTAAGTATTTATTTACGACTTCTCTACTGCTTGAAAAACCTTCCGATAAGAAAGGTATATTCAATGAAGAAGGGGGCGAGATTTTGGTCGCCCCCTTTAAGTCCATCACTCCAGACTTATTGAAGTGCCTTAATTCCTAAATCTTTTATATCGTACTAAAATAATTCAATCTAATGATAAAAATACCAGAGTATTTATTACCAAAATATGGACATCAATTATCACTTACTTATTGATATTGTTCTTGTATTAGGAGTACTATTTTTTGATTCAATTGCAAGGAAATTAAAAACGAAAAACCCAGATTTACTTAGGGTTGCGTTTGTTCCAACCATGCAGATGCCCTAGAAAAGTTATTCTGTTTCTATTTAGGAGGCTTGCGACGTCTCCTTAGATGTAAATAAACATATTCTCTTTTATATCTTCGATAGCGATATGAGTATTGATTGATTTTTATTTCCACTAAATCAAATACCTATGCTGTTAAATATACTTTAATCATCAAAATATGTGCAAGTGTAGTTTACTAATTTTAAAACCTCTAACTTAAATGAAGAATGTTTAGGGATATTAAAAGACATTCCCTCTGTGATTAATTTCCAATCATCATCACCTTTAAGTTTGAGATTTATTTTTCCAGAATGGATTTCCATAATTTCTCTTGATGCAGTCTTAAATTCATATTCACCAACCATCATCACTCCTAATGTTTTTTTTGAACCATCTTTTAAAAAGATATTTCTACTAATAACTTTACCTTCAAAATAAATATTCGCTAATTTATCAACATCTACATTTTTAAAATTATCCATTTAAAATAGCTTAGCCTCTTTTTTTCTAATTACATAATCATATTACATAGATGATGAGTTTATTTTTTGCATTTGTGATACCAGTATTTATCTTGGGATTGCTTTATCTAGTCATCCTTGACAATAATGGTCTTCCAGATTGGATGGAACGTATCTCAAGGAATAGTGGTTCATTTTGGAATTATGGAATTATTACCATGACCTTCATTGGAATTCTTAGATATCTATTTCCATGACATGACTTGAGAAATGGACTTCAAATCAAATTAAGGGAAATACTTTTCTGAGGAAGAGGCAATAAACATGATGGTTTCCCTTAACCCGATAGATGCTAACTCAGAACAAAAGTGGAGAGGTTTCTATAACTCTCTATCGCAGCTAGAATTACAAGATGAATGGAACGAGTATTGGAAGTCCTGACTCATGCTGCTTCATCATTAATTTGATGTTCAACTAATTCTCAATCATTGGAAAGAAATTAATTAAAAGTTTAGTGAGCATTTTCATAATGAAGTCTCCTTTTGTTCTTTAATTTGGTTGATATGCTGTCTTCAGTGCAATGCAAAGTTCAATTAAGATAGTTTGCTAAGCCATGATCGACTTGGGATCACGAATAAAAAACACATAAAAAAGTCTTATTATTTGATGTATTTCATGAGTAAGTTCTCTTGTTCATTATCACTTAAGGTTGATTTGCCACAAGTAGCATCCAAGTCTAATGAATAGTAGTAAGCTCCTTGATTTAATCGATTATTTTTAAGTAGTTTAACATCTATGTTCATTTTTTTGACTTCATCCTTGATCATTGCTCTTAATAGAGTTTGATTCGCACCTTTTCTAACCTGACATTTTTCCGAAGCAAGAATTCCAATTATAAATGCTTGCTCATTAACAGTAGCGCTTAGACCTGGAATGCTTAGAAACAATGAACTAAAAGCTATTGTCACTAGCTGTTTAGGTATTAATTTCATTTGTTCATTTTAAATTTGTTTATTCGATAATTCTATCATTTTTTAAATACTATTTATGAGTTTTTCTTTATACCAAATAGAGGTGACCAGCTAAAGAACGTTATTTGCAGACAAAATATCATATAAAGAACTAACGATTTCTCTATACAAGTATCTGATTTTAAGCCAAAATCCCTAAATGAATTTGGAGAATTGACTTAACGTTGATCTTTTAATTTAAAGACTTTAGTCATTTACTTGATTTTTTACTGCCACTATTAAGTGGCAATGATAATGACTATTAAATGTAGTTATAAATTATAGGTTTGAGTTCCACATAGTACGGTATTGGCCTATCTTGAGAGTAATCGTAGAAGAGTGCTTCCCTACACTTGGATTAAACTGTAATTTGGAATTATTTTTTATATGATGAAAAGAATTGTGATTATTAGTGCTTTGGCCTCATTGCTGCCATTAGGACAACATGTGATGATTGGAACTGGTGTCACTTGGACGCGTGCTGCGATTATGCTTTCTTTCCCTACAAAAGTTAATGCAGAAGAATATAGATGCTCTTTGGATCTTTCTCTTTTAGGGAGACAAGGTGAGTATGAAAGAAAAACTTATACAAGAATTGGAACTGGAGAAAATTCTTATTTTAGAAAAATCACTAGTTCAGGAAACAAAGAGTTCTATCAAATAGCAAAAGAGACTAACGACTACATAGTTCTTACTGAAACAAATTCTCCTTACAAGTATATTTTTGTAACTATTATAGAAAAAAATACAAATGAATTTTTTGAGAAATTTCTTCTTTGGAAAGACAGTAGAAAAGCACGGCATCCATTATATGGTGCTTGCTTAGTTCGTCATTAATAAAGATAGAAGATCAAATTATAGAGGCATTGAATTATATTGAATTGAAATTTCTTGCTCTTTTATCGTTTTTGGTTTCATTTTTTAGTATAAAAATAATAGCTTTGAAGAGAATGTTTCGTTTAATTAGTGATAATGCGCTGATGTTTAGTGTGTTTTAACAATTATTCCAGTCTTTAAAATACTTAATGATCTTAAATCGTTTGGATTTTGCAGTATTGAGGACAGGAGTTTATTTAGTCTCACATGTGCCAATTTCACTAAAAAGCACTCAACTTCTTAGAAGGAGAGTGCTTTTTTCAACAGAACGATTGTGTGAGGAGTTGTCCTGTCACTTTATTTTTACTCGTAAAATGACTTTTTGTCACTAAAAAAAGAAATGACTTATTACCCTTCGTTTGATTTGATTCTTAGATTCTTAAACTTCTTAGTCCTCTGCGTTTTCGAATTGTTTTGCTAATCTAAAACCTTTTCTAATAATTAAATATATTCCATATAAACCAGCAATAAAAGGAATAACAATCAAAGGGTCTGGACTGTAGTTTGAAAGATCTTTTACACCATCAACATTTTCGATACCTGAACATTTTAAGAATAGAAAACTTGTAAATATAATCCCCCAACCAACTATTGAGAGAATACCTCCTTTTTTGTCACCTTCATAAAATCTATCTAACCCCCATCCCCAACCGATAGCAAGGATAATTCCTCTTGTGATAGCATTTTTTTCTTGCTTGCGTAGCATTGTATCTTTTAATATGTCCGAAATAACATAACGGAATTATTGTTGTTCTGCATAAACTTATGAGAGAAGAACAACTTATTCATGTATGAATTTTATGTCTTTTTTATTTTTTAGAGTGAAGGGTATGGCCTGATTAATGGAAGGAAGTATTTCACCTGACCTCCCAAAATAATGATTTAGATAAAAATCATGAATATTAATTCTATCTATCCCTTATAAAGCTAGTTAAATTCTATTCTTCCTTGATTTATTAATCTTATTTTGGGGGGGTGGTCTAGTTCAAAAAAAAAAGATAACGTAGTTCAACAGCTGATTACTTTTGACAGTTGCACAACAAACTGATTT
>CETM01121106.1_pt1 | contig 11760 bp, 9 predicted proteins | sample 361451 | NCBI WGS metagenome assembly CETM01 (sample SAMEA2622690, study PRJEB7988) | marine metagenome | isolation source: saline water (ENVO:00002010), including
TTAGTTATTAACAGTTTTGCAAAATATGCTTCTGTGCCAGTTGTGAACATGGAGACAATTGAGCATCCATGTCAAGAACTTGCTCATGTCTTAACTTTGCAAGAACATTATGGCGATCTTAAAGGTAAAGATTACTTGCTAACTTGGACTTACCATCCGAAACCTTTAAATACAGCAGTTGCTAATTCTAGTCTCTTGATAGCCAGCAAGTTTGGTATGAACGTGAAATTATTGTGTCCGTCTGAGGACTATCATCTAGATGATAGATACCTTAAAGCTGCTCAAAAGAATTGTGAGTCTGAAAGAGCTTCATTTGATGTGTCTTATGACATTGATAGTGCTTATTTGAATGTAGATATTGTCTATGCAAAAAGCTGGGGTTGTCTAAGTCATTATGGAAAAATAGACGATCAGATAGCTAATAACAATAAATATAAACACTTTATTGTTGATGAAACAAAAATGGGTCTCACAAATAATGCTGTTTTTAGTCATTGTCTTCCATTAAGAAGGAATGTGAAAGCGACCGATGAGGTCATGGATGCTGATTATTGTATAGCGGTTAAAGAAGCTGCGAATAGAAAGCATGTTCAAAAATCCATGCTTAGCAAAATTTTATAGGTATAAGTGATGAATAAGAAAGTAGTATTAGCATTTTCTGGGGGGCTTGATACAAGCTTTTGTATCCCATATCTAATAGATCAAGGTTATGAGGTTCATACTTTATTTGTAAATACTGGCGGCATTTCGTTAAAAGAAGAGCGCGCAATTACAAAAAGAGCAAATGAATTGGGCGCAAAAAAACATATTAACATCAATGTTGAAAAAAGCTTATGGTCTGAGATTTTAGTTCCATTGATTCAATCTGGAGCACTTTATCAAAACAAATATCCTGCACTTTGTTCTGATAGATATTTGATTGTTAAAGAATCAATTAAATTATGTAAAAAATTAAAAACTAAAGATATTGCTCATGGTTGCACAGGCATGGGAAATGATCAGATTAGATTTGATCTTTCTATCAGAGCTCATGGAAATTACAACATCATTACCCCAATCAGAGAGATTCAAAATATTGCGAAGAATGTTAGGGCTTATGAAGAGGATTATTTGCAAGATAGGGGCTTTACAGTTTCCTCTTTGCATAAAAAATATAGCATTAATGAAAATCTTATGGGGGCAACAATCTCAGGCAGTGAAATTGATGAATGGGAAGAACCATCAAGCGAAAGTTTTGTACTTTGTAAATTACCTCATCAATACCCTAAAAAACCAAAAACACTAAAAATAAAATTTCTAAAAGGAAGAGTTGTTGCTATTAATAATAAGAAAATGCAGGGTGCTGATTTTCTTAGAACTTTAAATATTCTCGGAGGTTCTTTTGGCATAGGGCGCTCAGTTTTTTCAAGCGATACGATTATTGGGCTGAAAGGTAGATTTGTCTTTGAGGCTCCTGGTATTGAAATCTTGATGAAAGCGCATAGAGCTCTAGAGGAAGCTGTCTTGACTGATAAGCAAAATTTTGTGAAGACTCAAGTTGGTCAAGAATGGGTTAATCTTGTTTATAGGGGATTTTATTTTGAGCCTTTAAGAGAAAATCTAGAAGCATTTTTACTCGATTCTCAAAAAACTGTTTCTGGAGAGGTTACTTTGAAACTTACTCCTGGGCGTGTTGATGCAGTTGCTGTAAAGTCAAAAAATATTCTTAAGAGTCCTGAAGGCTCTTATGCTCAGTCTGCAACATGGTCAGAAGCAGAATCAAAGGGATTTATTAAACTAATAGGTCAAAGTACATCAACTTGGTCTTCCATCCATAAGAAAAAATGAATACAGACTTAGAGCTGACTTTAAAACATTTGAAGGCTCTAGTTGCATGCGACACATCAAATCCTCCTCGCAAGATAAGGCAATCAGGGCTGATAAGCTATTTAAACTCCTTGGATTTTATTGATCCTCAAGTCACAGATTTGGGAGATGGTTCAATTAATATCCTTCTTGCCAAGGGCTCACCAAAATACTTGGTAAACGTTCATTTAGATACAGTTCCTGCTGGAGATGCTTGGAAATCTAATCCTCATGATTTAATCATTGAGAACGAAAAAGCTATTGGGCTTGGTGCTTGCGACATTAAAGGAGCAGCAGCGTGCTTGTTAACTTTGTTAGAGAGAGGGTTGAGTGACTATGCAATCCTATTTTCTTCGGATGAAGAAGCTGGTCAAAGTGCTTGTGTTAAAGAATACATCAAAACAAGACCTGTATTTGAAGGCATCATTGTTGCAGAGCCTACTAAAAATATGGCGGTAACCTGTCACAGAGGTATTCTTACGGGCACCCAGGAATTTTTTGGTCTTGCTGGCCATAGTTCTGAACAAAGAGCCTTAAATGATAATGCAATTCATAAATTAACACGCTGGTCAGATGCAGCATTGAAAGTTGCAGAATCATATAACGGAACTTCATTTAATGGTCTAAAAGGCATTGCCTTTAATTTAGGATTAGTTGAGGGAGGAATCAAACCAAATATCATTGCTGATCATGCTCAAGTTAAATTTGGTATGAGGCCTTTGCCTGGCCAATCTTTTGATGATTTGTTGAAAGAATTTAGCACTGAATCAATCGAAAAAAATTCAAAATTTACATCTGGATTTATTGCGCCAGCATTGCCTGCATCAGGTAATATCAAAGAATTAGAATTATTTGCAAATGAATTAGGTTTAAATTTGTCTAAACCGGTAAATTTTTGGACTGAAGCATCGTTATTTAGCGAGGCTGGATACAGAGCCATAGTTTATGGTCCAGGTGATATTGCTAATGCTCATCAACCAAATGAGTCAGTAGCTCTTGAGGAACTTAATAAAGCATTGATTGATTTTAAAAGAATAATCCAATGACCAATTCATCCAATCAGTTTATCAAAAATACCATTTTAAAGCTCCTGGGCGCTATAGGGTCTGAGAAAGAAATAAATAAGTATATTGAAAAATTCTCTTCTCCTGAGCAACGCTTTGCAGTTATCAAGGTAGGTGGGTCCTTAATTGAGAATGATCTTGAGAATCTTATTTCGTCATTAGTTTTTTTAAATCAAGTTGGCCTTAAGCCTGTAATACTTCATGGAGCAGGTCCAATGCTTTCTGCCGCCTTGGATGAAAAGAAAATTGATTTTTCATTTATCGATGGGCAGAGAGTTACCTCTTCAGAGGTTAGAGATATTGCCCATGAAGTCTTCGAGGAAACCAATCATAAGATTGTAAGAGCATTGGAAATCCAAGGAGCAAATGCAAAAGGTCTCGTATCTAATGTATTTCAATGCGTCATAGAGGATCCTGATTTAGGTTATGTTGGATCAATTCAATCCGTTAACATTGACCTTGTAAATGATGTGTTGGAATCAGATTCCATACCAGTAATTGCTCCTATTGGATTTCAAGACAATGAAATGCTAAATATTAATGCTGATATTGCCACTGTTGAATTAGTTAAAGCTATTAATCCTTATAAAGCTATTTTCTTATCAGAGACCGGAGGAATTTTTGATAAAGCCGGTCAATTAATTCCAAACATTAATTTAGCACTTGAGTATGAGGAGCTAATGCAAGAGAAATGGCTTCATTCAGGTATGTTGTTAAAACTCCAACAAATTAAAGCTTTGTTAGACTATCTTCCTAGGACAGCTTCTGTCTCTATCACTGAGCCAATAAATCTTCCAAAAGAATTATTTACTGATTCTGGATCAGGCACCCTCATAAAACACGGCTATAGCGTTGCTCAACATAATCAGCCAGATCAAGAGATACAAGGTCATTTTAAAAAAATTATAGAGGCATCGTTTAGTGGCATTTTAGTGGATAGTTTTTTTGATGATTCAGTTAGTTTAAATATTTTCATGACTTCATGTAAGCGAGCTACGATAGCTATTTCAAATGACTTTTGTATTCCCTATATGGATAAATTTGGAGTTATTCCCGAAGCAAAAGGTGAGGGCTTGGGAGCAGGTATCTGGCATGAAATGCGTAAAGTTTATCCTCAGGTTTTTTGGCGCTCACGTCCAAATAATCCTATAAATAAATTTTACACATCAATTTGTGAGGGCTGTCAGAAACAAGATGAATGGCATATTTTTTGGATTGGTATATCTGATTATGGTGCTCTGAAAGATTGCATTGAGTATGCCGTTAATAAACCAAAAAGCGTGATTTAAATGGATTATAAAAAGATAGGTTTATTAGGTGGGCGAGGATATGTTGGTCAAGAAATTATAGAACTGCTGAATAATCATAAGTATTTAAACATCTCTTCAGTTTTTTCTTCATCTAAAGCAGGTCAGTCATTACATATTAATACTGGCAAGGACTTGTTATATCAAGATTTAAGTATAGATAAGATAGATTTTTCCGATGAAGATGCTTTCATATTGGCATTACCAAATAATAAATCTCAAGATTACATTGATCTGATTGATCGGCACAATCCTCAAGCCATTATCATTGATCTGAGTTCAGATCATCGTTTTGATGATGCATGGCAATACAGAGTTCCAGAGCTTTCTGGAAAGGTTCAATCAGTTAAAATTAGCAATCCTGGATGTTATGCTTCAGCAATGCAATTTATGCTTGCTCCTCTCAAGGATTTTTTAATTGGTTCAGTAAATTTATATGGGATATCTGGATTTAGTGGCGCAGGCGCTAACTCAAACAGTAGAAATGATCAGGAGGCCCTAAAAGACAGCGTTATTCCATATTCACTTGTCTCGCATATTCATGAAAAAGAGGTAAAAGCGTACAGTTATCCAAAAATTTTATTTACACCACATGTTGCTAATTTTTTTAGAGGAATCATGATGACTGGTAATTTTTTTCTTTCAGAGTCAATGTCATCGGATGAAATTTATAACTTATTTGTTGAGTATTACGAATCAAATCAGCTAATTCATATTGAGTCAGAGATTCCAAGCCTGCAAGATATTCAAAATACTTCTTATGTAAGAATTGGAGGCTTTGCTATTGATCCAGAAATTAACAGGCTGACTTTTTGTTGCGCTCTTGATAACCTTCTTAAAGGTGCAGCAACCCAGGCTATTCAAAACTTAAACTCTGCCTTTGGATGGGAAGATAACCTAGGAATAATTTAATCATGAAAATTTGGAATCAAAGTTCAAAGGATAAAAACTCTGCAATTGACCATTTTTTATCTAGTGAAGATATAGTTTTAGATCAAGAATTATTTTTATATGACATCGAAGCATCCATTGCACACGCTCATGAATTAGAAGATATCAATATTTTAACTAAATTTGAATCCAAGAAAGTTATTGCTTCCTTAAAGCAGCTTGCAAAGCTATTTCTAGAAAAAAAATTCAAGTTAACTTCTAAATATGAGGACTGCCATTCTGCGATTGAGTTTTACTTAACAAAAGAGCTAGGTTCGGTAGGCAAGAAAATTCATACTGGTCGAAGTCGCAATGATCAGGTTATGGTTGCAATGCGTCTTTATGCAAGAGCGGCGTTAGATGAAATTCAATCTATGAACCTTAAGATTGCCGAATCATTTTTTGATAAAGCTGAAAAACATTCTTTTGATCCTATGCCAGGTTACACTCACTTACAGAGAGCCATGCCATCAACCTGGGGTTTGTGGTTTGGAGCTTTTGCTGAGTCTTTTCTTGATAATGCTGACTTACTATCTAATGCACAATCCTGGATGAATATAAACCCATTGGGTTCAGCAGCTGGATATGGAGTTAATCTTCCAATTAAGCGAGATATTTCAACAAAAGAACTCAATTTTAAGAGAAAACAATTAAACACTCTATATGTCCAAAATAGTAGAGGTAAGTTCGAGTTAGAGTTGATTGGCTCATTAAAACAACCAATGCTGGATGTAAGAAAATTTTCATGGGATATGAGTATTTTCTTAGCTCAGGAATTTCGTTTGTTAAGCATTGCACCCAAGTATTCAACTGGATCATCTATTATGCCCAACAAGTCTAATCCTGATGTTATAGAGATTATGAGAGCTAATTATGCTGTGATGGCGGGACATTATTCTGAATTAGAAAATTTAATATCTTTACCAAGCGGTTACCATCGAGATTTACAACTTACCAAGCGCTCTCTTATTCATTCCATACATTGCGTCAAAAAGACTTTATGCTTAATGCCCGATTTAATTAAATCGATTAAAGTGGATAAAAAACGATCAATCGAATTTATTGATCAAGATATGCTGATGACCGATCAGACTTATGAGTTTGTGCAATCAGGACTGCCTTTTAGGGAAGCCTATATCAAAGTTAAGTCTGAACGACAGGCAGACTCATCTTCTAAAGATCTATCAAGAAAAAATTCTTCATCAGGCTCAGCCTATAATTTGGATTTAAAAATTCTTAAAGCAAGGATCAAAAAACTTAGAAAGTCAAAATAACTTTTTTTTGCCTTTCCTTTTTCTTTATGACAGTATAAAAGAAGAATGAACAAAGCTATCAGAATTCAAAAATCTGAAGCAGCTAGAGAAAGACGCCACCGAAGACGTGATTTAGCAGAAAAGAAGCTACAAAATGAATATGCTCGTCTTCGTAAGCTTAGAAGAAAAAAATAGTCTTTTAGCCGCTTTTTAAATTTTTAACAATTCAGTTGCAGGGGTCTCTTTTATCCTAAAACACTGCTTGCATCCTTCTGATCAACAGTTTTTAATACTTTAATGAATAAAACACGCTCATATTTAAAAAAGTGGCATCAAGGCTTAAACTCCAACGATCCAAAATTGTTAGATGAAATTCTTGACGAATCCTGTGTCTTTACATCACCAATAGTTTTTAAACCTATTGAAGGAAAAGAGATGTCGAAACTTTATTTAATGGGTGCTGGTCAAACTTTTGATATGGATAGATTTGAATATGTTCGTGAACTTGTCGATGGCCTTGATAGCGTTCTAGAATTTGAAACTTATATTGGAGATATTTCTGTCAATGGAGTTGATATTATTCGCTGGAACGATGAGGGCAAAATTATTGACTTTAAAGTAATGATCAGACCACTCCAGGCTATAGGGGCGCTCCAAAAAAAGATGTCAGAGGCATTAGACAATTTAAGCAAATAATCTTTATACAAATATACAAAAAAAGGAGCTCTTTCGAGCTCCCTCAATTGATAATTTAAACAACCACAACTAACTGGAAATGATCTCAGAAAGAGTAATTAACCGTGACTCCGTAAGTTTTTGGTGCATTTGGATATCCTTCAAAAGATGATCTAACAGGATCGCCAACTGATGGAAAAGCGGTATGCAAATATTTATCATCATTTATATTATTACCCCAAAAGACGATATCAAAATTACCTCTAGAAATACCTGCGCTAAAATTTAGAGTGTCTTTTGTTTTTTCACAAGTTCCAACCGCGCACATAGCATCATTAAAATCAGGCTCTATTCTAATAAGTGTTGGGCCGGAATATAGATGATTTAACCTTATATAACCATCAGTATTTCCTCTATTCCAGTTCCATGTAATGGAGCTTGTTAGCGAATCATCATGAACATTCTCTGGTTTAGTACCACTTACATCTCCTGCAGCTGAGCCAACAAATGAATCATAATTAGAATCCATCATTAATCCACCAAGGGTTATGTCTATACTTGGTACTGGAGAAAACATAAGATCGAATTCAATTCCTTCAGATGATTGCTGTCCAGCGTTCGCTAGGATGAAACCTGAGCTAACAAAAGTGTTAGATTGAAAGTCTTTGATCTCTTGTTTGAAAGCAGTAATGTTTAAGTATCCTGAAGGAAGTCTCATTTTTACACCTAGCTCAAGAACCTCTGCTTCCTCTGGAGAGGCATACCTTTGACCAAGAGCTGTATTTTCTGCAACTGGAGTGCCTGCTGCAGCCAATGCAGCAATTTCAGCTGCGTCCGGTTTTGAGTCTGTGGATAGATTCCATGCAGTAGATTTGAAGCCTGTTGAAATTCCACCATAAATGGAGGTATTTTCATTTAGTGCATATGTGAGCTTTGCAGTATAGTCAATATTATCATCTGATGATTGACCACTTTGACCCACGCCTGGAAGTGGCTGCATTTTTGGAAGAAATTGCAAAGCTTGGAAACCAAGCAATGGATTGAATTGAGGATTTGTTGCTAATGCTGCGGCGGTAGCCGGATCAAAGCCTGCTTGTATCAATCCAAAAGTTCCAATACCCACAAAACCTATTTGAGAAAAGATATCTGTATTTACATCTCTACCTGTAACTGTTTTGTCGTCCTCAATATAGCTTGCTCCAAGTACAGCACTTAACTTATCAGTAAGGTTAATGTCAACTTGACCAAAAAATGTTGTGGTTTCAGTCTCTTGAGTAAAATAACCTGTGCTTCCTTGTCCAGCTGCAAATATTGCTGCTGATGGAACTCCAATAGCTGCTAAATCAGACAATGCTGCGGCTCCTCCAGTCAATCCAAATGTTAATATATCGGCATACGTTCTCCAGGTTGGTCCAAAGATGACAGCTGAATCATTTTTAAGATCCTCCTCATAGTAATATGCACCAATCAACCAATTAACTTTTTCATTATTCTTTGATGCCAATCTAAACTCTTGAGATTTTGCTTTTAGATTTACATTGGTATCATTCGGGTTAAGAATTAATGCGCTGTCAAAATCTATATCTTGGCTTTCGAAACTATCTGAATCTCTGGAGGAAGTAATACTTGTAAAGGTCATATTATCCATTTCTTTGACTAGATTGATGGAGATTCCAGAGTTCTCACCTTTTGCCATTGAATCAAAATTAAAGTAAACATTAGAGTCGTAAGGACTATTTGGGGCTGCTTGTGCACCAAGTGCATAAACGGTTTGCTTAGCTAAGCCAGCAGCAACATTACTTACTTGACAGCAAAACTCATCATATTCGTCGTAATCAGCTGTAATTCTAATTTCTGTATCACCAGCGGCTTCAATTAAAAGCTCGCCCCTAATCGAGTATCTATCTCTATTGTTGGTATCGTTGCCGGTAACTAGATTTTTAGCATGACCATCAGCTTGATTCGAATCGGCACTGAGGCTGAAAGCCATAGATTCGTTTAATGGACCTGTATAATAAGCTCTGACCTTCCTTGAATTATAGTTTCCAAAAGAGGTGGATACCTTTCCATAGTTTTCAAAAGAAGGTTTTTTGGTAATTATATTAATAACACCCGCACTTGCATTTTTTCCAAATAGTGTGCTTTGAGGGCCGCGAAGAACCTCAACTCTCTCAACCATTGGAAGATCGCTAATTCGGCTTTGCATTTTTGATCTATAAACGCCATCTACAAATAATGCAACTGAGGGCTCAACACCATTGTTATTTGAGCCGTTTCCAAAGCCTCTTATAAAAAAAGCAGCATTTTTAGATGATTGATATTGCCTAGTATCCAAAGAAGGAACAACTTGCATTAAATCAAAAGCATCAATGACGTTTGCTTTGTCTATTTCATCAGCACTAATTACCGAAACAGCAACAGGTACTTCTTGTAGAGTTTTTTCTGTCTTAGTAGCAGTTGTGATAATTTCTTCGATTTCTCCTGACTGGGCTAATGTATTTATTGAAAAGATAAAAATAAAACATAAAGATAAAATATACCTGTATTTTTCCATGAAGATTCCTCTTAAAAATTAATAATAAAAAGGTGACTTTATACTAAATTTAATAAAATAAAAGCGACATATTTTTTATGAATAATGTTTAAGTTGTATATATAAATTATTAATATGTTATTTTTTTTAAGAGTAATCTTTGCCAATAAGAGTTACCTATAATTATACAAATTCTTTATATGTAAATTTGGCTTTGGAATAATTGAATCATATGATGAAAGTTATAAATTTTACGAGACAATTTTAATGAGTACTAATAAGCCTCTTCAAGGGATAAAAATTTTAGAGTTATCGAGCATAGTAACAGCATCATTAGCAACAATGATTCTTTGTGATCAAGGTGCTGAAGTTATTAAAGTTGAGCCAACTGGATCGGGTGACTCAATGCGTTATCTTGGGACGCAAAAAGGTGGTTTTTCTGCTATTTTTGCAAACTGTAATCGAGGCAAACAATCACTTAATTTAGATCTAAAAGATAAACAAGAGCTTAAAATTTTGCTTGAGTTAGTCAAAGAGGCTGATGTGTTTATCAGCAATTATCGACCTGGGGTAAATGAGAGGCTGGGTCTTGGATTGGATATCTTACGAGACATAAATCCTAATATTATTTACGTTTCTATTTCTGGATTTGGAGAATCAGGACCTTTGTCAAATGCTCCTGCCTATGATCACGTAATCCAAGGAATGTCTGGTGCAACCAGCATTCAGTCGAGTGGAGAAGAGCCAGCTTATATGAAGACCTTAATCTGTGACAAGATAACTGGTTACACTGCATGCCAAGCTTTAACCGCTGCCTTATTTAAAAGAGAGAGAACAGGAGAAACAAGCCATATCACATTATCAATGCTTGATTCGGCAATCTTTTTTTTATGGCCTGATGGCATGATGAATCATACTTTGCTTGATGAAGATGTAAAAATAGCTCCTCCCTTATCATCCACTTACACAAGTCTTATTCCTGCAAAGGACGGTTTCTTTACTATCGCGGCTATGACAGATGGCCAATGGTTTGGTATTTTTAATGCAATTGGAAAACCAGAATTTAAAACAGATCCTAGATTTGAAAATGCTGCAGTCAGAAGTCAGAATATGACAGAACTTCTCCAAGAATCCCTTTTTAGATTTCATAATTTTACTGTTGAAGAGGCAATAAATGCATTAAGAGAGAATGATGTGCCTTGTGCGCCTTATGTTTCTCGTGATGAAGTGATTAATCAGCCACAAGTTATAGCTAGTAAAACTATTTTTCAAATGGATAGTCCTCATCAGGGAAAAATGAATGCAGTCTCTCATCCTGCAATATTTGATGGTCATCGAATGAAAGTTGATAAGAGTGCTCCGGCGTTAGGAGAGGACCGAGAAAGAATTATTCGAAAGTTATCAAAAAAAAATTAATTCTTTAGAGCTTTTGAATGATTGAATAGCTCAATATAATCAAGGTTGTAATAAAGCCAACAATTAAAATCTCTTTTGGAAATTGACCATAAGTTTTTTCTCTTTCTTGTTCATGAATTTTTTCAAATTTAATGCTCATTCTTATTGCATTAACAAATAAAAAAATGAGTGCGGCATAAATTAATAAACATATGACTACCCAAAGAGGATTAGCCTCAAACCAAGAAATTTTAAAACTCAAAACATCAGCGAATTGACTAAAATTTAATTTCATATTTTTATTATATAGTTTAGTCAATCGTTTAAATTCTTTTATTAAAATAATTGCCTTGAATGACCAAAAGCTTGGATGTATATTATCCAACACAAAAGCGGGAATAGCTCAGTTGGTAGAGCGCAACCTTGCCAAGGTTGAGGTCGCCAGTTCGAACCTGGTTTCCCGCTCCAATTTTTTTCTCACTGTTGAATGAAGCCTTTATTTATTTTGTTCTAATAAATAATGTGAAACATACCATTCATTTCCTTGATTATGCGCAAATAACATTTCGCATGCCAAAAAGAATAATCTCCATCTTTGATACCATTTATTTGCATCATCATAATGATCATCAAATAAATCAATAATATTTATTTTATATTTGTAATGATTTTCCAGCCAATGTCTGCATGTCTTTGCATAGTGATGGCCATTAACCTTCCAATACTTAGCCACAGAAAAATCATCATTAAAATATTCA
>CETM01096749.1_pt1 | contig 11752 bp, 12 predicted proteins | sample 361451 | NCBI WGS metagenome assembly CETM01 (sample SAMEA2622690, study PRJEB7988) | marine metagenome | isolation source: saline water (ENVO:00002010), including
TAAATTGTTTCCTTGTTTAATTTTAAGATTAACATTAGATAAAGCGTAGGTATCAAAATAAATGGTGAGACTACAAACAGTACACCTATAATCTGAGACATTCCTGTAAAACGAATTATCAATTCGGAATAAAGCAATACAACAAAACTAAATAAAAAAATGCTATATTTATTTAAAATAAAATTTCTTTTTGATTGAGTTTTAATTAATAAAAATGAGCATACCAAAGCTATTATAGGTATATAAAAAGGTAGAAGAAATCTTCTGTTTAAAATAGTAACGATTTCATCTTTTGCGTCCTCCTTGCAGTTGATAATTGTTTTTGAAAATTCTCTAATGCATCTTATTAAGTCAAACGAAGAAGTTTCTTGAAGTTTTATTTGTTTTATCGTGCCAGTTTTTAAATTTTTTAAATCAATATTTATTTGTTCAAATTTTACTATATTGCTTTTCTGATTATTTTTGTTTGTCGAAATTATATTTCCATTAAATAAAACCATATTTTTTTCTTCGACTATACCCTCTTTTGCAATGATAGTAGTGGTGTTAACTTCTGTGTCGTTAGAAGTAAGGTTTTTAAGAGCTTTAGACTTGTCATACATAAAAACATTTTTAATTTCATTTTGAAACTTTTCTTCAACTATAAAAGTAAATCCTTTAAAGGAGTCGCTGAATTGTTGAATTCTTATTGTTGGTAAAAAAGAATTGAAGCCCTCTTTATTTAATAAATTTCTTGATTTATTTAAAGCTAATGGAGTTAAAATAGAAGAAAAAAACAAATAAAAAATTAAAATAAATATTGATATTAGAAAAAAAAGATTGACGATTTTTAATTTTTTTACTCCTGATGTCCATAAAATTATTAATTCATTTTCTTGAAGTTGCTTTATTAGAAATATCATTAACGACAACAGAAAGGATAGAGGTATTAATTTTGTCATTATTGCTGTCAGATTTAAAAAAGAATATTGAAAGTAAGTGGTTATAGAATATCCACTCTCCACAATTAAATCTAAAAAGTTAACGGCTCTTACAGTCCACGCTATAGCAGATAAACCGAACAATATAACGATGAAAGTTTTAAGTATCTCTTTAGTAAAGTTTTGATAAATTTTGTTTTGTAGCATTGCAATTTATGTATATAAATAAAGCAACCTTATTAAAATTTCAATCTATGGTTTAAGTATGACTAATTTTCCATTGAAATCTGATGTATTTCTACTTAAATACCACTCAAATCTGCTAGAATTTATTTAAATTATGACTATAAAAATTAATTATTCGAATAAAGCAAAAAGCAATCCATCATCTAATATCGTTTTATTTTCTGATGAAAAATTTAATATAAGTAATTTAAAAAAATACTTTTCCACTTCAGAATTTTCTTACATAAATGACATATTGAAGACTAGTGACCTAAAAAAAAATTTATATGTTTTTGAAGTTAGTTCTAAAAAGAAGATACTTCTTATAGCTATTAAAAAAGATTTAAAAACATTTGATATAGAAAATCTTGGAGCAGAATTTTATGGTCGAATAAACTACGGAAAGAATAACGAGTACCACATAGTTTCTGATAGTATTGTAGGGAAACATGATAATTTTTTAGGCCATTTTTTACATGGTGTAAAATTAAAATCTTATGAATTTAAAAAGTATAAAACAAAAAAAGAAACAAGGCTTTTGTCAATTAACGTACTTGGCAGTAAAAATAAACCATCGGCTCAAAAACAATTAAAATTTAAAGCATTAGAAGAGGGAACTTTTTATGCAAGAGATTTAGTGTCCGAACCAGGAAATATTTTACATCCAGATGAATACGCAAAAAGGTTAAGCCACTTAAAAAAGGACGGCTTAAAGATAAATATTTATGATAAGAAAAAATTAAAAAAACTTGGAATGCATGCTTTATTAGGAGTTGGCCAAGGAAGTATTAGAGGCTCTTACCTTGTAACAATGGAATGGAATGGAGCTAAAAACAATTCTAAGCCTCTAGCTTTTGTGGGCAAAGGGGTTTGTTTTGATACGGGAGGGTATTCACTTAAACCAGCAAGATTTATGGAAGATATGACTTATGATATGGCAGGCTCAGCCACTGTTGTTGGTTTAATGAAAAATTTAGCAATTAGAAAAGCCAAGATTAATGCAGTTGGAGTCGTAGGACTTGTAGAAAATATGGTAAGTGGAAACGCTCAAAGACCTGGCGATATAGTAAAATCATATAGCGGCAAAACTATTGAAATATTAAATACAGATGCTGAAGGTCGCTTAGTTTTAGCTGATGCATTAACATTTACTGAAAAAAAATTTAAACCAAAATTTATTATCGATTTGGCCACTTTGACGGGAGCTATAATAGTTTGCTTAGGGTCTGAATATGCTGGACTTTTTTCAAACGATGACAAATTATCAAAACAAATTTTTAGTTCAGGAGAAAAAGTGGAAGAGAAAGTTTGGAGGATGCCCTTGCATAAAAATTATGACAAACTTATGAATTCAAAAAATGCAGATATGCAAAATATTAATTATGTAGGCGGAGCAGGCTCAACAACGGCTGCTCAATTTTTACAAAGATTTATTTTAAACAAAACAGCTTGGGCTCATTTAGATATTGCAGGTATGGCGTTTTCAAAATATGGTGGAGCACTAAATTCAGGCGGAGCAACTGGGTTCGGAGTAAGATTGTTAAATCAATTAGTAGAAGATTATTATGAGTAACATTCAACAAACTCTTTCAATAATAAAGCCTGATGCAGTTGAAAGAAACCTTATAGAGAATATTAAATCAATCTTTATAAAAAATAATTTAATTATTAAAGAGGACAAAAAAATTCATATCACGAAAGAGGAAGCAGCAGAGTTTTATAAAGTTCATCAGTCAAAGCCTTTTTATGAGGATTTATGTGCTTATTTGTCTTCAGGGCCAATAGTTGTGATGGTTTTAGAAGGTGAAAACGCAGTTTCTAATAATAGAAAATTGATGGGCGCAACAGACCCAAAAAATGCAGATAACAATACTATTAGAAAACTTTATGGTTTATCAATAGATAAAAATTCAGTTCACGGATCAGACTCTGTAGAAAACGCCAAAAAAGAAATAAACTTTTTTTTTAAAAATTAGTTATATCTATAAATATTTATTATAGCTTCTGAAAAAGCTCTATGCTCTAATTTTTGAGTTTTATTTTTAATCGTTTCAACATCGTCATTTTTTTGAATAAAAAAGCTTTTTTGTAAGATAATTTTTCCACTATCTAATTTTTCATTAACAAAGTGTACAGTGCATCCAGTCTTTTTTTCGTTGTTAGTTAGAATTCGTTTAAAAGTATTTAATCCTTTAAATTTTGGCAACAATGAAGGATGTATATTTATAATTTTTTTTCCAAAACGTTTAATGAATTTTTTTGAAATTATCTTCATATATCCAGCTAAACAAATTAGGGATATGTTATATTCCTTAATTTTATTCAAAATTGTGATTTCATGATTTTTTTTTTTAGTGTCAATTATTAAATATGGGATTGAATTTTTTTTTGCATGTAAAATACCTTTAGCATTTTTTTTGTCAGAAACAACGAGTTTGATTTTTATTGGAAAATTATGGTTTCTAGAATTTTGTATTAAAGATTTTAGATTAGAACCATATCCTGAAATAAAAATACAAGCGTTTTTTTTTACCATGAGATTTTATTGAGTATGTTTATTTTTTTTTTGCTTTTAGAGATGTAACCAATTTCATAGGGTTTATAGTCTGCTGTAAAATATTTTTTAATTTTTTTAAAATTTTTTTTTTTTATAATTAAACAAAATCCAACTCCACAATTGAATGTGTTTAACATTTCAAGATCTGTCAAATTTTTTGATTTTAACCATCCAAATATTTTTTTTGGTTTAATTTTTGATAGATCGATATTTATCGATAGATTTTTAGGAACCGATCTAGTTATATTTTCAATTATGCCACCTCCAGTAATATGAGCGGCTGCATTAATAAGATTTTTATTTGACAATTTCAAAATTTCTTTAGTGTAAATTTTTGTAGGTTTGATTAATTCTTTCTTAATTTTTTTTGAAATGTTAATCTTATTAATAATAGACCTAACTAAAGAATATCCATTAGAGTGAATACCACTTGATGGTATAGCTATAATTAAGTCATTTAACTTTACTCTGCTTTTATCTAAAATTTTTTTTTTTGAAACTATACCCACACTAAAACCCGCTAGATCAAATTTATCTTTAGAATATATCCCTGGCATTTCAGCGGTTTCACCACCAATTAATTTACAATCTGAAATTTTACATCCTTTGAGTATTCCGGCTAAAATTTTCTTAGTTTTATCAAGGTCTAATTTTCCAACAGCTATATAATCTAAAAAAAATAATGGCTTGGCTCCTTGCACAATTAAGTCATTAACGCACATAGCCACTAAATCGATACCAATTGTGTCCAAACTTTTGAATTTTCTGGCTAAATCTATTTTAGTACCAACTCCGTCAGTACAAGAAACAATAACAGGATCCTTAATCTTAATTTTGCTGATATCAAAAGTTGATCCAAAAGCCCCTATATTTTCTGGATTAAATGATTTATCCGTTTTTTGGACATTTTTTTTTGATATTTTTGCAATGTGATCAACAAACTTATTCGCTATTGAAATATTTACACCACTTTTTTTATAACTATTTTGTATTTTTTTCATTAATAAAAATGATAATTAGCTAAATATGAATAATTTAATATTTACTTTTTCTATTTTAATTATTTTATTTAAAACTGGAAATGTTTTATCTAATAACTATATATTTGATGTTAATAATATTGAGATAAGTAAGAAAAATTCAAAAAATAAAGAAAAATCGTTTAATGAGGCTTTTATAGTAGCATTTGATAAATTAAGTAAAAGGCTTTTGCTTGAGAATGATTATAAAAGACTATCTAATGTAGGGTTAGATCAGATTAAAGAGCTTATATCTTACTATCAGATCTCAAATAAAAAAGATTTAAATAAAGAGAGCAAAAATCAAATTGTAAATGTTTCTTTTGATAAAGATAGAATGCACAATTTTTTTTACAAAAAAAATATTCTTTATTCAGATATAATTGATACAGAAGTTATTTTATTTCCATTGTTAAAGGAAGACGACCAATACTTTATTTATAATAAAAATTACTTTTATGATAATTGGATAAAAGAAAAATCAAAAAATTTAATCCAATATGTACTACCTTCTGAGAACATTGAAAGTATTCAAAAGATTAATTCTAATAAATTAAATATTTATAAATTAGAAATTTCAGAATTTTTCAAAGAATACTCTAATGAGAATGTTGTCTTTGCTCATATTGAAATAAATAGGAATAATTCGGAAATTTATTTAAAAACTAGAATTGAAAAAAAACTAATAAATAAAAGTTTATCAGTAAAAAATGAAAATGATTTTAATAAAAAAGATTTTTATGAAAAAATTATATTCGAAATTGATAATGAGATTTTAGATTTAATTAAGTCACAGAATTTGATTGATGTAAGAACTCCTTCTTTTTTAAATGTTGAAATTAAATTAAATAAAAAAGGTAATTTAGTTGAATTTAAAAAAAGAATGGAAAAAATTGATTTAATTGATGATTTTTATGTACAAAAACTAAATAAAGATTATGTACTTGTAAAAATAAAGTATTTAGGAAAAATAAGCAAAATTATTAATAAACTAAAAGATCAAAACATTAATCTAAAAATGATAGCTGGTCAGTGGCAACTTACGATAATCTAATGAGTCAACTAACATTTAAATTTCCGTTTAAAACAAAATATTATGAACAGGATTTTTATGTATCTAGCAATAACTTTTCAGCATACAGACTTATAGAGTCCTGGCCTAATTGGCCTGGCAAGTGGGTAAATATTTTTGGGCCGAAAGGATGTGGTAAGACACATTTATCAAATATATTAAAAAAGAAAATCAAATTAGCAAAAATCGTCCAGGCAAAAAATATAAATAATGAAAAAACATTTATTTTGGATAAATTAGAATGTTTAATAATTGATAGTTTTGATCAAAATATAGATGAAAATCTTTTGTATTCAATTTTGAATCATTCCAAGCAACAAAATATTTACATTGTGATTAATTCCTATTCACCTTTAAAAGATCTTAAATATAAATTGCAAGATCTTCATTCAAGAGCTAAAAGTTTTGTAAATTTAGGTATAGAGCTACCAACAGATGATTTATTAAGAGTTATAATATCTAAGTCGTTTTCAGAAAAACAAATTGAAATTACTCCTAAAATATCTGAGTATATAATTAAACATATAGAGCGATCTTATGAAAAAGTATTTAAATTTGTAAAAGAAATTGACGATTTGTCTTTATCTTCTGGAAAATCAATAAATATTAATTTAATAAAAAAAGTATTAATAAATGAATAAATATAGAACTCACCATTGTTCCGAATTAACAGAAAAAGATGCTGGAAATACAGTTAACTTATCTGGATGGTTACATAGAAAAAGGGATCATGGAAATTTATTATTTATTGATTTAAGGGATCATTTTGGCTTAACGCAATGCGTTATAGAAAACAATAGTAAATATTTTTCTTTGTTAGAAAAACTTAGGCCAGAGTCAGTTATAAGCATTGAAGGTAAAGTTGTTAAGCGAGGAAAAGATACTGAAAATTTAAAGTTAACTACTGGAAAAATTGAGGTTGAAATAAAATCAATTAAAATTTTGTCTGAAGCCAAAGACTTACCTATGCCAGTATTTGGAGAACAAGATTATCCAGAAGATATTAGACTTAAATATAGATTCTTAGATTTAAGAAGAGAAGAAATGCACAAAAATATTATACTCAGATCTCAAATAATTTCTTTTATTAGATCTGAAATGTTAAAATTAGGTTTTTTAGAATATCAAACTCCAATTTTAACATCATCAAGCCCAGAAGGTGCTAGGGACTTTCTAGTGCCTAGCAGACTAAATCCTGGAAAATTTTATGCTCTTCCTCAGGCTCCACAGCAATTTAAACAATTAATAATGGTATCAGGTTTTGATAAATATTTTCAAATTGCACCCTGTTTCAGAGATGAAGATTCAAGAGCTGACAGAAGTCCTGGAGAGTTTTATCAATTAGATATCGAAATGTCTTTTGTTGAACAGGAAGATATTTTTAAAGTTGTAGAAAAATTGATGATAAACTTATTCAAAAAATTTTCAAAAAAAATTGTTAATGACAAATTTTTAAAAATTTCGTTTGATGAAGCCATGATGAGGTATGGAACTGATAAACCAGATTTAAGAAATCCATTATTAATACATGATATTACTAATATATTTGAAAGAGATGATGTTAAATTCGATATATTTAAAAAATTAGTTAAATCGGGAGCTAAAGTAAGATGTATTGTTACAAAAAATACTAAAGATAAACCAAGAAGCTTTTTTGACAATATTGATAGATGGGCAAAAGAACAAGGCGCCTCAGGACTCGCTTATTTCACTTTAGAAGGAGAAAAAGAAATTTCTGGCAAAGGTCCGGTTGGAAAATTTTTTAGCCAAGATTCTCTAAAAAAAATTATGGAAATCTGCAAGGCTGAAATAGGAGATAGTCTATTTTTAGCTTGTGGAAAATTAAACGAAGTAGAAAAAATTTTAGCAATTTCCAGAACCAAAATTGCTAAAGATTTAAATTTAATCGATGAAAATAAGTTTGAATTTTGTTGGATTGTAGATTATCCAATGTATGAGTTAGACGAACAAACAAAAAAAATCAAATTCAGTCACAATCCATTTTCAATGCCTCAAGGGAATTTAGATAAACTTGACCTGAAAAATCCTCTTAAAATAAAAGCCTATCAGTATGATATAGTTTGCAATGGGGTAGAATTGTCTTCAGGTGCTATCAGAAACCACATACCTGACTTGATGTTCAAACTTTTTGCAATAGCTGGATATAGTAAACAGCAAGTGGAAGAGAAATTTAGTGGTATGATAAATGCATTAAGTTATGGAGCTCCCCCTCATGGCGGGATCGCTCCTGGAGTAGATAGAATTGTTATGTTACTAGCTAATGAAAAAAATATTAGGGAAGTAACACTATTTCCAATGAATCAAAATGCCCAAGATTTAATGATGAAAGCACCTTCTAAAGTAGAAGAAAAGCAGCTAAAAGAGTTAAATATAAAGATAAATACTAAAAAAAGCTAATTTTTAGATTTCAAGTTTATACGAACATCTGAAAGATCTACCAGTTTTTCCTCATAGTTGCTTCTCACAAATCCTTTAGATGTAATATTTTTGACAATTTTTAAAAATTTATCATCCGTATTCTCATTGGTAATATCCTTAGTGCTAGCAATCGAAGGCGTATGGGCTAAATCTTCTTTTCCTAAATAAGATATAGCTAGCTCTCTAAAGACATAATCAAGGATGGATGAAGCACTTAAAATTCTATCATTTCCTAGAACATTTCCCGATGGTTCAAATTTTGTATCAATAAATGCATCAACATACTCATCTAAAGGAACGCCGTACTGCAATCCAAGCGAAATAGCTATGGCAAAATTATTCATCATGGCTTTTACTAATTCACCTTCTTTATTGGTATCGATAAATATTTCACCTATTTTACCATCGTCATATTCACCGGTGTGTAAATAAACCTTATGATCTCCGATTTGAGCTTTTTGTATATAACCTTTTCTGCGATCCGGCATTTTGAACCTAGCATTATGTTTCACTTTTATCTGATGATTTTCGGTTGAGACTTTTTGTTCTTTCGGTGAGATAATCTTTTCTGTAATTGATGAGGTTAATAAACTGTCACTTTTTTTGCTTTTACCTGAGGTTTGTTTTTTATCACCTATCTTTTTAGTTTTTCTATTATTAAGTTTGACATCTATTACTTCGACCTCTCCATCATTTCTATTATCAATTTTAGATAATTCGTGATCATTTAAATTATCAAGTGTATGCACTGTTTTAAAGGTGCACGTATAATATGTTTCTACTATAAATTTTTTCATTTTTTTAAAAGGAATCTTTTACTTAAAGATGTATAGCAAATATAACTAGTGTCTGATATAAATAATTATACACTTTTAGATTGTGTGGATTTAAAAATTTTAAACACTTATGAAAATATTTTTTACTTGGTGGAACAGACAAACATTTGGAACGTTTCTAAAAACTTTGTTTTTTGGAAAATTAGTAGGTAAAGACGAATTTGGTAATAAATACTATAAAAGTAAGAAAGACGAAAGGTGGGTGATTTACTCAAATAATATTGAGGCTACAAAAATTACCTCTGATTGGTTTTTATGGATGCACCACACAATAGACAAAATTCCTGATAAAAATGTAAAAAAATTTAGATGGCAAAAAAAACATCTTGAAAATAGAACAGGATCAAAAAACAGTTATAAACCTATTAAGATTGAGAAAAATAATAATGATAAAAAATATGAGACATGGAAATAAATTTTTAATAATATCTATTTTTTCAATTGTATTTCACAACTCTATATCTTTTGGACAAGATAAAATTTTAAGTTCACCCTTAATAAATTTAAATGAACTTAAACCTAGTTTTGAGGAAATAGATGAAACTTCAAATATCAAAACAAATAGCGGCGGAATAAAAAAAAAGCAAAAGATATTTTCAGGTTACAATCAGCCATTTGCAAAATTTATTGGACTGGATAAAATTACCGCGAAAACTTCAGAAATAATAATAAACCTCGGAGAAATAAAAAAATTTGGCCCACTCGAAATAAAAGTGTTAAAATGTGGAGAATTTGAGAATAATGACAAAAAGGATAGTGTTGCGTATCTTCAAGTAAAAGATCTAACAGAAAATCAGAATGAGAAAGTATTTATTTTCAATGGTTGGACTTTTGCTTCAGATCCAACAATAGCTCCATTTGATCACGCTATCTATGATTTACAATTAGTTAATTGTAATAACGTTTAATAAAATTTTTCTTTAGCTAGCCAATTAGTATCAAAATCTGAATTAACAAATTTTTTATGTGATAAAATTTTTTTGTGAAGATCTATTGTAGTAATTATACCTTCTAAAACAAATTCATCTAAAGACCTTAATGTTCTCTGAATGGCTTCAGATCTATTTCTTCCTTTACAGATAACTTTTGCAATTAAACTGTCATAATATGGAGTAATTTTACAACCTTGAAAAATTGATCCATCAACACGTGTTCGGAATCCTGACGGTTGATGACAAACACTTATGGTACCTGGGCTTGGTTGAAAATCCAGCGCTGGATTTTCTGCATTTATTCTACACTCAATTGAGTGCCCTCTAGGATCTATGTCGCTTTGCTTTAAAGCGGTATCACCAGTAAAAGCAATCCATAATTGCTCTTTTACTATATCTATACCTGTTTGTACCTCTGTAACTGGATGTTCTACTTGAACTCTAGTATTCATTTCTAAAAAGTAAAATTTACCATCTTCGTAAATAAACTCTACTGTTCCAGCACCCTCATACCCAATTTGTTCAACCATCTTCACAGTTTTTTGGAGTAGATCTTGTCTTTGACGATCTGTTAATACAGGACTTGGCGTTTCTTCAATTAATTTTTGATGTCTTCTTTGAACTGAACAATCTCTTTCACCTAAATGTACGGTTTTATTTTTTCCCGACATAATTTGAACTTCTATATGCCTAGGGTTCTTAAAATATTTTTCAATATACAATTCATCATTTCCGAAAAACTTTTTTGCCTCTGTTTTTGCGGTAAGAAATAATCTTTCTAATTCATTTTCTTCTTCAACAATTTTCATTCCTTTTCCGCCACCACCACCAGCTGCTTTTATAAGAACTGGGTATCCAATATCTTTACAAATAGATTTTGCTTCTGATAAATTTTTAACACCTCCCTCTGATCCTTCAATTATCGGTAAGCCATATTTTTTTGCTATTTTTTTTGCTTCTATTTTATCCCCCATTTTTGAGATTAAACTTGAGCTAGGCCCAATAAATTTTATGCCATGTTTATTCACAACGTCAGCAAATTTTGCATTTTCAGATAAAAAACCATACCCAGGATGAATTGCGTCAGCTCCAGTAAGATCTACAGCAGACATAATTGAAGAGATGTTTAGATAACTATTTTGAGGTTGATGCGATCCAATACAAACACTTTCGTCAGCTAATCTTACGTGCATTGCTTCAGAGTCAACATCTGAATGCACAGCAACAGTTTCGATTCCCCATTCTTTACATGCTCTAATAATTCTAACAGCAATTTCACCTCTATTAGCTATCAAAACTTTTTTGAACATTTTTATTTAAGAACAATTAACGGTTGACCAAATTCAACTGGTTGACCATCATTTACAAGAATCTTTTTAACTTCTCCATCGCTAGTCGATGGAACATGATTCATTGTTTTCATCGCTTCAACAATCATAATAGTTTGACCTTTTTTTATCTTATCACCAACTTTTACAAATTTTTTTGCACCAGGTTCAGGTGCAAGGTAAGCAGTACCTATAATGGGAGATTTTATTCTTATCCCATCAGTATCATCAGTTTTGTTTAAAACAGCTTTATTTCCTGAAACCACTGCTGAAGATTTTATCTGTTCCACTGCTTTAGAAGCTTTAGAAACTTTTATTTTGGTTTGTCCCTCTTGATACTCCAGCTCAGTCAAATTAAATTCACCAAGATGGTCAACCAATTCTTTAATTAATTTTTTATCTATTTTCATTTTTTAAAAAATCG
>CETM01149536.1_pt1 | contig 11751 bp, 11 predicted proteins | sample 361451 | NCBI WGS metagenome assembly CETM01 (sample SAMEA2622690, study PRJEB7988) | marine metagenome | isolation source: saline water (ENVO:00002010), including
AGCGATGGGGAGGACCGATGTCCGAAAATCGGACTTCGGTCTCGTGAGCACCCGAAGAGGCGGCCTGCTACAAGGTACATGGCTGCATCCCAAGCTAGCGGTGGCCTTCGCGCGGTGGCTGGATGATGACTTTGCCGCATGGTGTGACCTGCGCATCGATGCGTTGATGCGCGGCGAGCAGAGCGCCATGCAAGAGTTCGAAAAGGCCTGCCGTGCACTGGATGACCAGAATGCCAAGGGGAGCCTTGCCGGTCGCGAGCTGGCCAGCCCTCGATGGGTCAAGCCGGCACTGGAGTCTCGCGCTGACTACTGGCGACAAGAGCTTCAGATGGCGCTGCCCATCGATTCTTAAGCACTTCCTTGCCCCGGTAGCGGCTCGTGGAGCGAAGATCAAATGAAAAATTACTCGCATCGCGGTAATGCCTGACAGGCCGTGACCGGCCTGCAGCCCAGCAACCACGCGGCCTGCAGAAAAATTGCGGGTCCTTCTGGCTAGGGGTGAAGCAACCACGGGGGCGCAGACTCGCGGATTTCGGCATTTTTTCGGAGTTCTAGCGTCGTCAGCAGCACCGCACTCAAACCCGCATGGTTACTGGCTTTCGAGGTGCCGAAGGTGCCGATTCACCGGCAGTGATGTGATCAGCAGAGGATGGCCAGCGCATGGCAGATATCAGCGCACTACAAGAGGCCTACCACTGGAACATCACGCGCATCGCGGACGCCTTCAATCTTCACCGCGACACCGTGCGCAAGCGGCTGCGGGCCGCCGGCGTAGTGCCCGCTGGCCAGCGTGGAGGCGCCAGCGTCTATGCCCTGGCCGATGTCGGCCCCGCGCTTTACTCCGACATGATTGGTGGCACGGGGATAGACCCTGACGACCTGCCTCCGCAAGAGAGGAAAGCCTGGTATCAGTCTGAGACAGAGCGCGTGAAGCTCGAGCAGCAGCTGCGCCTACTGGTGCCGGTAGAGGATGCGCACCGCGAGATGAGCCGGCTGGCCAAAGCGGTTGCATCAGGCCTGGACTCACTGGCTGACATGTTGGAGCGAGATGCCGGGCTGACCCCCGAGACCATACAGCTGGTCGAGCACACTACCGATGCACTGCGCGAGCAGATGTATCAAGCAATAATCGCGGATGATGGAGAGGCTGACGATGACTAGCACCGCCAGTGCCGCCTCTATCCGGCGCGACGTGGCCGAGCTGATCCGGCCGCCTCGCCGCATCCAGCCCAGTGAGGCAGCGGCCGAGGCGATGAAGGTGGTCAGCGGTGATGGCACCGTGCGCGACTGGAGCGCCGACACCACTCCGTATATGCGTGAGCCGCTGGATTGTATGGGATCGCGGCTATATGACGCCGTGATCTTTGTCGGCCCCGCGCGTACCGGCAAGACCAATGCTCTGGTGGATGGTTATGTCGCCTACAAGATCGAGTGTGACCCAGGCGATGGCCTGATCGTGCAGATCAGTGAAGAGAAGGCGCGCGAGTTCAGCAAGAAACGCATTGACCGCATGCTGGTCAACTCGCCTCGCCTGGTCGGCCGCATGAGTCCGCGCGGGCACGACAACAACGTGCATGACAAGACATTCCGCGCCGGCAACTACCTGGGCATCAAGTGGCCATCAAAGAACGTCTTGGCCTCGAGCGATTATCAGTTCGTCCTGATCACCGATTTCGACCGCCTGCCCGATGACGTGGATGGCGAGGGTAGTGCGTTCCTGCTCGCCAGCAAGCGTACCCAGACATTCGGCTCCACCGGCATGACGCTGGCCGAGTCCTCGCCAGGGCGCGAGATCACCGACCCCGACTGGCGGCGACCCGACGATGCCCCGCACATGGCACCGCCCACCACCGGCATTCTGGATCTGTTCAACGCCGGCGATCGGCGGCTCTGGTACTGGCAGTGCCCCGAGGCGCACTGCCGGCAGTGGTTCCCGCCGGTGATGGACAATTTCTCGCGTCAGGCGGGGTGCGTGTTCTGCCCGCATTGCGGCACCGAGATCGACCCCGCGGCAAAGCGTCAGCTAAACCTGGCCGGCCGCTGGGTGCCAGAGGGTGCCCAGCTCGATGAGGCCGGCGAGATGATCGGCACCCCGCGCAGGTCGCGGATCGCTTCATTCTGGATGGAGGGGCCGGCGGCTGCCTTCCAGTCCTGGGCGTCGCTGAATGAAAAGCTCCGGCGTGCTGAGGAGACGTACCAGCAGACTGACAGCCAGGAAACGCTCAAGGCGGTGATAAACACCGATTGGGGCCGGCCGTATCTGCGCCGGCGCGCAGCCACGCAACGCTCGAGCGAGCGGCTGGCTGATCGCTCCGAGGATTACCAGCGCCGCACCGTGCCCCAGGGCGTGCGCTTCCTGACCGCTGCCGTGGATGTACAGGGCGGCAAGGATCGCCGCTTTGTCGTGCAGATCCAGGGCTGGGGCGCGCACCGCGAGTGCTGGGTGATCGACCGTTTCAACATCAAGGAGGACCGCGGGCCCGACAACGATCAGGAGCCGCGGCCCATCTCGCCGGCCACCCAGCCAGAGGATTGGGATCTGCTGACCCGTGACGTGCTGCTGCGCAGCTACAAGCTCGAGGACGGCAGCGGCCGCCGCATGCCGGTGGCATCCATCGCGGTGGATACCGGCGGCGAAGGCGAGGGCGAGGAGAGCGTGACTAGCCAGGCATATGACTGGCACCGCCGGCTGCGCCGCGATGGCCTGCAGTCGCGCGCCTTCCTGGTCAAAGGCTCGAGCACGCGCGGCAGCTCGCGGGTGCGCAAGACATGGCCGGACAACACCGGCCGCAAGTCGCGCCAATCCACTGCGCGTGGTGACGTGCCGCTCTACCTGCTGGGCACCGATCTGCTGAAAGATGCCGTCGCCGCGATGATGGACCGCGACAACGCCGGCGCGGGCTACCTGCACACACCCAGCTGGCTGGGTCGCTGGTGGTATGACGAGCTGACCTATGAGATCCGCGACCCCGCGAGCGGCAAATGGCGCAAGCCAGGCAAGCGTCCCAATGAGGCGTTTGACCTGTGCGTCTACAACCTGGCGCTCTTCATTCTATTGAAGGGCGAACGCATCGACTGGAGCTCTCCGCCGCCCTGGGCAGCTGAATGGGACGAAAACCTGCTGATCTCGCAGTCGCCAGACGCCGCCCCCGCCGTCACTCAACCCAAGCCACCGGCCGCGCGCAAGCGCCGGCGGGTGGTCAAGTCGCGCCTATAGGGCGTGGCCGGCCAACCTTTGGAGCCTACCCCATGGCATATACCGCTGATGATCTCACCCGCGTTCGCCAGGCGGTGCTCGATCTGGCCACCGGCCAGCGGGTGACATCGTTTCGCACGGCCAACGGCAAAACGCTGAGCTATGCAGATGCCGACATCGACAAGCTGCGCGAGCTGGAGCGCACCATCGCGGCACAAGTGGCCAGCGGCTCGCATATCGGCCGTCGGCTGAGATCGCGCACCCGCTACACCACGACATCTAAGGGGCTGTGATATGGGCGTGATCAGCACCCTCTCGCGGGGCATGCGCCGCCTCTCCTCGCGGCTGGGGATCAAGGCGAGCGCCTACGAAGGGGCAAGCCAGGGCCGACGCATGGCGGGGCGGGGCGTGACCACCACCGGCCCCAATGCCGCCATTGCTCACTCGCTGCCGCTGCTCAAGTCGCGCTCGCGCCATGCGGTGCGCAATAACGCCTACGCCAGCGGCGCGCGCGAGAGCTACGTGGCCAACCTGGTGGGCACCGGCATCAGACCCCAGTGGTCAGATCCTGAGATTCAGGCGCTGTGGGACCGCTGGGCCGGCGAGGCTGACGCCGATGGCCTCGACTCCTTTTATGGCCTGCAGGCGCTGGCGATTGGCAGTCAGTTCGAGGCCGGCGAGGTGCTGGGGCGTTTCCGCTATCGCCGCCTCAGCGATGGGCTGAGCGTGCCGCTGCAGCTGCAGGTGATCGAGGCCGACCACCTGGACGCCAGCCACTCCACCACCCTCAGCGGCCGCGTGATCAAAATGGGCATCGAGATGGACGGCATAGGCCAGCGCCGCGCCTACCATCTCTGGCGCTACCATCCTGCCGAGAAGCTGACCGCGCAGATCAATACTCGCGTGCCGGTGCCGGCCGATCAGGTGCTGCACCTGTTCCGGCGTACCCGCCCTGGCCAGCTGCGCGGCGTGCCTGAGCTGACCAGCGTGATCGTCAGACTCTATGAAATCGACGCCATGCAGGATGCCACCCTCGCGCGCCAGAAACTGGCGCAGCTGTTCGGGGCATTCGTCAAGCGCAAGGCCGATGCCGACCCCGAGGATGAAGGGCCCTTCTTTGGCACCCACGGCACCCATGTCGAGGATGGCGAGGGCGGCGAGGGTATCGACGCCTTCGAGCCTGGCGGCATCCACTACCTCGAGGATGGCGAGGAGGTGACATTCTCCGACCCGCCCGACATTGGCAGCAGCTACACCAACTGGCTGCGCACCGAGATGCATGCGGTGGCGCGCGGTGCCGGCCTGACGCATGAGCAGCTGACCGGCGATCTGCAGGGCGTCAATTATTCCTCGATCCGCGCGGGGCTACTGGAGTTCCGCCGGCGGGCTGAGATGCTGCAGGCCGATCTGGTGATCCACAAGTGGTGCCGGCCCATCGCGGCCAAGTGGCTCGATACCGCCGTCAGCAGCGGGGCGCTGGTCATTCCCGACTACGCACGCCGCCGCGCGGATCTGCTGGCCATCGACTGGATCGCGCCTAAATGGCAGTGGGTGGACCCCGTGAAGGAGGTCACCGCCGATCTGATGGAAGTGCGCGCCGGCTTCAAGCCTCGCGGCGAGGCGGCAGCAGAGCGCGGCTGGTCGCTCGATCAGCTCGACAAGGAGATCGCGCGCGGCAACGTGAGCGCAGATGACCAGGGGCTGGTGCTCGATTCCGACCCGCGCCGCGTGGCCAAGAACGGCACCGCGCAAGCGAACGACCCAGACCCTGACGCCGACCCCGACCAATGAGGAATCATCATGAAATGGTTTGAAGTACAGGCGGCCGCCGATGGCCGTCACGCTGACGTGTGGATCAATGACCAGATCGGCATCGACTGGTGGAGCGGTGACGGCACCACGGCCAGCGCGTTTATCAACGCGATCGCGTCGCTGGGCGATGTCGAGACACTCACCGTGCATATCAACTCGCCAGGCGGCGACGTGGCCGATGGCATCGCCATCGCCAACTATCTGCGCGGCCACAAGGCCCAGGTAACCACCCGCGTGGAAGGCATCGCCGCCTCTATCGCCGCGACCATCGCCATGGGTGGGGATCGCCGCGAGATGGCCACCGGCTCGCTGCTGATGATCCACGACCCGTGGACCGTCGCCATGGGCAACGCCACCGAGATGCGCAAGCTCGCGGATGATCTCGACACCATCCGCAATGGCATCCTGGAGCTATTCGTCGCGCGTGCCGGCGAGCCGCGGCGCGTCGAGATCCAGGAGGCGATGCGCGCAGAAACCTGGATGACTGGCGAGGACGCCATGGCGCTGGGGCTGATCGACGCCGTGGATACTGACCTCAAGGCGGCCGCCTCGATTGGCGATTATTCCCGCGCCCTGGCCGCTGCCGGACGCTCTGCCCAGCATCACCTCGAGCAGCAGCGCGCACCGGCGCAGCCGGCACCGGCACCCAGCGCCATGAGCGCCGCCGATGCCCTGGCGCTGGCCTTCGACATCGAGCCGGCCCAGGCCGAGGCCCGAGCCGCTGAGCTGGGCGATCAGATCCTCGCCTGGCGCGACAAGCCGGCCACCTCGCCGGCACCTGACACCGCTGCCCTGCAGCGCGAGGCTGTCGCGGCTGAGCGCGAGCGCGTGGTCGCCATCATCGACACCTGCACCACCACCGGCCAGCACCAGCTGCTCGCCAAGCTGGTCGCCAGCGACATGCAGACCGACACCGCCCGCGAATACGTTTTCGACGTGGCCGCTGCCTCGAGCGCCGGCGTGCATTCCAGCCACTCGCCCGAGGGTGGCCAGCGTGCCGGCATCGACACCCAGGGCATCTATGCCCGCCGCCGCGCGCGCAGCGCATCCTAACCGCACCACCTGGAGAGCATCATGACCCCGATTCAACACACCGAGCCGGCCCGCACCGGCGAGCACGTACTTTCCGAGGCTGCCGGCTCTCGCTCGCGCGAGTCGATTGTCCTGGCCTCTGGCGCACTGGCGGCCGGCACCGTGCTGGCCATGACCGCTGACGGCACCTACGTGGCGCATGCCCCGACTGCCAGCGATGGCACCGAGATCGCTGCTGGCATCCTCTATGGGCCGGCAGACGCTACTGATGGGCCGGTGCCGGCTGTCGCGCATGTGCGCGATTGCGAGGTGAATGGCACCGGTGTCACCTGGGCGGCCGACATGACCGATGACCAGCTGGGCGCGATGAATGCCTCGCTCATGGAGGCCGGCATCATCCTGCGCGGTGTCGAGCTGCCGGCTGGCCCAGTGCTCTCCGGCGGTGAAACCGTGCAGGAGACGCCATAAGCCTCGCCAGATCATCGCCATCTGATGCGCCGCCCACTGGGCGGCGTAGTCGTTTCTAGCGCACGACCCCGACCGTACCCGACATCTCAAGGAGGGCGACATGCCCGCTGATATTTTCTCCTCTGACATCTTCTCTATCGGCAGCCTGACGGCCTCGATCAACGAAGCCGACTACGTGCCGTCCCGCCTGGGCCAGCTGGGCATCTTCGAAGAAACCGGCATTGCCACTACCACCGCCACCGTCGAGAAGGATGGCGACACTCTGGCGCTGGTGCCGGCTGGCGAGCGTGGCGCACCGGCGGACCCGCTCAAGCGCAACAAGCGCACCGGCGTCACCTTCAATGCGGTACACCTGCCGGTGACTGACACCATCCTCGCGGATGAAGTGCAGAACGTTCGCGCCTTCGGCAGCGAAGACCAGCTTGAGGGCGTTCAGCAAGTGGTCAATACGAAGCTGGGCCGGATGGCGCGCCGTATCGACGCCACCCTCGAGTGGCAGCGCATGGGCGCGCTGAAAGGCAAGATTCTGGACGCTGACGGCAAGACCGCGCTGACGGATCTCTATAGCGCCTTTGGCATCGAGCAAAAGACCGTCAAGATGGCGCTCAACACTGACAGCACCAGCGTGCAGGGCAAGGCGCTGGACGTGCTTGAGGGCATCGAGGACGCGCTCAAGATGCTGCCGTTTACCGGCGCGCATGCGTTCTGTGGGCGTAGCTACTGGCGCAAGCTGATCAGCCACCCGAACGTGCGCGAGGCGTATCTCAATCAGCAGAGCGAGAAGCTGCGCGGCGATGGCCGCGATGCCTTCGAGTTCGGTGGCATCACCTGGGAGCGCGCCGTGGGCAATGTCGCCGGCCAGCCCTTTGTCGCTACTGGCGAGGCTGTCGTGATCCCGATGGGCGTGCCGGACATGTTCCTCGCGCACTATGCGCCGGCCGATTACGTCGAGGCTGTCAACACGATTGGCCTGCCGTTCTACTCCAGCACCGATCGCCTCAAGCATGGCAAGGGCGTGGAGCTGGAGGCCCAGTCCAACCCGATCATCCTCAACACTCGCCCAGGCGCGTGTATCCGTTTGGTCGAGACGGCATAAGCCAATGAGTATCGACGAGATCGAGGCAGCCGCTAACCGGCGGCTGTTCGGTGTCGGCGGCCTCAGCGTGCCCGCCACCGTTACCCCGCGTGGCGGCGCGCCCATTTCCACCAGCATCATCATCGACCGTGACGCCACCATCACAGACGATTTCGGCATCGTGCTGGAATCGCGCTGCGAGATCGGGGTGCTCACTGAGGAGGTGGGGCGGGTGGATCGGGGCACGCTGATCGACACCGGCAAACCCGATGACCGCTGGACGCTGCTCGAGCCAATTGGCGATGACGGATTCGAGCAGCGCTGGACAGCCTCGAGGTACTGACAATGGCAGCGACCAGCCTGGATCTGCGCGACCTCGAGGGCGTCGCTGATGCCTATCGCCTGGCACCCAAGGCGGCGGCCAAGGCGGCGCAGCTCGCGCTCAATTCTGCCGCGCGGCGGGCCCGTACTCTGGGCAGCGCCGCGATACGCCAGCAGGTGGCACTTTCTGCCGGCTATGTGAATGACAATCTCAAGGTGCGCACCTTCGCCACCTCGACGGATCTCTCGACGCGGATTGCGGCCAATCCTCGCGCGGTCCTGCTGACGCGCTACGGGGCCAAGATCCGCACCGTGAAGGCCAGCAGCCGGCGCGGCCTCAAGGGTGACCCAGCGCGGGGCATCGCAGCAGGTCGCAAGGCGGCAGGTGTGAAGGGCGTCAGGGTGAAGACTGGCAGCGGCGCCAAGCGGATCGAGGGCGCGTTCTGGGTGCGTCTGGCGGGGAGTGGCCAGTGGGCACCGGCAGAACGCACCGGCGATGGGCGCAGCGATTACCGTGTGATGCACGGCCCCAGCGTGTACCAGGTGTGGTCTGACGTGCGCGGCACTGTCGCGCCCCAGGTCATGCAGCATGCCGCTGATGAGTTCATCAGGCAGTTTGATCGCCTGAGCTGACCCATTCTCTGAGAGGTCACCATGCCCGAATTACTGGCAGCGCCTGAGCTGCCGATCACCACACAAGCCATGCACGCACTGCAGGCCAGGCTGGCCAGTATCACGCGCGCCAATGGCTATCACACCGATCTCGGCCTGAGCGTCTGGCGGGGATTCTGGATTCTGGCGCTGGGCGCTCGCCAGCATGTGCCGATTCTGGCGCTGCAGTCAGACACCGAGCGCCCCACCGACACGCGGCAAGATCGCGCCAAGCTCAGCACTGACGCGCGCCTGGTGCTGGTGGTCGATGCACTGCCGCGCAGTGAGGACGATGCGACCGCCGGCGAGACGGCACTCGAGGCAGGGCTGGCCGATCTGCGCCGGTGCCTGCTGATGGACCAGAGCGATGATCTGACGCGCGTGCTCAAGCACAACGGCATGACCCTGGGCGCGGCCGAGTACGCGCTGGCTGAGGATTCCCGCTACGCCCTGGCATCCATGCCAGTGACCATGGAGTGCGTCGAGCACTACGCCTGATCGCGCATCACTGCAAGACACCCACCACCCCGCATATCTGGAGAGCCACAACATGGCCACGAAGACTTATAGCTACCTTGGCAAAGGCATGGTGTATCTGCGTAACCGCTCAAGCGGTGGCGGCCTCAAGCAAGTGGGCAACTGTTCCGCCCTCGAGTTCTCTGTCGAGACGGACACACTGACCCAGGCCGACTACACCCAGGCCGGTGGCGGCAACGCCAACGAGATCCAGCGCGTCAGCAGCGTGAGTGCCAGCATCACCATGCTGGAGCTGCGCCCCGAAAACGTGGCGATGGCGCTGCGCGGCACTCGCTCCGAGGTGCAGAGCGCCCCCGTCACTGGCGAGCGTCACACCGCCTACCCTGGCACCCTGCTGGCGCTCAGCAAGACGCCGGACCGCACCCAGAGCATCACCGTCACCATCGACCCCGATGGCGCGGGTGATGCGGCCATCGAGGATGTCGATTTCGAGATCACCGGCGCGGGCGTCTACGTGACCGAGGGCGGCGCTATCTCTGAGGGCGATGTGGTCGCCATCGACTACACCAGCGCCGAGGCGGACGTGATCGAGGCCATGACCGGCAGCGGCGACGAATACGAATTGGTATTCGATGGCTTGAACGAAGCCGAGAGCGATCGCCCCGTGACCGTCACCGCGCACCGCGTCAAGTTCAGCCCGACCACTGGCCTGGCGCTGATCGGTGACGACTTTGGCGAGCTGGCGCTCGATGGCAGCCTGCTGGTCGATTCCAGCAAGGTCGGCGCCGGCGTTAGCCGCTACTTCAAGGTGGCCATGGCGCGCTAAGCATCACCGCACTACCACCCCAGCGGCTCAGCTGCTGGGGCTTATTCCAGGCGGCTGGAGATCCGGCCGCCTCTGAGTTATCCACACCCGCCCCCGAGCGGGTGTTTTTCTGCCTGGAGATGCCGCCATGGCTCTGACAGATCGCGCCGTCGAGCTGGTGCTCAAGGCCAAAAACCTGATTTCTCCGAGCACTGAGGCGGCCGCCGATAGTGTCAGCGATTTATCGGCCAACGCCGAGGAGCTGCGCAGCAACCTGGATCAGCTCGAGGATCAGCGCGGCCTGGTGCGTGCCTTTCAGCAGGCCACCACTGCCACCGGCAAGGCCCAGAAAGAATGGGACAAAGCCGCCGACAAAGTGCGCGTGCTCGAGCAGGAGATCGAGGCCAGCGGCCAGGCGAGCGTCGCCCAGCAAAACCGCCTCAACGAAGCGCGTGCCGTTGCCGCTCGCGCCGGCGCAGCGTATGAGCAGCAGGCAGCGCAAGCGGCTCAGCTGGGGCAGAGCCTGACTGACGCCGGCATCAACACTGGCAATCTCTCCGAGGAGCAGCTGCGCCTGGCGCGCGAGGCCCGCGAGGCCCAGAACGCGCTCAATGGCTTGGGCAGCTCAGCCGCCCAGGCAGGCGACCAAGCCGAGCGCAGCGAAAGCCGTTTCAGGAAGGCTGGCGCATCATTGCAGCAGTGGGCCGCCGGCGCAGCTGCCGCCGCTGTGGCGGGTGTGGGCTTGGCCGTTGGCTGGGCCACGCGCTACACCGCTCAGCAGGCCGAGATGGCCCAGCAGCTGGATATCACGTCGCGCTCGCTGGGCATCTCCACCCAAGCGCTGCAGGGCTATCAGTACGCCTTTCAGCGTGCCGGTATCGATGCCGACAAGACCGCCGATATCTTCAAGGACACGGCCGACAAGATAGGTGACGCCTACCAGAACGGCGGTGGTGAGGCGCAGGACGCCCTCGAGGCTCTGGGCATCAAGGCCGAGGAGCTGATCGAGCTGGCGCCAGACGAGATGATGTTGCGCCTGGCCGATGCCATGCAGGATCTGCCCCAGGCAGCTCAGGTCAACCTGCTGGAATCGCTGGCAGACGATGCCACGCGCCTGCAACCGCTGCTCGCCGACAATGCCGCTGAGCTCAGGGCGCTGATGGCAGAGGCTGATCAAGTAGGTCTGATCATGTCCCCTGAGCAGATCGCCAATCTGCAAGCGACCAACGCAGCCATTGAGCGCTTGCAGGGAAGGCTGCAGGGAGTTGGTAATCGCTTGTTGGGCGAGCTGTCGCCAGCGGTCAATCAGGTGTCTGCCGATTTAGAGCAGGCACTGGCTGAGAATACTGATTTGCTGGATGACCTCGCCACGGCTATCGGCGGGGTCATTCGGGCAAGTGGCGAGTGGGTCACAAGCTTCATTCAGCAGCGTGATCAGATTGTCAGCTCAATGCAGACGATCATCGATACAGCTCAATTCCTCGGGAACACCATCAAAGGGGTTTTCCAGTCAGTCAATACAAGTCTGTCAGTCGCGAAGACGTATTGGGCGTCTTACAAGGCCGGAGCGCTGTCAGCCACTGAGTTTGTGGCGAAAGGGCTCAACAAGGTCCGACTGGTTTCAGATGAGGCCTTTTCTACTCTGTCTGCCAAGGCGAGCTCAGCTCGCGAATCTGTCAAAGAACTGGCGAGTGATACCTGGGATTACGCCAAGTCCGTCGTGCAGTCAGGGAAAGATGCCGCCAATGCCTTTGATAACAGCGAGACGGCAGCTGAAAAGGCAGCGGCTGCAGCGGCAAAGGCTCGGGCTGAAGAAGAAGCCGCTGCCCTTGCTGCGAAGCGCCGTGCCGAGGAGGAAGAGAAGGCCGCCAAGCAGGCAGCGGATGCGGCCGCCAAACGCCAGAAGGCACTGGA
>CETM01096640.1_pt1 | contig 11724 bp, 11 predicted proteins | sample 361451 | NCBI WGS metagenome assembly CETM01 (sample SAMEA2622690, study PRJEB7988) | marine metagenome | isolation source: saline water (ENVO:00002010), including
ATAATAAATATTTCTACTTTTGCCACCTTTGAGCCTGAGAAGTCATTTCCAACATCAGGTGTATTTAGGTCCGGTCTGGCTAGTTTTACTAAGCTTTTTGCAGATAAATATGCAGAATATAATATCAGAATGAATAATGTTTTACCTGGATTTATAGATAGCTTGCCTACAAAAGAAGAATTCTTAAAGCGCATACCGCTTAAGCGATATGGTAAAGTAGGTGAAATATCAGCTGTGGTTGAGATGTTAGCCTCTGATGGTGGTGCATATATTACTGGACAGAATATTCGTGTTGATGGTGGAATTACACGCTCTGTTTAAAAATGTTAAAAGTTAATTATAAAAAACTATTATTAAGAAAAAATAAAACTCCTATTACATGCTTAACTGCTTACTCAAAACCTTTGGCAAATTTATTAGATGGTAAAGTTGATTTAATATTAGTAGGTGACTCATTAGGTACCACCTTATATGGAATGAAAAACACAAGAGGTGTTACACTTGAGATGATGAAAAATCATGGAAAGGCAGTAGTTAAAAATACAAAATCCTCGATGACAATTGTTGATATGCCTTACAATACTTATAGAAATAAAAAAGAAGCTCTAAAAAATGCACACGAACTAATTATTTCTACAAAGGCTGATTTTCTTAAAATTGAAACAGATAAAAAGAATGTTGAAATAGTAAAATATTTATCTGATAATAAAATTAAAGTTGTATCTCATATTGGAGTAACTCCACAAAAATTTTCAGATTTTAGAAAAATTAAAAGTGTAGGTAAACATACTAGTGATGCTAAAAAGTTATTAAGATTAGCAACCGAACTGGAGAGAGCGGGTTCAAAATTTATCGTACTTGAATGTATAAATGAGACTGTAGCAAAAAAAATTACAAAAATATTAACTATTCCAACAATAGGAATTGGCTCCTCTAAATTTTGTGATGGACAGGTATTGGTAATTGATGACATTTTAAATTTTAATTCAAATATAAAAAAACCAAAATTTATAAAAAACTTTACTAGTGTTGAAAAATCTATTTCTAAAGCTGTTAATAGTTTTGTAAAGAGTGTTAAAAATAAAAAATTTCCATTAAGAAAACACTCTTATAGATAATTAATTTTTTTTATTTACTTTTTGTAATTTATAGTGATTTCAGATCTCCTGAGCTTATATCGTATATTAAGCCATAAATAGAAAGTTTTTTATTTTTAACCATTGTTTTTACAATAGGAAATTCCAACAAATTAAGGATGGATACTCTCACGTTTTCCTCTTCAAGAAAGTTAATTTGATTTTTTATTGACAATTTTTTTGGAGTATTTTTAAATGCAGAACCTAGGTTAGCTAGCCAACTATTTATGAACTTATATTTTTTATTTTGACCTTTCAAAAGTTGTGAATGACCGGCTTTAATTCCACCACAATTCGTATGACCTAAAACAATAAAATTAGGAACTTTCAGTTCTTTTACAGCATATTCAATTGCAGCAAAAGTCGAGTGATCTGTCTTCGTTGATTTATATGGCGGTATTATATTTGCAATATTGCGATGTATAAAAAAATCTCCTTCTTTAGCTCCAAAAATAGATGTGACATTTACCCTCGAATCACAACATGAGATAATCATTGCCTGAGGCTTTTGACCAAGTTTAGCAAGTTTTTTAATGTTTTTTTCATTTTGTAAATAGGAAGTAGATTTCCATATATTATATCTATTATTTAAAAATCTTGGTAAAAGGATTTTTTTATTCATAATAAATAAAACTAAAAATTCAATTTATATTAACAAATTATTGTAGGCAAGTAATTAGAAGTATAATTAGCTTTTTGTTTTATAAATCTAATCTTACTTATGAATGAAATACTAGAACGAAAATTTTGTGTTGCTCCAATGATGGGATACACGACTCCATATGCGAGAAATCTTTATCGTATATTATCAAAAAAAACTTTTTTATTTACAGAAATGATTGCAACAAAAACTTTAATCCATTCTAAAAATACTCAATCAATAATAGCAAATGATAAACAAAATCCAATTGCGCTGCAAGTGGGTGGCTCTGAATATGAAGATTTAGAGAAATGTGCTAATTTAGCATACAAATTAAATTACAATGAAATAAATCTAAATGTAGGCTGTCCTAGCAAGGCTGTCCAGAAGGGAAGTTTTGGAGCATGTTTAATGCAAGATAAAAATCTTGTTAAGAATTGCTTGAGTGCAATGCAAATAAATAAAAATATTGAAGTTTCAATTAAATGTAGGATTGGAATTGGAAAAAGTTTTAATTATGATTATTTTGAAGAGTTTATTGATGAAATTTTAAAAAGTGGTATCAAAATTGTTTATGTTCATGCAAGGAATGCTATTTTACGTGGTTTTAGCCCTAAAGATAATAGGAATATTCCGCCATTAAACTATGGTTTTGTAAAAAGAATAAAAGACAAATTCCCTAATATTACTTTTATATTGAATGGTGGAATAGACACAATTGAGAAAGCTACAGATTTATCTAAAATACATGATGGCATTATGGTTGGAAGATTAATTCAAAATAATCCTTTTTGTTTAAGAAAAGTTGATAGTCTGTTTTATAACAATGCAACGTCTTATAAAATTTCAGAGGATACAATTATTGAGTATTTTGATTATATTAAACCCAAAATAGGCACCGATAGTATTTACAGATTATTAAGTCCACTATTAAATATTTTTTTTGGTGTTGCGAATGGAAAAAAATTTAAAATAGATATTCACACAAATATGAAAAGTAATAATTTTGACAAACTAGAAAAAATCTTTCTCAATTTTGTTAGAGAAAAAAGTCTATTAATAAATTAAAAAGGTTTTTGGTAAGATAGGCTAATTATTTCAACGCCTGGATTTTTATCACCAATATTTGCGTTTGAGATATGACCGAGTGATATCCCAATTCTATCATCATTTTTTAGTTGATAGCTTATTTCTAGAGTAGTTCTAAATTCTAATTTATTGCCTAATTTTTTTCCATCTCCATCATCATAATAACCTAGACCAAGACTTGGTGTAAAATTCCATTTATTTTGATTTCCAATTAGCAGTTTACCTAAATTGTCTTCTAAATAAATACCCCCTAGAACATAAAAGGCAGAGTCAGTGGTTACCTCTAATCCAACAAATGGTTTTAAATAAAAAAAATTGTCTTCTTCAGGCCCAATATCAACTATAGCATTATCAAAACGTTTCTCATATCTTATATCTGTTGCATAATTTGAAGATGAACCATCAAACTTGACGTCATATATTCCAACTCCAAAAACATCATACCCTTGGGCTGGCAATAATGAAGATTTAAAAATAACTGATAAAATAATAAGTAAATAACGAAACACAACTTAACTTTATTTTAAAGGTGTAAAAGTATCAAATAAAAAATTCTTTATTTTGTTGAGAAATTTCGACTATGGTTGTTTTTAACTTTTCTAGAGCTTTAGTTTCAATTTGCCTAACTCTCTCTTTACTTATTTTTAGCATTTGACCTAATTCATCAAGCGTAATGCTTTTTTCCCTGAGCTTTCTGAGCTTAATAATTGTTCTCTCACGATCGTTAAGAGTTAAAATGGCTTTTTCAAGGTAATCTTTTTTTATTTTTCCATCATTAAAATTTTGAAAAGACTCTTCGGGGTTTTCCCTTTCATCTTCTAATAAACTCATAAGATCATTTTCTGAATCGTTATCAATTTTTTGATTAAGAAATACATCCCCTCCACTTAATCTTGACTCCATGTTTTGTACTTCAAAAGTTTTAACATTTAGCATTTCTGATACTTTATTAATTTCTTGTTGGCCCATAAAATCAGAAGAAGCATCGGAGATTTGTTGTTTGATTTTTCTTAAATTAAAAAAAAGAGCTTTCTGAGAAGCAGTCGAGCCAGTTTTAACAACTGACCAATTTTTTAAGATATAATCTTGAATTGAAGCCCTAATCCACCAGGATGCATAAGTGGATAACCTAAAGTCTTTTGAAATATCAAATTTTTCTAATGCATGCATAATTCCAAGCACGCCTTCGTGAATAAGATCATCGAGTGGCAACCCATAACTTTTATATTTTCTTGCATAAGAAACTGCCAAGCGTAAATAAGAATTTAGTATAATCTGGAGTGATTTAGACTCTCTTTTATCTCTCCATTGCTCAATGTGATAAAATTCTTCTTTTTTTTCTAATATTTTTGATTTCTTAGAAAATTCAACAAGATTATTAGAGATAAATGATTTTATAGTCATATACATACTTATACGAATAAAAATTGTTTTGGATCAGGTGGATTCAAATATTTCTAAAATATCCCCATTTTTAGAGAAAATTCCTGCTAAAATTTTTTTATTTTCAAGTGGTTGCTTAAATAGTGTGCATAAAACCCTAGTTTTTGCACTTTCTATATCGTTAAGTGTGTTTGATTGATATCCTCTAACAATTCTTTTAAATGAGAAATAAGGTTTATTTATTTGTGAAAAATTTTGGTAACCCCACCAAAAGCAGTCATTTTGTGCTGACAATGGTCTTGAAATATCCACCCCTCTGTTAACAAATAAAACCTCCATAGTGTCAGTATATGCAGCGTGTTTAAGATTTGAAAAAAATTCTTGATGTCCAGCATTAGATGAGACCTGATTATTTAATTTTGTAGTTAGTTTGTTAATTTGAATTGTTCCCTGAGTAACAATTTTTCTAAATTCATCAGGATCAAAATTGTATGAGATAATTGTTTGATCAACACCATGACTGAAAATCCATTCCAGGATTTCTATTGGATTTGGGGAAATATGTAATTGTAGAAGCTTACTGAACATTTCTTCTTGAGCACCCCTAAGAAAAACTATGTCTGAATGTTTAAGCTGATATTTAGCCATTAAGTTGAACCGTAATTGAAGAACTTCATCAATAATTTCTTTAGATTTGTTTTGAAAACCTATTAAATTTCCTAAGAAAATCAACTTATCCCCAGACTCAAAGTTAGATAATATATATTTTTTAATTGACTGGAATGATTCTAGACTTGAATGCAATGACCCTATTGCCCAAATCTTGTTTGTTTCAACTAATTCTGAAAAGTTACTTGAATTTTCCAATTATTTGTTTCTTAAGATTGTTTCTATTTTTTCAGTAGATTGAAAATAATCTGTTTTTTCAACAGCAGCTACTTCTCTAGCTAGTCTTTCAATTGCAATCTGAAACATTTGTCTTTCACTGTAGGACTGCTCAGCTTGGCTTGTTTTTCTAAAAAGGTCTCTTACGACCTCAGCAATTTTTATTGGGTCTCCAGAGAAAATTTTTGCATCATATTCTTGGGCTCTTCTACTCCACATTATTCTTCTTATTTTTGGTTTTAGCCTTAAAACATCAAAAACTTGTTCAATTATTTTTTTTGATGAAATCTTTCTTAGCCCTACTTGCTCAAGTTTGTCAGTTGGGACTCTAATTGTTAATTTTGATTGTTCCATTTTAACTACATAAAAATTAGTTTTAATACTTGCTATCTCCATAGTTTCAATTTTCATCACTTCACCAACACCATGCTTTGGGTAGACAACAATTTCTCCTTCTTTAAAATTAGCATTTTTTTTTACCATATTTAACTTCCTGCCTTTTCACTAAAATGATCATCAAATTTATTCTCAACACCTTCCCATTTTTTTGCATCAATTGGGGGTTCTTTTTTTTCAGTTATTACGGGCCACACTTCAGAATACCTTCGATTGATCTCCGCCCATTTTTCCATTCCATCCTCTGTGTCAGAATGAATTGCTTCTGCTGGACATTCAGGTTCACAAACTCCACAATCGATACATTCATCGGGGTTAATGACAAGCATATTTTCACCTTCGTAAAAACAATCTACAGGACACACATCAACACAATCCATATGTTTACACTTAATACAATTTTCATCAACTACATATGTCATAAAATTTTTAATCTCTCTTTTGCTCTTTTTTTTGCATTTCCACACTCAATATCTGTCACGTATAATAATCCAGCCAATCTTCTTAATAAATTTGACTCAAAATCATGAACTTCATTATCTGATAAAATAACTTCCCATAAAACTTCAATCAATAATAGTTTCTTTTCATGCGTAAAAGATTTATTTAATTTAGAAGTATAATAGAATAGTGATCGGGAGTTATCTTTATCATCAAGTGCTTTAGATAAAACCATCTTAACATCCTCAGGTCTTTCTTTAAATACATTTATTAAACTGGAAGAAATTTGATTAACCTCATCCTGTGTAACGTTTCCATCAGTATTTGCAGCCTCAATTAAGAGTCCTGCCAAAATGCCAATATCGTTATTTTTTACTTCTTGATCTTGATTGATTTCATTTGAAAATATTTTTTTTAGAGATTGAAACAATTTAATACCTTATTATTAATATCTATTTTAAAAATTCTTTAAAGTAGTTTTTCCAAAACTGCAAAAGGAGAATTTGGATCTGCTTGTTTTTTATCTTTATTTTTTTTCTTGGTTATTTTGCTTCTTTTTATTACATCAATTTTTTTTGTTGTAGGTTTTGATAGCTTTGTAGAAACTTTTTTTATTTGATTATAATATAAATTCCTATCATTATTTAATTTTATGACACTAAAACCACAAAATCTTAGGATGTCCTTTAGCTGATTTCTATCACAACCAACTGGATTCATTAAGTCTGATGAGTCTACGAAAGGTCCATTTTTAATTTTTTGTCGTGCTATAAAAAAAATTCTTTCAAATACGTCTACTCTTAATGCAAAATTATTAAGCTTTATGTATCCAATTGCAGCCCAGTATTCTTCTTTCATTTGATTTTGCATCTTAAAAGATACTCTTCCATCTTTAGGTAAAGGTATTTCGCCATCAAATTTGTGCTTATTAAATACACACCACAAAATTGCTGATAATTCCATAGGTGCTTTTTTTAAAAAATTAGGAACAAAAAAATACTTAGCCCCTATTCTAATGCCGGATTTTGAAATTAGATTTTTTTCTTCAACCGATATGTTTTTTAAAAAAGCACCAAATTTATTAATTGGCAAAGTTCCAAAATTTTCAAAAACATTAAATTTAATTGCTCTTACATTTGCAGATATATTTTCGTTATCCACTTCTTTTAATGGCCATAGCGATACTTTTACCAACTCATCAATCCACTTTTGAAGTTTTGCGGCAATTAACAACCTGTTTTCACTACTAATATATTCATTATTCAAAGCTTCGGCAATAGGACTAGAAATATTTGAACCCGCTAAGAGATGCCCAACAGTTTCTTCTCCCCAATAAATCTTGATAGTTTCATTAAAATTAATTTTATTAATATTTCCAAAGCTAATAGACTCATTAGGAGCATTCAAAAAATTGTTAATTTTTTCTTCAATCATTATTCTAGATATTTTTTTTACATGAGTTATGGAAAAAAGAGAATCAGAAATTGCATCTTTGTTTAATTTTAAATTAAAATTTTGAATAGTTCCGTATTCTTCATTGTTTATTTTTATAATTTTATCATCAACAACGCTTAAATTTTGATTAAATACACTTTCATTTGACTTGATGAAATATTTTGAATTTGCATCAACAAATCTATTTGTTAATCCTTCATGAAGATTATCAGATAATTCATTTTCAATTTTTTGAGTAATTTCTTGCCAATATTTTTCATTATCTATCCAGTTTTGATGATTTGAAATATATGTCCAAGTTCTTACTTGAGAAATTTTTAATGATAACTCTTCAATTCCACCATTAAAATTTTGAAGTCCTAGAATATTTTGTTCAAGCCATAGTTTAGGTATTTTGTCATTTTTTACTAAAAGTAGAAAAATTGTTTTAAGAAACTGGACATAGGAGTCATTAAACAATTTTTGAAAATCAGGAATCCTGCAAACCTCCCACAATAACTTTATTCTTTCCTGGTTGGTAAGCAGTTTTTTTACATTTTGATCTTCAATTAAATGTCTAAAATTTAATTCATCAGAAGCATTTTTCTTATGAATAAAATAATTATGAACTGGATACTCTTTTAAACTACCAAGAAAATTTTCAATGCTTGAGAAATTTAACGATGTATTCCTCCAATAAATTTTATTAATTGAACTAAAATTACTATCCTCGATATCTCTGATAGTTTTTATATCTAGTTCACCAGCATTTTTTAGTAAAGAAAAGGTTCCATTGTTCTCATATCTGCCAGCTCTACCTGCTATTTGACCAATTTCAGCTGTATATAAATTTCTCTTAAATCGTCCATCATATTTTTCAATTGAAGAGAAAGCAATATGGTCGATATTTAAATTAAGCCCCATTCCTATTGCGTCAGTTGCTACAAGATAATCAACCTTTTTATCCTCATAAATTTCAACTTGTGCATTTCTTGTTCTTGGACTTAATGATCCAAGTACGACGGCGGCACCGCCTCGATGAGATCTCAAATTTTCAGCAATTTCATAAACATTGTTTATATTAAAAGCAATTACTGCTGATCTAGGTTTGAGTTTAGAGAAACTTTTATTAGAGCTAAAACTAAGTTTGGAAAATCTTTCTCTTAGCTCAAATTTTATATTAGGAAAAATTTTTGATAATAAAGGTTTGATTGTTAAAGCACCTAAAAAAATTGTTTCAAATTCACCTCTTGTGTTTAGCAGATGCTCAGTAAATATGTGTCCCCTTTCATAATCTGATGCTAACTGGATTTCGTCAATGGCTACACATTCCACACTAATATTTTTGGGAATAGACTCTACCGTACAAAAAAAATATTTAGCTTCTTTAGGTATAAATTTTTCTTCACCTGTAACTAAGGCAACGTTATTTATTCCAATTTTTTTTACTGCTTTATCATAGTTTTCGCGAGCCAATAAACGAAGAGGAAATCCAAAAATTCCTGATTTATATGACATCAACCTCTCAAATGCTAGAAAGGTTTTTCCAGTATTAGTTGGACCCAGCACTGCTACTAGGTTGTTATCCTCTACTTTCACTTAATTTATGATGCTTTTTTAATAATTGAATTTAACACGTACTGTAAAATACCACCCTGCTTATAATAATCCAACTCTTTATTAGTATCTATTCTACAAAGCAGTTTAATAGATCTTTTATCTTCAGAGTTTATTTCACAAATAAGCTCTGCGTTTGGCTTTATGGAATTTAATCCTTTAATTGTAATGATCTCATCCCCAATTAAGTTTAGAGATTTTCTATTTTGATCTGAAGTAAATTGTAATGGTAGTACGCCCATACCAATTAAATTTGAACGGTGTATTCTCTCAAAACTCTCTGCAATTACTGCCTTTACACCCAATAACTTTGTTCCTTTTGCTGCCCAATCTCTTGAGGATCCAGTTCCGTATTCTTTGCCAGCAAAAATAACCAGAGGTATATTCTTTTTTGCATATTTTATGGCAGCATCATAAATAGACATCTCTTTTTCATTAACATCAAAAAATTTTGTAATGCCTCCCTCGGTTCCAGGAATAATCTCATTTTTAATTCTTATGTTTGCAAATGTACCTCTCATCATAATTTCATGATTACCTCTCCTGGAGCCATATGAATTGAAATCTTTTCTACTTATTTGTCTTTCATTTAAATATTTTCCAGCTGGACTATCTGACTTTATGGCTCCAGCGGGAGAAATATGATCTGTGGTTACACTATCGCCTAAAAGAGCAAGAATTCTTGCATTAACAATATCTTTAGGTTCATTTTCATCATATTCAAAGAAAGGGGGGTGCTTAATATATGTGCTAGATACATTCCATGTATAAGTAGTTTCTGATACACTGTTAATTGATTTCCAGTTATGATCACCACCATAAATCTCTTCGTATCTTTTTAAAAACATATCAGTAGATAAAGATTTTTTAACAATATCATTAATTTCTTTGGAGGACGGCCATAAATCTTTTAAAAAAACTTTATCTCCAAACTTGCTAGTACCTATTGGGTCTGTAAATAAGTTAACATTCATATTTCCTGCAATGGCAAAAGCAACTACAAGTGGGGGTGAAGCAAGAAAGTTAGCTTTAACTTCTTGATGGACGCGACCTTCAAAGTTTCTGTTTCCAGATAAAACTGAGCAAACTATTAAATCTTTGTCTGTAATTTCTTTTGATACCCATTCATTTAATGGTCCCGAATTACCAATACATGTAGTGCATCCATAGCCAACTAAATTAAAACCAATTTTATTTAAATATTTAGATAGGTTAGCCTTATCTAAATAATCACTCACAACTTTACTGCCAGGCGCTAAACTTGTTTTTACCCAAGGTTTAACTTTTAATCCAAGCTCAACAGCGTTCTTTGCAACCAGTCCTGCAGCTATCATCACATTAGGGTTGGAGGTATTTGTACAGCTAGTAATTGCAGCAATAACAATATCTCCTGATTGAATTTCTTTTTTATTGCTTGATACTTTAAAAGCTGAATTGTCTATTTCATTAAAAACACTAGGTATGTCTCGAACAAAAATTTTATCTTGTGGGCGTTTAGGCCCAGCAACAGATGGATTTATACTCTCTAAATCCAAATGTAATTTCTCATCAAAATTAGGTTCATAATCATTCCCTAACCAGAGATATTGGAGCTTGGTATATTCTTTTACGATACTTATTTGATGTTCGTCTTTGCCAGATAATTTTAAATAATTTAACGTTTCATTGTCAGTTGAAAAAAAACCGCAAGTGGCACCATACTCCGGGGCCATATTTGATATCGTTGATCGATCAGCAAGAGATAAATTTTTAAGACCATTACCAAAAAATTCAACAAATTTACCAACTACTCCTTTTTTTCTCAATATTTCAGTAATTGTTAAAACTAAATCAGTTGCTGTTATTCCTTCTTGAAGTTCTCCAGTTAATTTAAAACCAACTATCTTTGGAATATTCATAGATATTGGTTGTCCTAACATTGCTGCCTCTGCCTCTATACCACCTACGCCCCAGCCTAGAACTGAAAGTGCATTAACCATTGTGGTATGACTATCTGTACCAACAACAGAGTCTGGATAAAGATAATTTTCATTATTGATTTTTTTTGACCATATTGTTTTAGCAATATTCTCCAGATTCACTTGGTGGCAAATTCCACCACCTGGTGGCACTAAATAAAAATTATCGAATGTTTTTTGACCCCATTTTAAAAACTCATACCTTTCCTTGTTACGATCGAATTCTTTTTTTACGTTGTCTTCAAGAGCACTATCATTTCCAAAATAATCTACCATCACAGAGTGATCAATAACCAAATCAACTCTTGATAAAGGATTTATATTATTAGGATTTATGCCTTTCTTTTTCAATGCGTCTCTCATTGCAGCTAAATCAGCCACAGCTGGAACTCCTGTAAAATCCTGCATAAGAACACGTGTAGGTGTAAATGATATTTCGAAATTTTCTAATGGTTCAGAAATTTTTTTGCATAAATTATCTATCATTTTTCTTGTTACTGCTTCACCGTCTTCATTTCTTAGAAGGTTTTCGATGATTATTTTTATTGAATTAGGAACTCCTGCTAATTCAAAATTATAAATTTGTGAGAGAGTTTTTAAATCAAAATACTTATATTCTCTTTTATCAATGATGATTTTTTTTTGAGTATTAAAAGAGTTTAATGATGTCATCTTAATGTAATATTTGTAATAAAATGTGCTTACACCTAACTGACACTATTTTTAAAATTAAATAGCAATCAAA